>JAAHTG010001067.1_pt1 | contig 20337 bp, 22 predicted proteins | sample 6116081 | NCBI WGS metagenome assembly JAAHTG01 (sample SAMN13939989, study PRJNA603662) | sponge metagenome | isolation source: marine sponge | host: Mycale hentscheli | place: New Zealand | collected 2005 | reverse complement strand
TACGCAACTTTTTATACTTATATTTATTGTCTAGCTACGATTATCTCAAAATTTTGACTCTTTTGGGTAGATCCTTTTTGAGAAATCACCTTAATTGCAAGAATGCAATTGGCCTTTAATATTATTTAAAAGATGACATAATTCTTTAATTTTATCAATATCTTTATTTCCCGGACTGATTTCAACTCCACTGGAAATATCTAATCCGTCACAAGCCACTGTATTAAAAGCTTTCATGACATTGTCTGGTTTCAAACCTCCTGCTAATAACCAAGGACGAGAAGGACGAAAATCAGTTAAATCCTCCCATTTGAATTGCTGACCTGTACCACCATGAACACCAACTTGATAAGCATCTAAAAGAATAGTATCGACTACGGGTAAGTAACTATCTAATTGGTTTAATGATTCTTGGTTTTGATAACGAAAGGCTTTAATAATTTCAATTTCAGGTAATGCTTGTCTTATATGCTGACAATCGTTAACTGTTTCATCACCATGTAATTGAATCCCAGTTAAGCCTGTTTGTGTAATTATCTGAATGATTTTATTGATATCTTCATTCACAAAAACTCCTACGGTGCTTGATTCTTGAGGTAATTTTTCGATAATATTTTTTATTTGTTGGGGTTTTATATATCGAGGAGATTGATTTACACAGATAAAGCCAAGAGTATCTATTCCTAAATTAACAATCTCGATCGCTTGTTGTAAATTAGTGATGCCACATATTTTTAAACGCATAGGTAAAAATGAACCATAATCAAAGATAGAAGTAACAAACAATAAATTTTCTTTAAGAAAATCATCTTAAAGGAGTTATGAGAACTTAACATAACAAAATTAGTACAGATAATCAAATTAAAATAAAGCTATGAATTTTTTATCATTATCTTTTCTAGCCAATGTTCCTCAAACAGTAGAGTGGAATTATCAAGTGGCTATTGTGATGATTGCAGCAAACTTATTTGCTGTATTTATCGGTCGTTTTGCTATTCAAAAAGTAGGCATTGGCCCTGATTTACCTTTGGGTAAACCTGGTTTATGGAAAAACTTTGGTCTCGCAGAATTGTTAGCAACTTTTAGCTTTGGACATATTCTCGGTGCTGGTTTTATTCTCGCTTTTTCTAATGCAGGATTGTTATAATTTGTATATCAAGGTATAACTTCAGATTTTACATCTTAGTTAAAAACTTTTTGGATTTTAGGTAAAAAAATTTTTCTTGTATAAGTTGAAGACTATTTCGTTTTTACCTTAGAAGGAGAAGGGTAGTATTTGTAGATGAATATTTAGTTTTCGTATCTCAAACGAAATTTAAATAATTGTTGGTAATTTTTGAGAGATTTCATTAAGATTTAAAAAACTGAATTTAGTTGATTTTTAAGCAAACAATATTGTATCTCCTTTTCTCCCAAATCCTTCTATCTCCAATAGTTTTTAAATAACTTCTAATACCTAATTTTTCAAGTATTTATATACAGATGTGAAATTTGAATGAAGGGAGTTAAAAGTTATGTTATTTAGGCAACTTTTCGATCGAGATACCTGTACTTATACTTACCTAATTGCTGATCATCAAACAAAAGAAGCCATTCTCGTTGATCCTGTATTAGAACAAATAGAAAGAGATTATAAGCTGTTAAACCAACTAGAGTTAAAACTTAAATTTTCTTTAGAAACTCATATTCATGCCGACCATATCACAGGCAGTGGTAGATTAAGAGAATTGACTGGTTGTCAAGGAATTGTTCCTAATAATGCTCAGGTGAAATGTGCTGATTATTTTGTCAAAGAGAAAGAAATGATCAGATTAGGGAAGATTTCCATAGAAGCTATTGAAACTTTGGGACATACCAATAGCCACATGGCTTATTTAGTTAATCAAGATAGAGTATTAACTGGTGATGCTTTGTTTATTCGTGGTTGTGGACGTACTGATTTTCAAGGTGGAGATGCAGGTATGCTTTATGATTGCGTAACCAAAAAACTATTTACTCTTGCTGATAATACTTTCGTTTACCCAGCTCATGATTACAGAGGATATACTGTCTCCACTATAGGGGAAGAAAAACGTTATAATCCTCGATTTTTAGGACGCGATCGCTCTGAGTTTATCACATTTATGAACAATCTTAAACTGCAAAATCCTCAAAAAATGATGGAAGCTGTTCCTGCTAATGAAAACTGTGGCATAGTTAATAAGGAACTGAGAACTTAGAATTGATTATCTATTATGAATTGTAATCACAAAAAAAGAATATAGTAATCGGAAAATAGGTCGTGAAAAATTAAATAATAGAAAATAAGTGTGAAAATCTTATATATTCTCAATTCTCAATTATGAATGACATTAGATGAACTAGGATTTTATGACAACTGAAAAAGAAAAAATATACTGGTTAGCATGGTCAAAAATAAACGGATTAGGCCCTATTTCTCTTAGAAAAATTTATGACTATTTTGGTAGTTTAGAAAATGCTTGGCTTTCTTCTTCAACAGAATGTCTCAAAGTTGATGGTATCGGTAAAAAAATAGCTTTGACTATTAGTCAAGAAAAAAGCCAAATTGATCCAGAAAAATTATATATTAAACATCAACAAACAAATCCTTACTTTTGCACTCCTAGTCAGATAGAATATCCACAGTTATTATTAGAAATACCTAGTCCTCCTGCGATAATATTGTCAGTAATAACATCACTAAATTAATTTTAAAACAATAAAAATAGAGTAAATTTATTACTAAAATAAAGAAATATTGTGATCAATATTATTTAAATATACCCATATTATCTGATAATAGATCATCTTTAAAAAAACATAATAATTTAATATATAAATTTAATCAAAAGCTTATATTATAAGTATTTAGTATTTTGCATCTTAAGTATAAATAACTAAGTACTTAAGTGAAAAAATATATTCATAAAATCAGTATAAACACTTGATTAGTTTTATCTAGAAAAGGTTTATTTGTATTTTCGAAACAACTAAAATCTTTATGATAAAGTTGTATAGTTGGAATATAAAATTTTACTTGTGGATGCTAAAGAGTATTTGATTATTAATTAGTAATGGTCGATAATTAAAAAGAAAATGATTGAAATGTAACGACAATATGCCTAACTTCCTCTTAGAAATTGGAACAGAAGAATTACCTGCTGATTTTGTGGATAGTGCCATATCTCAATGGCAAAACTGTATTGAAGAAGACTTGGCTAAGGAATTTTTGCATCCTAGCAAAATAAAATTTTATGGTACTCCCAGACGTTTAGCCGTTTTAATAGAAGGTTTGGAAAGTAAGCAACCTGATAGAGAGGAAGAAATAAAAGGGCCACCAATTACTGTTGCATTTAAGGATGGAAAGCCCACCAAAGCAGCTGAAGGTTTTGCTCGTAAACAAGGGGTGTCTCTTGATGATTTTCAAATTAGAGAGACAAAAAAGGGTGAGTTTGTTTTTATTGAAAAAAAAATTAATGGACAGGAAACCACAACTATCTTGCAACAGTTATTACCTCAATGGATTAATGGTTTAGAGGGAAGAAGGTTTATGCGTTGGGGTGATGGTGATGTACGTTTCCCTCGTCCCATTCGTAGTATTATTTCTCTGTGGGAAGATCAGATTTTACCTTTTCAGTTAGTTTCTGGTAGTAGTGTTTTAAATAGCGATCGCTACAGCACAGGACATAGAATACTACATCCTGAGAAAGTCACAATTAATAATGCTAATGACTATATTACATCTTTAGAAAAAGCTTATATCATGGCGGATATTATTACCCGTCGTACCATAATAAAAGACAAAATCAAGAATTTAGCTAGTTTGGTTGGTGGTGAGGCAGAAATATATCCCCAATTATTAACAGAAGTTACCAATCTTGTAGAATTCCCCACGGCAGTTTTAGGTAAATTTGAAGCGGAGTTTTTACAATTACCAGCGGAAGTAATTACTACAGTAATGGTTAAACATCAAAGATATTTTCCCGTTAAAGATGAGCAAGGTAAATTGATGCCTTACTTTATTACTATATCTAATGGTGATCCGAAAAAATCAGAAATTATTGCTACGGGTAATGCGAAGGTCATTCGTGCCAGATTAGCTGATGCTCAATTTTTCTACCAAGCTGATTGTGATGAACATTTGGAAACTTATTTACCTGCATTGGAAAATGTTACTTTTCAAGAGGATTTAGGCTCAATTCACGATAAAGTTAATCGTATTATCAGTATTAGTCAACAAATTGCTGAACAATTAGATTTAGATGAGAATCAAACCACTGAGATAGAGAGTACGGCTTCTTTATGTAAAGCCGATTTAGTTACTCAAATGGTCTATGAATTTCCTGAGCTACAGGGAATTATGGGTGAAAAATATGCTTTGGTTAGTGGTGAGTCTCCTACTGTGGCTAAAGGTATTTTGGAGCATTATTTACCTCGAGGTGCAGGTGATATTATGCCTGAAACTATTAACGGTCAAATTGTTGGTATAAGCGATCGTCTAGATACTATAGTTGGTATAATCGGTTTGGGTATGATGCCTACGGGTTCTAGTGATCCTTTTGCTTTAAGAAGAGCGGCTAATGGTATTATCAATATTACTTGGCATGGTAATTTAAGTCTTAATTTACAGGAGTTATTAACTCAGGCTTGTGCCGCTTTTTCCGATGCCCATAGAGATAAAGAATCACCTGTGGAGATTATTAAAAACTTTTTCTTACAAAGAATTAGTACTCTTTTACAGGATGAATTAAAGATTGATTACGATTTAGTGAATGCAGTTTTAGGTGATAATGATACTGAATATATCGATCGAGCTTTAACTGATTTATTGGATGTCAGAGATAGGGCTTTATTTTTACAACAAATTCGTGATAATGGTGTTCTAAGTCAAATTTATGCTACTGTAAATCGTTCTACTAAATTAGCTTCTAAAGGTAGTTTAACTAATCAATTATTAGATACAACTAATATTATTAATTCTGATTTATTTGAGTCTATTTCTGAACAAGAACTTTACCAAGCTTTGCAAAATTTAGCACCAATTAGTCGGAAGGCAAGTAGCGATCGCAATTATCAAATTTTAGTCGATGGTTTATTAGATATTAATCCGATAATTACTAACTTTTTTGATGGTGAAAATAGCGTTTTGGTCATGGCAGATAATGAAGATGTTAAAACAAATCGTCTTAATTTATTAGGTTTATTACGTAATAATAGTCGTGTTTTAGCTGACTTTGGTGCGATCGTCAAATAAAACTATAAACTATTGATTTGAGATGTTTACTCAAATATATCCTTTTCTATAATCATGAAGTACATCACTTCAATTTAAGTCTTCCAATCTCCCCTTTTTAAAGTTACGGTGTATACATAAGTCTGATTAACTTGTGTTTAATAAGTTTTAGCCCCCTAAATCCCCACTACAGAAAGGCAAAGCATCCACTTAATCCCCCAGAATTGGGGGCGAGGGGGCGGGGGACTTTCAACAGCTAATCAATCTTGTTCCCCTCAGAATTGGGGGCTAGGGGGGCAAAATGTAGTATTTTAAACTTGCTAACCAGATGCCTTTTTAAACAGGGAGATGCTGACAGGCACAGGGGTGGGGATTTAGAGGAAAAACACACAATATCTTGTACTTTTCTAATCGAAAAAAAGTTTTTTTATGGAGAATCAAAAGCAGAATATTACTATTATTATTCCTGTTATTAATGAGGAAAAAATAATTAAGAATATTCTTAATTATTTATTAAAATATCCATCCATAGAAGCTATTTTTGTTGATGGTGGTAGTCAAGATAATACTATTGATATAATTAAAAAATCAGGTTTAAAACTTATTTGTTCTCCTATTCTTTGTCGTAGTTCCCAAATGAATTTAGGAGCCAAAGAAGCTAAAGGTGACATACTTTTATTTTTACATGGGGATACTTTTTTACCAGAAAATTTTCCTCAAATTATAATTAAGACAATTGAGAAAAAAGATTTTGTTGCAGGGGCATTTCAATTAAAAATTGATAGTCCTAAAAAAGTTTTTCGTTGGTTAGAATGCTTAGTGAAATGGCGATCGCATTTTTTTGCCTTACCTTACGGAGATCAAGGTATTTTTCTGACAAAACAACAATTTGAAATGGTTAATGGTTTTGAAGATTTAGTCATTATGGAAGACTTTGCTTTAATGAAAAAATTAAAAAAAATTGGCAAAATCTATTTAACATCAGAAGCGGTGACAACTTCTGCTAGACGTTGGGAAAAATTAGGAATCTTGAAAACGACCATGATCAATCAAATAATGATTATAGGTTACTATTTAGGCATCGAAAATCAAAAATTAGCCAATATTTATCGCAAAATAAAATCAGTCAAATAAGACAAATTGAAAATTGTCCATTCTAAATTCTGCATTCTTAATTCTTAATTATTCATTCGACCAGTATAATTAGTTAAAAGATAACCATATATTTGATAAATACATAGAATTAAAGATGATGATCTTACCAGGCTCGATCGTAACTGTTACTAATCCTAATGATATTTACTACCGTTTTCAAGGTTTAGTACAAAGAGTAACTGACGGTAAAGTCGCTGTTTTATTTGAAGACGGAAATTGGGATAAATTAATTACCTTTAGATTATCAGAATTAGAAGTATTTGACCCCAAAGCGAATAAAAAATAATCAACATTCAGAAATTTTTTGGTTGAGTTATAAGACTGTTTACAACTAGAAAGTCAATCCGACAATGAATTTTAGGAGCGAATCATTACGTCTCGATGTTCGCATCCTTATTCAAAGAGAAGTGACATCTTCTCTGAAGGTAGGCAATATTAGTCACTCATTGAGTGCGATTGCTGTTTGATCTTGAAATTCCCATAACTTTACTTTGAGGTGCGGGGAGTATGTCAATGTATTCTTGAGACGAACAGATAAATCTAAAAAATTAAATTAAATTATATTTACCCTCATGACTACTCGTGTGATTATAGTCCGTCATGGTCAAAGTAGTTATAACGCTCAAAGAATGATTCAAGGGCGTTGTAATGAATCAGTTTTAACGGAAAAAGGCGAAGCACAAGCAAAATTATTAGGTAATACCCTTAAAAAATTTCAAGTATCCCATTTTTATTGTAGTCCTCTACAAAGGGCATCTTTAACCGCTAAAATTATTAAAGATTTAAACGAATATAATCCCACTCTTACCATCGCCGAAAAATTACGAGAGATTGATTTACCTCAATGGGAAAAATGGAAAAAAGAAGATGTCAAACAAGAATTTCCCGAACAGTATCATACTTGGAAAGAAAAACCTCATCAATTAAAAATGGTCGTTGATGGTAAAGACTTTTATCCTGTTTTAGATTTATACAAACAAGCACAAGAATTTTGGCAAGAAGTCATTCCAAAACATAAAGGTGAAACTATCTTAATTGCCGCTCATAATGGAATTAATCGTTGCTTAATTCTAACGGCATTAGGAATGGATGCCAGTCGTTATCACACTTTACAGCAATCTAATTGTTGTATTAACGTCCTTAATTTTACAGGGGATTTTGGTGAAGCAGTACAGTTAGAATCTCTCAATCAAACTTCTCATTTAGGTATGCCCATCCCTGATTTTCGTCCTGAACAAAAACAAGGCTTAAGATTATTATTAGTACGCCATGGAGAAACTGAATGGAATAGAACATCTCGTTTTCAAGGAATGAAAGATATTCCTCTGAATGAAAATGGCAAAAAGCAAGGACAAAAAGCAGCTGATTTCCTCAAAGATATTCAGATAGACTTTGCCGTAAGCAGTCACTTACAACGCCCGAAAGAAACGGGAGAAATTATTCTTCAATATCACCAAAGTGTTGATATCACCACCGAAAAAGATTTAGAAGAAATATCCCATGGTTCATGGGAAGGTAAATTAGAGGCTGAGATTGAAGCCGAATACCCAGGTTTATTAGCCCAATGGAAAGCAAAACCTGAAACTGTACAAATGCCTGAAGGGGAAAATTTACAACAAGTTTGGGAAAGGGCAATTAAATGTTGGTCAACAATTGTGCAAAATAATGTGGAAGAAGGTAAAATCAAAACTGGTTTAATCACTGCTCACGATGCGATTAATAAAGTGATTATTTGTTATTTACTTGGTTTGGAATCGGCTAATTTCTGGAATATTAAACAAGGTAATGGTGCCGTAACTGTTATTGATTATCCCAAAGGTTTGGACGGATTACCTATTTTACAAGCAATTAATATTACTAGTCATTTAGGTGGAGTGTTTGATCAAACTGCTGCTGGTGCTTTGTAATCTGGAAATTGTAAATAATATATTATTTAACTGATGTTACGCAAAAGGTATTAATACTAAATTGCATTTAATTAAGTGTAACTTTAAAGATTGTTTTTTTATAGACTTATTCTATGTTTAATCAATTTTTGACTTGATTTAATTATGTTTTAGGTTAAAAACTAGAGATTTGATTAATTGTCAACTGTCAATTGTCAATTGTCAATTATCCTCGAGACAATATTCAAATTCTGCGTAACGTCAGTTATTTAAGCTTTTCAGATATGGGGAAAAGAGAAGAAAGTCTCCCAAAGTTGAGGGATTTAGGGGATAAAAACAAAATATCTCATACTTTTCACTCAAGCCTCTAGGGGTTAAAGCTTTTTTCAAATAAAAGAACCTTTGCCCACTTGCCCTGAGCGTTGTCGAAGGGTTGAACTTTGACCTATATGAAAAGAGGAGACAAGAGATAGTAATTAATAATTAACTATTTCTGATGTCTCCTTAATTTTTATTTTTAAGCTAAATTTAGTTTTATAGAACTCATCTGAAGCTAAAAAATATTTATACTTTAGCTAGAGAAGAAATTTTTGCTAATTTATCTTTTTCTAAACCATCTAAATCTTGCAATTTAATGGAATTTTCTTTAACTAGTTGTGCCAAAGTGAAAACTAGCATTGATTCTCTAGTATCATATTTACCATCAAGATCATATCGTTTTGCACTCAAGAAGTCATGGACTTGCCAAAGTTCATCAATTTGCGTCAAATTAATAACTGTTTGACGGACATGATTGATAACTAAAGATATTTCTTGTTGGTATGCTCGTTGTAAAATTTCGTCAACGATTTGTTTTTCTTCTGGTGACCATCCTGTCGGAGTAAATGTCATTATTCAAATTTCGAATTTATTATGGCAGTTATAAGGTTATAGGTTAAAACAATGATAGTCAATCACTAAATCAAGACTACCAATTATTTTGTTGATTAAAAATCGATAAAATGTCTTATCTACATGAAATATTAAATATAGCAATTGATGATTGGCTATTAATTTTTTAGATATATATAAAACAAGTAGGAGCTCCTCACAAAGGAGAAACTCCTATTTTGATTAATCCGTATGTCAATTATATGTTTAAGATTAACGTATGAGGTTTAATAATTCTTTGGGGGAAGCAAGTAAATCAATCGCTACGAAAAAGATTTTACCATCAGGGTTAAGTAAGAAACGCCAAGCGATGTCCATTCCAACTTTACCGCCAAACCAAGGGGTTTGAACTTTTCCAGTTACTTTAATTTGAGTATATCCATCTTCTGTTGGTTCTAATACACCTCTTTCAGGAGATAATTTGAGATTTTGACATTCTTCGTTAAAAAAGCGGAAAATAGCTTCTTTACCAACGATTGGACGTTTGAAAGGTGGTTGAAGAGCTCCATCTTCGGCAAATAATTGGATTAAAGCACCAAAATCATTTGCATTTAAGTTGTCCATGTAATTGAGGACTGTAGAATTTGTTACACCTTCGATCGAAACTTTGGTACGTTTAGATATATCTGTAGGAGGAACTACAGGTTCAGCAACTCGAGTATAATCACTGATTTTACTAGTGTCATAACCCATGTTAACTACTGCATTACGCAAAACAGTAATTTGTTGACCACCTTGTAGTTGTCTGATTGCGTCTAAAACTGCATTAGCGTTAGCAGAAAGTTTATATCCTTCAGGAATAGCAGCTATTTTACCTTGATTCATACATTGCCCTAATTCATACCAGAAACCAAGTTTGACATTTGGAGACCAACTTGCATAGGTACGACAAACAGGGGTATCAGCGCGGTTTGCTAAATCACACATCGCCTGAGATTGTTCTAAAGGTGGCATTGCCAAAATTTCTTTGAGGGTATTTTCAACTAATACCATGCTGGCTGCACCAGGAGCTGCAATAGTAATTGTTTTACCCATTTCTAAATAAGCAAACCAAATTAAAGCTAATTGGTCTTCAGCACTTAATTGACTAAAACGTGTGATAGTCGCAGGTACGACATCTGCTGATAAGGTTTCTGGAAATATTCCACGAGCTGACTCAATGGTAAAAGGCATATTTAAAAATCTGTTTATTTGTTAACTTATGTAACAATAATAACAGTTAATTGTAAAAAAAAAATAAGAATACTTGCCTTATTACTACTAATATGTATACAGAAAATACTAATTGCCTCTCGAGAATATCAGTTGCTAAAGAACAAAATAATTTAATTCAAAAGTTAAACACTAATAAAAATTCGTGGGGTTTAATGATTGCTTTATCTATTCTCTTGCTATGGGGGATAAGTACTTTTATCTGCTTATCGGGGAATTTAGATTTAATGCATCCATGGAGATTATTAATGCTTATTCTGTTGCAAACTTTTTTGAATACAGGACTATTTATTACTGCTCATGATGGAATGCATGGTTTGATTTATCCTTTTAATCGATCGATTAATGATTTTATTGGTGCTATGGCAGTAAACTTATATGGTTTATTTTCTTATGAAGAGTTAACCAAAAGACATTTTCTTCATCATCTTCATCCTGCGACAAATTTGGATCCCGATTATCACGATCATGATCATGATAGTTTCATTCGTTGGTATCGTGAATTTATGACTAACTATATGAGTTATCAACAATTACTTAAATTATTATTGTTGGTGACAACAATGATTTATTTAGCTCAAGTTTCTTGGTTAAATTTATTGTTGTGTTGGGCATTACCTTTAATTTTAAGTTCACTGCAACTGTTTACCTTTGGTACTTTTTTTCCTCATCGAAAATTAGGAGAATATTTACCATCTATGTCTCAAATTCAAAGTCTTAATTTTTCTCGTTTTTGGTCTTTTATTGCTTGTTATAATTTCAGCTATCATTGGGAACATCATCAATATCCAAATTTACCTTGGTGGCAACTTTCTCCGATGAAAATTTATCTTTATGAGTAATTTTGAGGATGCAAACTTTTACTATTGAAAAAACTGTGTTGATTAATGCACCTATCAATATTGTTTTCGAGGCATTAACAAATTCTGAGCAAATAATTAAATACTATCTCTTGAATGAGGTTGTTTCTGATTGGCAAGTGGGTAGCACAATAGTTTGCAAGGGTTCTAATGAAGGCAAAAATTTTACTGACGATGGCATTATTGATATTCTGATACCTAATCATCAGTTTCAATATTCTTACTGGAGTGATAATCATGGTACGGAAAAAATACTCGATAATTATTTGACTATTTCTTACATTTTGGCAGAAAATGATCATGGGACGATCGTCAATTTAAAGCACAGTAATCTCAAATCTGAAGCTATGTATTCTTTGATGATTGATGTTTGGGATTATCTATTGAATAGTTTAAAAAATTTTGTTGAGTCTCAAACCTTTTAAATAAGCAAAAAAAAAAGATGCTTTCGTCCCAAACAATTTATTTTTTATTTCCATAATAGTTAATCTAAATCAACGACGAATAATTATTTTTACTGTTGATTTAATTGTTAATTATTCATTTTGTTATTTTTGAATTATTATTTTAAAATAAATACTTAATTTATGAAGACGATCGTCATTACAGGAGTAAGCAAAGGGTTAGGAAGAGCATTAACGGAAAAATTTATTAGTTTAGGACATAGGGTAATCGGTTGTTCTCGTTCTGTTAAAGCGATCGCAAATTTACAAAATCAATATCCGCAACATTATTTTACGGCGGTGAATGTGGCAGATGAACAACAGGTAAAAGATTGGATAAAGTCTTTTATTGATAAAAATCATCCCGACTTAGTGATTAATAACGCAGCAATTATCAATCAACCCGCTTCTTTTTGGGAAATACCCTCTGCTGATTTTTCCCAGCTTATCGATGTCAATATTAAAGGTACAGCAAATGTTTTACGTCATTTATTACCTGATATGATCAAACGTAACCAAGGTATTATCGTTAATTTTAGTTCAAGTTGGGGACGATCGACATCTGCCCAAGTTTCTTCTTATTGTGCCTCCAAATGGGCGATCGAAGGCTTGACAGGAGCATTAGCCCAAGAATTACCATCAGGTATGGCAGCCATTGCCCTCAATCCGGGGATTATCCATACAGATATGTTAGACATTTGTTTTGGTAGTGAAGCTAGTTACTATACTCCTATTAATTAATGGGTAAAAGTTGCAGCCCCTTTTATACTCAAATTTTCCAGCCAAGATAATGGGATACCAAAAACTGTACCCAATTGATAATAAATTCTCACTTTACTTTTGTTTTGAAGGATAGACAGTCAGATTCAAAACTCTAACAAAACACTTTCTTTTACCCTGCTACCATAATCTATCATTTCAAACTTGACGGACTACTAATGTCGATAGGTGAAAATAACTTCTAGCCTTTCTCACAATTATGAGGTACAGTTTAGATTTTTCAGTCCTCTTTGCTAAAGTAGGGCTATTTCATTTTAAAAAAATAAAAGTAAAATCACAAAATTCATGAATATCAAGGCTTTTCGAGCAAATTGGGTCACAGAATTAATCATATTAATATGTTTGTGCATATTAGCTTGGATTGCTTTTTTTCAAAATCTAGGCAGCATTGGATTAGTAGATCAAACAGAAGCCATGTTTGTCGAAGCTGCCCGTCAAATGGTAATTAGGGGAGATTGGGTAACACCTTATTGGAATGATGTTACTCGTTTTGATAAACCACCTTTGAGTTATTGGTTTATGGGAATATTCATGAAAATTTTTGGTATTAATGAATTTGCAGCTCGTTTACCTTCGGCAATAATTGCTTTAAGCGTAGTATTTTTGGTTTTCTACACATTGAGACGTTTTGGTATTTTACACCAAGAACAATTACCATCAAATTCTTGGATATGGGCAGGAATTGGGGCAGTTATGTTGATATTTAATCCCATTTGGATTGCTTGGGCTCGTACGGCTGTATCAGATATGTTTTTGGCTGGTTCAATCAGTTTTTGTCTATTATCTTTTTTTTGGGGTTATGCTCAACCTATTCAATCACAATGGCGATGGTATGTTAGTTTTTATATTTTTCTCGCTTTAGGTATTTTAAGTAAAGGCCCTGTTGCGATCGTCTTACCTGGTATTATTATTGTTAGTTTTCTAATTTATGTGGGACAATGGCGTAAAACTCTCAAGCAAATGAGATTAAAATGGGGGTTTTTGATAGTTTCAGTAATTGCCATTCCTTGGTTTGTCGCCGTTACAACTGCCAACGGTTGGGATTACATTAACACTTTTTTTGGCTATCATAATATTGAACGCTATACCAGTGTCGTCAATCGTCATGCAGGACCATGGTATTACTATTTTCCCGTTTTGATAATCAGTTTAGCTCCTTGGTCAAGTTATTTACCCTTAAGTTTATATCGCCTCAAATTCTGGCAACGTCGATATTGGATGGGACAAACTCGTGAATCACAACTAGGCTTGTTTGCTTTTTTTTGGTTAGCAATGATTTTCGGCTTCTTTACCATTTCTGCCACTAAATTACCTAGCTATATTTTACCTGCTATCCCTGCCGCAGTAATTATCATGGCTTTGTTGTGGAAAGATGCATGGACAGAAAAATCATTGGGTTCAGATCATAAATGGGCATTTATATTCAGCACTTTATTTTATCTTATTTTCTTATCTGCTTTGAGTGTAGCGAGTTTATTTGTACCTCAATTTGTGGATAATAATCCTTTGACACCAGAATTATCTCAAAATGTTCAAGCCTCTGGTTTAGCTTTAAATTCTTGCATTGTCTGGGGAATAGCTAGTGTGGTTAGTTTATTTTTAATCTTTTTTCCTCGTTTATGGCGTTGGTTGTGGGTGAGTGGGATGATTGGTTTTTGTTGTTTTATCCTATTTTTTACTTTGCCTCTAATGGAAATTTTTGACGTTCATTCACAATTACCATTAAGAAAAATTTCCCAAACCATAGTTTCAATTCGGCAACCACAGGAAAACTTGCTAATGGTAGGGTTTAAGCGTCCTAGTGTCGTATTTTATGCTCAAACACCTGTCAAGTTTTTTTACGGTGCGGAAGATTATCTGAAAGATTTAGAAACTCGAAAACAAGAAAAAGAAAAATTTTATTTAATTGCAGAAACAAAAAGAATTAAAAACTTAGAATTAGATCAAGAATATGTTAAATCTGTTCAAAAAAACCGAACTTATCAACTCTTTGAATTAGATTTGCGAAATTTTTAAACCCTTGTCAAAAGAAAATGGGGGAAAGGCTTTCTTTTTGTGAATAGAAATTTGAATCCAAAATTGGGAGTAGTGCGTATAAGTAAATAGATAATCAAAATTGTAGAAAAATTAATTATGTCTAAGTCATCTAACCTTTTACGCAATCTCTGTTTGAATACCTTAGTTATCAGTTTAGCAGTTACAGGAACGACGATCGCAAATGGTTCGACAACCAATAGAAATATTGTTCCCTCTGAAAATGAAGTAATTAAGAGTAATTTATATGCCTCTACAATAGGTACTGTTGGAAACAAATTATCACCTGAATTACAAGGAAAACCTGTCGTTATAGATATCTATGCAAGTTGGTGTTCCGCCTGTAAAAATATAGCTCCCACCCTCTCAAAACTCAAGCAACAATATGGTAAGAAAGCACATTTTGTTGTTTTTGACGTAACTAATAAATCTGCGGCTAAAAAGTCACAAATTAGAGCAAAAGAATTGGGCCTAGAAAAATTCTTTGCTGCCAATAAATCTAAAACTGGAACTGTGGTAATTGTTGATCCTGCCACAGGAAACATTTTAGCGGTAGAAAAAAACAACACTAATCTGTCAACCTATACAGATATTTTAGATGCCCAAATAGCTAAAAACTAATCGATTATTAACCAAAAACTGAGAGATAAGGAATACCTTATCTCTACCCAGAATATTTCATCAGAACTATTTTGATTCACATTGTGCCTTCTAATTTATATTCTCCATTGTTCATTCTCGATTCAAATAATTGATTATTATGGCATTTATAAAAGAAAAGACACCGACAAAAACGGTGCAAAAAAAATCACAGTTTAAAAAATCATGGCTAGTATGGGGAGGGTTATTTCTTTTTGGATTATTAATCGCTCTAATTACCAATGGTCCTATTGCTGAACAAATAGAATATGTAATTTCCCTTGGGGAAAATAGCTATAAAGAATGGTTTACGCAACAAGATACTAGTAACCCTTTAATTTTATTTTCATTTGCCTTTATTGGTGGTTTAATCGCGAGTATTTCCCCTTGTATTCTGGCAATGCTACCCATTAATTTAAGTTACATTGGCACTCTGAAAATCAAATCCCGTCGAGAAGCATTAATCAAAGTCAGTCTTTTTGTCTTTGGAGTGATCATTGTGCTGAGTTTATTGGGTTTAGTTTCTTCCTTTGCTGGTGCTGTGATGATTGAATATCGAGGACATATTAATCTCACTGTAGGTGCAATCGTTATCATCATGGGTTTAAGTCTGTTGGGAATTATCAAATTACCCTTACCGCAGATAAATGTTGATGCTTCTGGAATTGGACCATTGGGAGTAGGCTTAACTTATGGTTTAGTTAGTTCTCCTTGTGCATCTCCAGTTTTGTTTGCAGTATTGGCAACTGCTGCTGCGACAGGTTCTCAAATCTTAGCAACCATAACGATGTTTAGTTATGCTTTGGGATATACCATCATTATTTTTCTGTCTAGTTTAATGGCTGGTTTTGCTAAACAAACTCGTTTACTACTTAATCATTCCGAATGGATTGTTCGTATTGGTAGTGTTGCCCTAATTTTGACTGGAGGATATTATCTTGTTACAGGATTACTTTGGTTTTAAAACAAGGCGAATTGAATTAATAACACCAGCTTCTAGCTTGTTTATAAAAGAGGATCACATTACAGGTATTTTGCCTATTTTACGAGAAGATTTTAATAATATTGATCTATCTAATCAGAATATAAATTGCCAATCTAATAATTCTATTTCCATGGGTAAAAGTAGTCTGCAAAATCAATCAGATGAAGAGGTTTTATTTGCATTTCAAAAAGGTAATAAGTTGGCTTTGGAAATAATCTATGATCGCTATGGTTCATTAGTTTACCGCATAATTTATAGAATGTTAAATAATCATCAAGAAGCAGAAGATTTAACACAAGAGATTTTTATTATTCTCCAACAAAAGTGTAATTAGAATCCACAAAAAGGATCTTTCTATACCTACTTGATGATCATAACAAGATCTCGGACGATCGATAAATTACGTTCTAAACGTACCCAAGGAAAATTTTGGCAAAATGTGGGCAAACTCAAGGATTTAATTGGTTTGTTTGAGTCAAATAATTCGATCGAAAATATTGCCATTAACGAAAGAGCAATTGAAGTAAACAAAGCTTTAAAAGATTTATCAGCAATTCAAAAACAAGTTTTAGAATTATCTTATTATGAAGGATTAAGCCAGTCAGAAATTGCTAAACATTTACAAATCCCTTTAGGCACAGTTAAAACTCATAGTCGTCGAGGATTACTGAAACTAAGACAAAATCTGAAAAATTTACTCAATTAGAACTCAATTATGAAGAACAATCAAGAATCTTATAATCTTGAAGAAATTTTAGCTGGATACGTCTTGGGAAATCTTGAAGAGGAAGAAAGAATTTGGCTCAAAAAGCAGTTATTAATCAATCCACAACTTCAAGTAGAAATCGAACAGCTAGAAACTAGTTTAAACCTTATGCCTTATAGTCTATCTGAAGATATCATGCCCTCTCCAGATTTACGACAAAAAATTCTCACAAAAAAAGATAAATCCTTATCTACTTCCAAAAATTCTTGAGGTTATTTAAGTTGGCTTATTGGCGGAATAACTACCATTAGTGCTTTATGGTTAGGAATAAACAATTATAGTTTACGACAACAATTAGCCTTGAGTAATGAACAATTGCTATATCAGCAAGAGTTAAATGCTTTGATGCGTCAACCCAATAATCATTTGGTTTCTTTAACAGGTTCACAAAATTTACCTCAAGCATCAGGTAGTTTATTCGTTTCACCACAAAAACACAGAGCAGTCTTAAAATTAAAAAATCTAGAACCTTTATCAGGACAAAAAGTCTATCGTTTATGGGCTATTTCTCAAGAGGAAAAAATTGGTTGTATTAATTTTACTCCTGATGAAAATGGTCAAGTTCACATTGAATTTTCTGACGATGCTTTACAACAAGCTAATGCTGTATTAATAACTGTTGAATCTCAAGTGGATACTTTACAACCTACAGGAAATCCCATGATCACAGGTTATTATTAAAAAAGTACGATTTCAATTGATAAATGATAATGATTAAACAATCATGGAAAAAATTAAATACCATAACTTCAACAATTATTATTTCCCTCTTGTTAAGCATTAATCCAGTGAAAGCGGATAGCCCATTAACTTCAACTGATTTAACTGCTGGTTATGAGCGTTTACCCATAATTATCAAATTGCAGAAGACGAGAGCGATCGATAATCAAGTGTTAGAATTTTTATTAAGTAACGCATCCTTAGACAAAAAAGCCGCTGTTATAAATGCTTTAGGTTGGAATATCAATGGGCAAAAGAATGGTCATTTATTCATTGAGGCTTTACTGAAAAAAAAGCAGATTAAGAGCATTGAACAATTAAGATTACGAGATTTAACCCCTGAAGATAAATTTGTTGTGGGTTATTTATTAGCTATGGATGATTATTTTAAATTATCGTCTTTACAACCTAGTAGTCGTCAATCTGTTTTAGCCACAACTCCTTTAGAGTTTTTATCTCAGGCAGCTTTCGCTTTACCAAATAACTTTACTGTACATTTTGTTAAATCTTTAGTAGAAGCACAACTATATTTTAATAACTCTTGGTGTGCAGTATATTTATCTCCCTTAGAAGTATTACAAAGATTTCCTGCCAACAAACGCAATTTACATCCATCCGCAGTTGCGAAATCAATCGATTATATTAATCTCTATCGAGAGAATTGTTTTGGATTTGAGTAATCGACAAAAACAAAATGTATCGCTGACAAATGTTTATCGAAAAATAATTGAGTTAGTTAGAAGCAAAAACAATATTCAACTAATGATAATTTTTTAACCTAAAGTTACTAATAATTAATTAATATCGGAGAGTAAGGAATAGTACGCCAAATTTGTTCAAGTTTAGTTGCAGGGATGGTTAAATAAAGTAGATCTCGATCGACTAATTTGGTGTTTAATAAATTCCAACCGTGGATATTCTCTTGACCTCTAGCTATATATAAAGGTACAAAATCCGCTTGGGGAGCAATTTCTTCAATCACTTTTTCGTAAAAAGGATGATTAGGAGTAATGGTAGTAGCTAAAGCAACCCATAATAAATCATCGGTCATACCATTACCTAAAATTTTACCTCCTAAAGCCGCCGCAACGAATGAATGGGTTGATAATTCCGTGGGAGAAAAAACGTTTTCAAACTTGAATACTCCCTTGACTGACTCAGCAAATTGATTATCTTGTACTCTTAAAATAACTGGTAATTTAGGTGCTAATGCTTTGGCAGTTAGAGCGATTTCGACGTTAATCATATCATGACTCGTGACGACGATAATCGCTTTTGCTCCTTCTATATTAGCTGTTTGCAAAGTGTCAGCTAATATCGCATCTTCCATAATAACAGGAATTCCTTGCGATCGCACTGAATGTAAGAAACGATTTTTATGATCAGACTCGATAACCACCATATCATGTCCTTGTTTAGTCAGTTCTCTAACTACTCCCATACCAACATTACCCATACCACAAACCACATAATGGTTCTCTTTTGGCACTCTGGCAGCATCTAAAAACTGTTTTAGACGACTACCTAAAACAAAATCATTAATTAAGGCGTAGAAAATACCCACAATCCCCGCACCAATAATCATCATCACTGCCGTAAAAATTTTGATAATAGCAGGTGCTGATTCTGCGACTTCCTCCTGTCCACCTGCTCCGGTTATCATCCCCACACTAAAGTAAAGGGCATCGGCAACGGGAATATGCCAATTAACACAAAGATAAGTAAAAGTTGCGATCGAAATTAAGACTATTAATGCTAGGGAAACCATTATTACAGGACGGGCATACTGTCTGTAAGTATTGATATTGAAGAAAATTTTGAACCATCTTTTCCACTGAAAACGAGGTTTTGGATTAATCTTGGCTTTGTTGGCAACAATTACATGATCTCCTCTTTCCAATTTTTTCTGATTTTGAACACCAGAAATAAGGTCAATTTCACCATTTGTCGGGAGATAATAAATCAGCATTTGCTCTAGATTATTCCACAGTTGAGCAAGTTTTAATCCATACCAAGGATGATTCTGGGTTATTATTTCTTCTCGCAAAGCCCATGTTTGATTGAATAATTTTAAATGTCCAATAGCATTACTACCCAAAGCTGCAAAGACGAAAATAGGAGCAGCCAAAGAAGCAATACTCATAGTTAAATGATCAGGTACGGTTTTGTCCAACCTATTACCAAGAGTTTGATTGTATAGCCTATTGACGATACGAATCCTTGGATTAATAGTTTTGGCTTGGGTTAAAATAGCAACATTTAAACCATCATCATTATTAGCTAATACTATAGTCGTTGCATTTTTAATCCCTGCTTTGATTAATGTCCGAGGTGAACGCAAATTTCCAATGATAATATTATCATCCCGTTGTCTGGTCATGGGACGATCGCTTATGCCTACAACTTCTGCACCTTGTTGTTTGAGCAAAAGATAAATTTTGTATCCTGTATGTCCTAAACCAGAGACAATTATTAAAGGTTTCATTTTTCTGATGGTAATGTTGATTTGTCCCGAAATAATGATCAACCAATTTACATTATGAAAGAAAATGATTTTTTTTTATGTAGTCTGGCAGACAATATAACTATTTTATACGTCTGATGTGAATTAATTTGATTAATATTGAACTGTTGGAAAGGGGAGCATCCCACTTTGGAACTAAGCACAAATACTCAAGAATGGAGAATTATTCA
>JAAHTG010001066.1_pt1 | contig 20360 bp, 16 predicted proteins | sample 6116081 | NCBI WGS metagenome assembly JAAHTG01 (sample SAMN13939989, study PRJNA603662) | sponge metagenome | isolation source: marine sponge | host: Mycale hentscheli | place: New Zealand | collected 2005 | reverse complement strand
TTATATGGTCTCTATCATCACGAATAGCACCTTCCATACGTTTTTGTTCTTCCTTATTTCCTTTTTTAGAATCTTCAGCCTCTGCTAAAAAGTTGGCTTTGATTATTTCTTTTAATTCCGATTTTTTCATTTTATTGAATTTATTTTAGTTGGGTTTATTGATAAATATATCAAGATTTTTTCTTATACGTTCCTTTTCGGTATTTTGCGGATTTTGTGTTACCCACAAATTGTTTTCCTTTTTTACTACCACGTACTTTTTTAGCAACTGTAGCTTTTCTTTCTGCTTTAGTTAAAGATTGGGCTTTTTTCTTAGGTAAACATCTAGTAGTTGCTTTACCTTTTTTCATAGTACCGCAGTCACCCGCAATATTGCCTGATGTATTAATACGAACCCAGTTTTCTTTTTTAAACCAGTCACGTAAGGATTCTTGAATTATTTCGTCTAATCTTTCTTTAGTCATTATTATCTATTGTTTATCATAATAATCTTGTGGGTGAAATTTCATTTCAACGATTTTACCATCTGGTTTAATACTTTGACCATCAACTAAAATTTCAACTGGGTATGGTTTGTCTGGTTTATCATACCAATAAGCCATTTTATAACCACCATTATCTAATAATTCAACTATTAATCCTCTTTTATAATCTGTATCTTCAGCTTGTAGAATTACTTTTTTGCCTCTGGGTAGAATTAACTCTGCTTCAGGTACTCTATTATTATCTTTTTTTTCAATTTCAGATAGTATATTTGCTAGTTTAATCATTTTTTCTTTTTCTTACCACTCATTTGACCTTTACATACTTTAACAGCACGGCCAGATAAATAAGCAGATGATTTTTCACCAGCTGCTATTCTACGTTTTCTATAGGCCTTACCTTTAGCGCAAAGTTCTTCATTTAATGTTTTCCCTAATTCAATAGTTTCTTTAAAATCTGTTATTGCTTCTTTTAAACTACCTAATTGTTCAATTGCTCTATTAAGATCTCGTTTTGCTTCATCTTCACTAACACCTCTATATTTAGCTATACTTTTAATAGCACGCATAGCAATTCTTTTTTCTTCAGTTGAAGCACTTTCATCTAATGCGATTGCTTGATCATAAGTCATTTCTTTTCTACCTGATAGTTTAGCAATTGCTGCATCAATACTATTTAATTTATTACCATATTCATCAGCAATTGGCCCACCTTCTGGTTCAGCTTCTTGTTCCATGTCACGCATTAATTGGGCTCTTTCTTTTTTAAGGAAAGCTAATTTTTTAGCATTTTTATCATTACCATAAGCAGTTTTAACAGCATCACCATATTCTTTACCAAAATCTGATTTAGATAATTCTCTTTTTGTTCTATCTTTAGCAGCTCTCATTTTTACAAGAATTGGATCATTAATATCCATCTCATTAACTGATTTGTATAAAGAAAGTAGTCTTTTAAGTTCTTTTTGTACTAACATTTCTGTTTCATTATCAAGAGGCATACCATTAGCTTCACCACTGTCTAAAATTTCTTCTGCATCCTTAATTTGTTTCATGATGCCTGCTTTACTCATTCCCTCGTCTACGTTTTCTTTTTCTTTAATAAATAGACTTATACTAGCTGGCCATGATCTTTCACCTGGTTCTATTTCATAATCTGTTACCCCTTCATATTCAAAATTATAATTTTTTGATAATTTATTTGCTTCATTAAATGCAGATTCAACAGCTTTTATACTATTTTCATCCCAATATCTTATTCCACTATTTGGCATTTTAATGTAATATCCTCCTCTACCATTGTAAGACCCACTTCCTAATCTTTGTTCAACATCAAAACCTAATGATTTACTAAGTGCATCTGTTAAAACTTTAATATCTGAGTAGTCTTGAAGTTTATAAGGGCTAATATCACTAGGGGTTATATCACCTTCTGGTAGATATTGTTTTTTGAAATATTTGTTAAGATTAAAATTATCCATTTTTTATTTATAAATATACATTATTTTTTAGCTTCTTCCCAAAGCTTGATAGTTTTATTAAGATTTTCTATAGCTTTTGTTTTATTAACTCCACCATGCCAAGTTTCTACATCACCTTGTTCTGTAACAAATGAGTTATTTGATATATTTAAACTATCCATTACCCAATCTTTATACCAAACTATAAATGAATCAATATTACCATTAATTGTTTTTTTCTCCCATTCTTCCCATAATCCTGTTGCTTTTAATTGAGTTTCAAATTTTTTAAAACATGAAAAACATTGATTTACAGCTTGATAATAACTAGGATCCATTCCTTTATTCATTACTTTTTTACATTTTGGACAAAATAAAGGAACTACATGAGATTTTTTTGCGTTATCTAATTTTGTAACATTTTGTTTTATACCATCTTTAATAGTCCATTTACGACCATCTTCTTCCCAAATATCACCCTCTTCATAAAATGATTGTTTTTTGTTATAACCTACACTTTGACCACTCTTATTAGTATGTTTGCCTGTCATTAAATTTCTAAGACGTTTAACATCTTTCTTGCCAAATTCTTTTTTTAAAACATTTTCACTCATTATACTATTTTTTTTAATTCAGTAATAATAATATTAATATCAGATGTATTTAGATTACCATCTGCATGTAACATTTTTATTTTATTATAAATTTCTTCAACATTTGCTTGTTTGGGTTGGGATAATTTGAATTCTTTTTTTGACCTTATATTAGGTATAGATTTACTATATCCTCCTGCTAGTGAATTTATTTTTTTCATATGCCTAATTTTTTTAGTTGTTGAATTGTATCTGCAGCTGATGTGTGTAAAATACCTATGCCTCCTTGAGATATCCATTGTTCAATATTTGATTTTCTATCATCAATCAAAATATGATTTGGTGCAGCATAATTTTGTTTTGCATGTGCTTGGGCTAATGTTAATTTTATACCAGGCATATTATTTTTAACCCATAACCTTTTTCCTAATCTTGAAGTTGAAGATCTTGAAGGTGAAGATAATAGTTCAGTATCATAATCTTTTATATAATCCCAATATTGTTTTCCATCTTCCATCCAAGGCATTCCTGCCCAAAATCCTACTTTACCTTTACCATCAATTAATTCCCAAAACTTATCTTTTCCAAATTTCTTTTCATAATCTCTTGGGGGCATTCCTTTTGAGTATTTTTCAAATGATTTGTTAAAATCTGTTAACACACCATCCATGTCTGAGTATATTTTATATTTCATAGATGGTGAAGATACGACTTCTTCTTCAGATATCAAAATTTCTTCGGCTACTTCTTTTACAAATTTATTTAACCCAAAATAATCTTTAGTTTCATTTATAGGTTCATTATCATGTCCACATTTATGGCACATAAATAAATCATTACCTCCATCTACTATATTCCAACTCCAACCACATTCATCACATTTAATTTTATCTCCCACAACTGATTCATTTAATGTATCTGTCCAATTTCTAAATGTAATATTACCATCTGTGTATGCTTCTTTTTCAATTTTTTCTAAATTATCATCTTCAGTAGTATTTGTAGTATTAATATTTTCTAATCTATCTTCTAAATTTTGAATATGATGAATCATTTCATGAGCATATGAACGAACTATATCTTTAGGATGTCTACCTTCAGTGTATAATACAATATGATTTTTTTCAGGATCATAATATGCTGTTTTGCCAAAAAAGTCACTAGCATTTTCTGAATCTCCATCTACTAATTCAACTGATGGTAAGGGTTCTATATTTAAACCTTTATCAATCATATATTGTGTTAATTGATCTATTTTATCTTGAACATTTATATTTTTAGAGTATGTAGCATTTTCATTTAAAGCAATTACTGGGGTAGATGTTTTAAAATCTTTTTTTCTCATAACAGTTTTTGCAACTAAATCAATGTCATTAGGTGTTACATTTATAGCAAACGGTATGTTAATATTATTATTAAAATCTTTAACAACAGCATCAAAATCATCATCTACTTTAGATAATGGTTTGCCATGTTTTTTATGTAAACGTTTAAACATTCCTACTAATTCCGGAACTGATATGGGTTTAATGTTTCTTTTATCATTTACTCTATCAAGGAAATGTTTTGTAAACTCAATATCAATACCTAATTTAGCAAATAATTTATCAGCATAAACTTCAATAGCATCTAATTGAGATTTAGTTATTTCTTCATTAATATTTTCTTTTACTTTATTATATCCTGATCCAAATGGAGCTGCCTTACCATTATGATTAGGAGCTACATTTTCATTTTTTTTATTTTTTAAACGTTGGGTTTTTGATTTTGATGCTTCCTTTCTTTGTTTAGCATAATCTAAAGCTGTTTTTAAACGTTTTTTAACAGCTGGGTCTTTTGCTCTACCATATGCTGCTCTTACTCTTTGGTGGATTAAATTAATAATTTGAGATTGTCTAGCATGAGATTTAGATTTAAATGAAACTTTATTTAAAGTGTCTACTATATCTTGTCTAGTTGAAAATTTTATACCTACTGTGTCTTTTGGATCTTCGTCTGTGTATAATCTACGTTTAGACCCCTCAGGTTTTTTACCTGTACCTTTTTTAGGATCTTTTTTTTCATTAATAGGTGGACGCAATATTTGAAATATTTCTGACTTTTCTTTTACTTTAGATGGTAAAAAATTAGAAAATTCTTCTTCAGATTGATTAAGTGCTTTTCTAGCATTTGTTCCACTCATATTAGGATTATAAGTGGGAATAATTTTAACTACTATATTAGGATACTTTTCTTTTAAATTTCCTGTTCTTGCAGCTACATCATCTAAATCATCCTGTCTCCCATCTCTATACCCTATAACAAAATAAATAAGATCTTGAGGGTTATTTTTAGCTAAACGTAAAATTTCTCCAATTGGAGATTTTACAGGTTCTATCCTAACTTTATTAGCTAAATACTTTTTATAAATATCCCATACTAAAATAGATTCTTCTTGTTCAATACCATCACGTACCTTACCCCCAACAAATATTACAAATTCGTCTATTTCAGGAAATTCTTGTAGTGATTTTTCTACAATTTCAAAATGGCCTGCTGTAGGTGGTTTAAATCCACCTCCATATGCTGCTAAAATCTTACCCATTAATAAATGATTTTAATTTTGCTTGTGCTTCTTCAGCTGATACAGAGTTATCAATAACATTTTTAACACCATCATCTGCTAATAATGATTTAATTTGAGCATTAATTGCAGCTTTTCTTTTATCAGATCTTGCTTGTGCTTTAGCATCTTTTGGTTTAGTACCTTGGGGTTTAAAAGGTGTTAAATATTTATCAACTATATCCTCTAAGTTATCTAATTTTTCATCTTTTAGTAAATTAGATACAGATACAAAATTACCACCAAATGCATTTTTGTATATATCATAATTTTGAGTTACATCATTCCATGTACGCATTACAATTGCAGGTGCTAAACTTCTATCTTCACCTCCAGATTTATCAAATCTATCTTGATTTTGTTTTAATGAACGTTCTAAATCTGTATAAACATAAAGCATAAATACTTCATATCCTGCTTTTTCTAATTCATCTTTTAATTTAAGAGTAGCTTTACTTGATGCTGCTGTTCCATCTAATATAAATGATTCTCTACTAGCAATTGCTTTAGGTAAATCTTCATCCTTTAATTTTGAAGCTGCCTGCCTCATTAATTTAGCAGCTTCACTTCTTTCTTCAGGTGTTGCATTTTTTAAATCTAAACTAACTCCTGCTTTTTTTAATAAAGGTACAAAATCTAAATCTAAATTATAGGTAGTTAAACCTGATAAGTCTAAACCACGTAATATATAACCTTTACCAGCACCAGGAGCGCCTGCTAATATAATTGCTTTAGGTTTATTAGAAGCTTCTTTTAATAATCTACCCTCTGTTATGTATTTTTTATAATCAAAATTATCCATAGTTGAATTTTTGTTATAAATATTACAATTTTCTTTTAGCTGTAGTTTTAAATTCAGTAAATATTGGTTTATGTTTTGGATATTCTAAATCAAATAATCTTTTTACAGTATTAAATATATCAATATTTTCATTTTGAGTACGTTTTGACTCATATAATTCCCATCCTTTACCTTGTATTACTCCATCTTTAGGTCCTCTTTTTGAAGACTTTAACCATAATATACCATAACGATCCGCTGTTTTACCATAACATTCTTCATAACATTTACCATAAACTGCTGTTTGTAAATCATATGTAGTTTGAAGATGGTTTGATGTTTTAAAATCTATAATCCATAATTCACCATCAATTTCACATACCATATCACAAGTACCTGCTACTTTTAATTCATCTGAAAATATATGGACTTCAGTTTCAATTAATGTTGGATTGTAAGTTTCCCAAAAGTCTACAAATTTTAAAAACATTTGCCAAACATCAGGGTGATACATTGGTATTCCATTTTGTAAAAAATTTAATTCTTTACCATTAAGATAGTCTTCACACATTTCATGTACTTGAGTTCCTTCTTCACTTGCTTTTTTTACAATCCAATCTGCTGAGTATCCTACTTTTTTTAACCAATCTTGAAAATGTTTACCTTTAGGGTAACAGCTCAAAACATAAGTTATTGATGGGTAATACTCACCATTTCTTTGGTAATACCTAGAATCTGGTAGTGTAATTTGCTTTGCATCTTCACTAATCTCTAAAATCCTATTATAAGATTTTTTGATGTTTCTTTTACTCATATAAGTTGTAATTTCTTCTCCATTAAATTATATTGTGTTAATGGAGTGGTAGTTTGAATTAATTTTGTAAAATCGTTAAATCCCATTTCACTAGGGTCTTTCCCCTGAAGTTCTACCATGTAAACTTCTTTACCTTCATTTATAAATTCTTCAGCATATTTTATTGATTTTTTTATTGCATCTGAATCTAATGCTATATATATTTTTTTAACTGTTGATGTTACTATTTTTTTCATTAAAGAACCCTGTATGTTACTTCCTAATAAAGGTATAGCATTTCTCTTAATAGCTATAGCGTCAAATGGACCTTCACATAAAACTAGAGGTAAATCCCAATTAATAAATAATTCAAAAGGAATAATATTTCTTGATGCCTCTGGATTTTTATATTTTCTATATGGATCCTTTTCAAATGATCTGCCTGTGAAAAAATTAAGTTTACCATTACTATCATAAGATGGAATAATAATCATATTACTATAATTTCCATACTCACAATATCCTAAATTATATTTTAAAACATCATCTATAGTAATCCCTCTATTTTTTAAATAATTCCATGCTTTTTTACCTATTAAATCTGTTGATTGATTACTAATAGGTTTAAAATCATCTGGTAATTTGACTTCTATTTTGTTTTCTACTGTTTGATATTCTTTTTCTTCAGCTACTAACTTATATAATTCAGTAAATTTATCTGCTGATGCCCTTAATTGTTTAAATAATGTTGAAATTTTAGTACCTTTTTTCCCACATACCCAACAATGCCATGGATTATATCCTTTTTTATTTTCTGAAAAGTTAACTTCTAGTTTTGGTTTTGGGTGATTACAAAAGGGACAAGTATATGCTTGATTGCCTCTTGCTGTACGTTTTCCTGTTCCTAAGACAGAATTTACTAAATTTACTAAAAGTTCATTTACCATGGCAGTAATATACATAACTAATTTAACTAATCAAAGCTATATTAATCGAAGTCTTTAGTATAAAATTTTCCTAAAATATTATCATTCCAAAATTCATCAGGGTTTTCTAATGCTTGGTAAACAAATAAATATTTCGTTTCATAATATGTTAAAAGTTTTTTAGAAGAACAAGCTATAATTATATTTCTTTCCCAATTTTCAGATGGTTCTGTTTTTATTAATTCTTGTAGTTCTTTATTAGAACCCCAATAAGTTTTCCAGTCTGATTCTTTTATAGCTAGTTTATATGATGGTCTTCTACCAACTACTCCTTCATATTGTTTTAAATCTTTTTTTCCTAGTTTTACTTTACGAGTAAAATATAAGATTTTCTTTCCAATATATTTTTTTTGTGAAGGGAGATGAGTTATTGTGTAAACAAACCCATAAGTATCATCTGGGAAGTCTGATATATTCGTAACTTCTTGGTTTTTATATGTCCAATTTATCATGTATCGAAATTTACTACAAATGTTGTATCTGTATACAATGAAATAGGAATGGGTTGTGATAATTTTCCTACAGCTACTAACTGGAATGATTCATTATATAATCCTATGGTAGTTACATAGGGGCTAAAATATGATCCTGTTGCATAATCATAGTATGTTTGGTTAGGGTTATCAATAAAAGATAAGTTAACAGTATCTCCTTCTTGTAATTTTATAGGAATATCTCCGGTGGCATTAAATATAACTTGTCCCCCACCTGGTTTGAGTTGTTCCATATCTAAATTTATTTCATCCCCTTTTAGATAATTTTTTCCTTCATACAATGTAGTTATATTAATAACTTTACCTGCAGGGCCTACAATTACAGTTGCGGTAGCTCCTGACCCTACTCCTGTTAGAGTATTATAATTTAAAACATAAGTACCAGCATTTCCATCATCCCCATATGTACTTACATTTATAGATGATGATAAAAGATTATTTACTCCTGATAGGTTATTTGATGGTTTTAGTGCAGAAGGATTTTGAGTGTAAGTATATTCACTATCTTTTATAGAACATTTATATTGATTTTCTCTTATTGTAATAGATGAAGAAAATGAAATTGAACATGAATCTAAATTATTATTTCCAGTACCGACATCAGATCCTATATTATTTGCCATTAATTTTAAATTTCCTTCTCCATCTCGTGTTAAAATAGCTATACCTTGTGAATAAAATATTTGTCCCACACTACCTGTAAATACTATATCTCCAGCTACATTAGATTGAGTTGCAATTAAATTTCCTTCTTCATCATCGTGTATAAAACTTCTAGTATAATTAAGAGATGAAGTGTAAGTTAAATTAAATTGACCACATGGAATTTTTTCTCCAAATAATTTTGAAGGTATTGATATAACTGTAGGACCATTAATATTTCCAGAGGCAGAAAATTGAACAAAATCTCTATTTTGTTTTTCTGATGTTTGTAAAAAATTATCATATCTAGGACCTGTTGTTTTTCCATAGTATGAATTATATTCTGGGGTTGCTCCTGCTAATAGACTTGCTGTAGATGGATTATCACCATAAGATTGAGTTAAATAATTACTATAATATAATTGTTTAATATTATTAAAAACTAATACTTGATCTAATCTAGTTGTAAATCCTGTTGGGAAAGAGCCGGATACATAAGGCCCCTGCATTGATTGGTAAATTTCAATTCCTACATTAGATGCTGTCATATCAGAACCTCTAAAATAGAAGTCTTTATTAGCATAAAAAGGAGTTAATACTACCTCGTTTGTGTTAAATTGTTTGAACGCAGCCATTCATCTTAAAAATCTAATTTTACTCTTACAAGTAATTCTTTTGTAAAATCTTTTTCTAAAGGTCTTGATAATTTAGCTGTTGCTAATAATTCTTGAGAATCATTATAAAGACCTACAGTTGTAATGTAAGTAGTTGGATTAGTAATAAATGAATCATATATAATTTCTCCTGTTGATGATGATATAAATGATGGATTACCCGAATAATTAAATTCACTATTTTTAGCTCTACAAAATATAAAATCTGATGATAGATCTTCTTGACTATTTAAAGTAAATCCTGTTGGGGCGCTTTCAGCTAATCCTCCTCTATTTAAGGCATCTATTAATAAATAAGGATTACCTCCATTTGCTAAATCATAGGTATCAGATGTTCTTACTGTATTTAATACAATTCCACCATCAGCATGAGCTCCATCTAAAGCTTCACCATTTAATATTAATAAATTAACATCAGGTAAAACCCAACCATAAGACCCAGAACCCGGTGTCCAACCATCTGCTTGATTTGAACCTGCATACCCTTGTGATACTACACCTGCTGAACCCGATATAATGTTATAATATCTACCAGCATCTGAAAATTGGGCTACATTGTTTACTACACTATCATCTGTTAAAACAATTGGAGCTTGACCTGCTGTTGAACCTGATAATTCTAATGTCCAAGTTCCTGGTAGAATGCTTTGTTTGTATCTTGCTCTTTCTAAATTTATTACATAAAAATATGAAGATGAATAATTACCAAAAATAAAAGAAGCATTTTCATCTCCTAAAACTAAATTTCTATATTGTCCATAATTAGTTCTTGTAGGAGTTACTCCTATAACTAAAGGATTAAGAAATTTACTACCACTTCCTTCAGCATCACAATAAGCTACATCAAATTGAATTTCTGCAGTAATATCAGTAGAAGCTGTTTGGAAAACTGTTATATAATAAGGTGCTGCTGCACTAGCTAATTGTGCCGAACTTGTATAATATTCTCTTAATGTTGGAGAATTATTACTCCACATAGCAGATGTAACTGAGTCATTACTTAAAACCACATCATCACTAGATAATGGTATAAAAGCTCCTCTGCCTCCATTTCTTCTTGCTGTTTCTTCGGGTGTTGCTGCCATAATTTATTTTTTATATAGTTGCGATTGAGTTTAATGTTATTTGTACTGGGACTTGTACTCTTGCACCACTATCTAATCCTATTACTGTTAATGTAGTATAAAGTGAAGTATTATTTCCAAATAAGAAATTATTACCTGTTCCTGTTATTGTTAATGAAGTACCAATTACTGTTTGTGAAACTGCAGTTCCATTTGTAATTATCTGATTAGCATTTTGAGCATTTAAAGCATTTGCCGCGTCAGTATTAGTTCCAGTAGCTACAAATCCTGATGTTGTTTTACATACTCTTACATCTGCTATAGTAAAAGAATACCCAGATTCTGAAGTTCCTTCAACATTTCCTAAGTAATTAGATGTTTTTGGAATTATAGTAGTTGGTGTAAGTTGTTTTTCTTTAATTGCATTAACTCCTCCAACAGTAGGCATTACTGATGTTCCTCTATTTAGTGAAACTAATTTATATTTCATCATTTGAGATTCATCCGGAAAAGCTTCCATTAGAGGCATATTTTGAATTGCTTCACCATAATAAGCTGATCCTGATGGATGATTTGGATTGTATAATGTATAATCGACTTCATCATCAGATAAAGCAAATTGTGTTATATTAAAGGAGCCATCCCCTTTTGCTAATAACTCTCTTCCTTTATTAGTAAGAATAGCATCTACTGTTATTATCTGATTATTTAAATATCCCATGTTATCGTATTTTGTTTATAAATATATAATTTTTTAGTTTCTATTCCAAGCTTAATCGGAACTTGTTGTACTATCTGTTGCTTTTGTATTATTACTTCCAGGGAATGCATTTTTAGATCTTAACTCATTTATTATATTTAATGCATTTCGTTTTTGTGTAGTACTTAAATCTGTAGGAAGTAAAAATCCACCTCCAGTTTGCGTTAGATATCCCTGTGATCCTAAAGTTGTTTTAGTATCTTTAGTCATTACTTTTCTTTCATTCTCAATTTGTCTTCTTATTGTAAATTTTGTAATTTCTCCAGCATTTATTCCTAATAGTACTTCTGAAGGATTTCTATCTGTTTTTAAGAATGTAGGTAATAATAATCCAATTTTTCCTCTTTCATGAGTTTGATAAGGTGTTTCAGCACCAGCACCAGGACCACAACCTGCATTATAAGCTGATTGTACTGTAAATGGGTTTCCTTGTCCTGCTGTTACAACATTAGCATTAGTTAATGTTAGTACTATTGAATTCAATAATCCTGTTCCAAAATTTAAGGCATTGTTAAACCATGATGGTGATATGAAAATTTTATCACCTACTGCATATCCAGTTCCTGTTAAGTTAGCAGATATTGAAAAACTATTAAAATTAATCTCTGCCACACTAGATCTTTCTTGGAAAGAGGTTACTTCAATTGCTCCCCCTGTACCACTACCATCTGTAGTAAAAGTGCCAGTAGCACCTGATCCACCAGGACCCTCAATAGTTCTAGTTTTTGAGTTTGTTGAATCTGTAGGTATATTACCAATTGGGGGATTAACACCTGCAAAAAACGTAACATTAGATTGTAAAAATTCACTTCCTACAATTAAAGTACCAGGACCATTTGCAAAAAATGAGGATGTATAATAATAATTTTGAATTTCTTCTACTACAAAATCTTCTTTAAATGTAATAGATGAAGTTAAATTTGTAACATCTGGGGAAAGTAGAGTTTTTATACCCTCAACTCTTAATATATCCCCTCTTTCCACTAAATATGATTGTTTATTATCTTCATAAAAACCACAATCTGATGAGGAGGGTGCCCATTGGTAATAATTATCTTCATTTGATGGATCTAGACCATCTAATACCCATGCATACGATTTAGAAATTGTACTACAATCTAAAGCAGGTTGAGTAGATGCACTTGCTACTAATTGATTGTAAGTATGATATACTGCTAATTGTGGACCTCCAATTGATAGTTTTGAAGAATCTGGTAACCCCGCAAATCCTGCTTTAGGTAAATCTTGTGAAAATGGAACTAAATATGTTCCTTCTGATCCTGTTGTATCACTACCACTTAATAAAAATCCATATTGTGCTCCATCTGGTGTAGTTTGGCTAGCAGTAACCATTTGAACTGCATTTTCTGCTTGTAGAACATATTTTGTTTTACTATATTGAACATTTATTTCAGGAAATTGAAATTGAACATCCCCAGTAAAATTATTATACCCTCCATAAGAATTAATGATGGCTTGAGGTATAGTAATTACATCCCCAGGTTGATAACCTGTTGAAAATGGAGAGTTTTCATTATTTAATGTTATCGAATTAACTGAACCAGCTCCATCTACTGCAAAACGTAAACCTCCTCCACTACCAAATCCTGTGTTTACGTTACCCGCTGTAGATAAAGCAATTGATACAGGAGCGTTTACAACACCAGCAGAAGAACTTAAAATAATTCCTCCAGCAGATGGGTTTGAAGGATCAAATTTATTAGTAATTGATCCTGTTACATTTCCTAAAAATGGTATAATTTGGCCTAATTGTTGATCTCCTTTTGTATACCAATAAGCTGTAGATGATTGGTTTTTAGATTTAGCATTTGAGTTTATAGTTAAAAATTGTATACTTCCTCCTAATAAATTATAATCTCCTACTTGAATTGTTTCTAAATCAACAAATTTAGTATCTGTAGAGTTAACACTATCAAAAGATACTGCCATTTTTCTATTTGGTGAAAATGTTGAAGATACTGTTTTTTTATTTTCATTAGAACCATCTATATCTACTGACTCTGGTAGTACTAGATTTTTTTGGAAATCTAATGAAACTGAAATTAATGAACTAATAGTAAATTCACGAGAATCATACAAATTAAATTGTTCAAATGATCTATCAAAACGTGCTATATATGCTGGATAAGCATCAATAACTGATTCTTTTCCATATGAAATATCTCCAGCCCAACTACCAGTTGTTCCATCTAAGAACTCAACTGCAACACTTGAAGAAACTCCACTTCTACCTTTATTATAAGGTTGAGTTTTTAATGATTTAACTGGTCTTACACTTCCAGATGGTGTAAACTTATTATATGTTAAGGATTTTAATTTTGTTCCTCTATATGTAGGATTTAAATGTGATAATGCTGTGTAATTACTTTCAGGAACAGTTGCATTTTCTACTACTAATATAGGAGATGAGGCGGAAAATGGATTATATGTTACATCTATAATAGTTTGTCTATTTTCAGGATAAGAATCATTATAATAATCTAATACATAATGTCTTTTATTTGGTCTACTTTCAGTTACATTATTATTTAAAGGATTATAATCAGAAGTTTCAAATATTATACTTTGAGTATTATATATATTAAATGAACCAGAAGTTAGAGGATTATAGTTATTTATAACGTTTAAATCCCAAGGAATTAAAGCTTGTGTTTCTTCATATATTCCTCCTACTCCTTTAATATTAAAGTTTGTAACATTACCTATTAATCCTCTTTCAATAAACATCATTAAAGAGTATGAATAATGAATATTATTCCATAAATCATTATTTTTAACAGCAGCTGCGTTAGTGTTAGGAGTGATTTCTGGGGGAGTAAACATAAATGAAAATGTAACTGCATTATTCCCAAAACTATTAAGATATGCTCCATCTGGTGTAGGAATTCCATTTATAATAGCATCAAAAGATCCATTTTGAGATCCTGCATAATTATCAGATGGAAGGCCATAAAAGTAAACACTATCAGCTCCATAACCTATAATAGGAGATAAACCTACACCACTACCTACTTGATTTTGGAAACCTATATATACATCATAAGAAATTTCATATGTTTGAAAAGGTATAATTGTAAAGTCTGTTATTTCTGTAAAAAAATTAGATATTTGGGTGGTGGCGGTATTGAAATCAAAAGAATTTACTGAGGTTGCTGTTAATTGTCCTATATTATTCAAATCATGAGCAGTGGTAAAATCAATAGTAGGTTGAGTACTAGAAAGTGTTTCTGAAGGTAAAACCTTATTATATGGGTTAGATTGTGTTAATAATGTTTCTAAAGCACTTCCACTATATTCACCATCATAAAATTCTTCTTGAAAACTATTTACTTCAGGAATTGATCCTAATGTGGTTATATTATTTTCTAAGTAAGCTTGAGATGATGGATTTATGGATGACGAAATATCCATTATATCAAAATTAGCTATTCCTCCAGGATTAGTATACTCATATGTTTTAAATATAACACTTGAAAGAGATATAGGAAAAACACTACTAAGATTATGTGCAAAAATAGTAATTGATTCTTCAGGGAGTATATCTATTAAAGGTGTAACACTAGTAATATTTCCTACACCTGTACCTGTTCCTTTAGCTAATTCACCCCTTAATGATGAAGAAACTATTAATTCAAATGATGTAGCAAAAGCACCCACACCATAAAAAGCTAAATGACATTTAACTGGTTTTTTAGATTTTATATATCTAGTATTAGTTGGATCTGTTTCTCCAAAATCATTACTATACTCAAAGTAAAAATCATGAAGTGAACTACGATTAGCAGCTAAATCACCAATATTTATATATGCTTTGGGAGCTATTCCAACAGAACCTATTGTTTGAAGTACAAAACTTCCTGATTGGGTAGATAAAACATTATATTCATTAACACTTCCTCCTGCTCCACCTTCAATATCTACAGTTTCAATACTACCAGTTAATTCTAAATTTTTAGTTGTTAAAGGGATATTTTGAGTAGCATAAGATTGCGTAGTAACTATATCCATTTGTGGTTCTCGGTACCTGTTACGTTCAAGCATATTTTGTTTAATTACAATGCCTGTAGACACACTAGTACGTGCTGGTACATAATTTTTTATTGCATTAAATAATGAAACATCAAAATATTTTATTAGTCTTAAATAGTCAAATATATCACTTCCTACATATTTTCTAAAATAATCATCTGCTATTTTATCTAATTCAGGATAAGTTAAAGATGATTGAGATCTAAATCTAGGATCTGCAATTGCACTTTGTATTGCTCCATATCCTAATGTTTGAATTATATCATCATTAATTTCATTTTGAGGAGAAAAAGCAACTTCTAAACTATTAATATTTTCTGTATAGCTTTGGCTTATAAATGGATCTTTTTGTATACTTACTATATTTGATAAACCTGTTCCAAAATTTAAATTACTTGTTGATTGGATTTTATTTGAAATTCTATTTCTAATTCCAATTGAAGGTTGATCTAAAAAGTATGTTTCTACATTCTGTTTACTATATGTTCTTTTTACTTGATTAGCTTCATATCTAATAAAATAACTTGAGGTAATTGTACTATCTACAGGATTTATAAATGATCCTGTTATATATTCAGGTGCTGATGCTGTAATAGCTGGGTGAGATGAACTTATTATTTCTTCATGTTGTAATAATGAAGAGGCTGTAAAGAAACTTTCTAATTCATTTCCTAATGGAGCTCTAAAGTTAACTATATCAAATGAGGATTCAGATCCTGTAATTCTATTACCTTCAATCGATTCAGGATTCATAACAGTATCATTAAATACTGATTCACTTATGTCATTAGAATAATATCTAAATTCTTGAAAAGATCCTGAAAATCCGTATCCTGCTTCATTTGTTATAAACCCAGTTGTTCCTACTCTTGAACCATTTAATCTACCTCCTATATAAACCCCATCAACTGCACCGTCTGTACCAAACTTATTCCAACCATGATTTATAGATTCAGATATATAACCCCCATATAAAGCAGTACCATAAACATCTGTTCCATATACACCCCCAGCGGAGGTATCAAAATTAGATATTGTAGTTGAACCTTCAAATCCTATACTATTACCATCTTGACCATCATATAATTTATTTTTAGCATATAAAGTATAAGTAGTAATAGAATCATTTGCATTAGAATGATTATCTCTTTGTAAAAGAACTGTCCACCAACCTTTATCAAAAAATGGTAGATAAATTGGATCAGAAATTACTGTTCCACCATCTTGTACAGATGCAGACATTATAACTCTTAATTCCCCATAATCTACATAGTCACTATTTGATGCCCCTGAATATGAACCAGATGTTGATCCTGTGTAAAATAATGCTATACTCCAATCAAATTCATCATTATCTATTCCATTTGATTTTTTAACTGCTAAAGATTGACTAGCAAAACCATCACCTGCATATGAAGAAGAAGGAAAACCTGTTGTTTTAAATCTAAATCCTACTCCATCAGGGACAATATATTCTGTTTCTGCTATGTAATTTCTTTCTAAAGGCATCCAAGGTACTACTGCTGATGCACTAGCCCTATAAGAATTAGCTACAGGGGTATATGCGTAACTATATCTTTGGTACCATAAATCATAATCATCAGTTTCATCTTTATTTTTACCTCCAAATTCACTAATTCTTAAAATAGTACTTGGTATTCCCCAAATATTAATTAATTGTCTTAAACCTGCTATTGTTCCTTTCTTTTTAACAAGATAGGCCATATTATGATAAAGACGTTTAAATATTTCTTTACTTACTTTGTCTATAGGATAAGGAAAACCTGCTGTTACTAATTGTTCTACATAATCTTCCCAAGAATAATTTTCTTGCCAATAGTTAGTAACAGTTCCTTTATTTATAGCTATATAATTTGTTATATATTCGCTGCCAGTTGGGGGAACATAACTACCATCATCATTACCAATTAAACCTATAAAATTATCTTGGTTATTATAATTATTTCCAAATCCAGTATATCCTAAAGATGTAATAACATCATCTGCTAAAGATAAAGGAACACCTTTATCTAGTTGATTTGTAGTATTTAACTTTTCTGTTACTGCCTTTGTATATAACCATAATTCATCAAATGACTGTCCAACTAAATTACAAAATTCAACATAATTGTCATTGTCATTTTGTTCAGTAATAAAAGTAGGAATTGTATAATATAACCAATTTTCATTGTTTTCATCATATACAGAAGCTGAATATACCATACCCCCATAATATTGATTTAAAGTATTATCACTACCTAACCAGGTTTTAACCTGAGTGCTAGTAACATCTAATAATTCAAAAGGATATGTTTTTCCTGATGAGGTATCTTTAGGGTATGCATCTGAGCTAGTGTTATAATATTGATAATATTCAAATCCATCAAAATTCTTTATTTCATCTTCAATTTTAGTCCATAATGAAGAAATACTAGATGATACAACTGATGCATTTGATGCTGTTGTTGCATTTAATAATCTAATATCATTTTCATAAGTTTGGATATTTGTTACTTTAGTAATAAAATTATTTACTCTTGATTTTGCTGATGAAAAATTTATAAATTCATCAAATGAAGCAGATGAGTAATTTGGAGTTAAATTTATTCCTTTTCTATTTAAAACATTTACTAATTCATCTTTTGATGCTGATGATTTTGTTTGTATTAATTCGTCTTTATTTTTGTAAATACTATCTCCATTAGTAAAATCTCCAATATTTAAATTAGTATTAGGACCTCTTAATTTAATATTCTCATCAGGAATATTAATATTTTCATTAAATGTTACTTGATAAGCTAAAGATTCTGCTGTTTTAGTAAAAACATATATTTGATCATCTACTTTGTAAGTTGGAGGTAAACCCTCATATAATTTTATTAAAACTGATGTTTGGGGATTTTCTTCATCATTGGAATCTCCTATATCAATTTTTGTATTTACTCCAATAAAATTCTTATTATTACCAAATGAAATATAAAATTCATCAAAATATTCTGCTGATAGTAGTTGTTGTTGAAACTTTATAAAAGAAGATTGAATATCATCATTTGAAATAAAGTTTGACTTTAATCTTATTTCTGTTCTATCAGATGATATTTCAGATATATAATAAGTATCATCAATAGAAGAACTTAATTCATTATTTACAAAATTATAAAACGCTTTTAATTCTCCATTAGAATATCCATTTTCTAAAACATCTCTTTCAGGAGTTATATTAATTATATTAGTACCTTCAGCATTAGGATTAGAATTATTAACTATAATATAATCAGTGTAATTATAATCAGCATATTCTACTTTATTTTGAGCATTATATATAAAAAATTCTACATTATTAACATTTTCAATAAAAGATCCCGAAAATTCTTCACTTGGTATTATAGCTTGTGAAGATAACTCAAACCCATCATTTAAAAAACTTGATGGGTTTAAAGTGGAAATGGATGATGAAACTTCTATTAATGCCATTATTTTGTTTTTACTTTTTTATTAATCTCTACCCTCATTTAATCTGTCAATTTCTTCTCTTGCAGCAAATACATTACCTATATCTATATTTAATTGTAAATTTTGTTCTCTTAATTCTGTTATTTCATCTAATAAAGCTTGTATTTCTTCTTGGTTTGCTTTGTAGTCTACATACTCACTACTTTGTTCTATTAATGTAGTATGTGAGTTAGGTCCAGTTTTAGGTATTAAAAAGAATAAATTATTATACACAGTAAAAAAATCTCCTGTGGTAGCCAAATTGGGATCAAAAAAACCTAAATCTATTTCAGGTACTCCTAATTCTGTAAATTCTGTATTTACAGTTTCTTCAAATGATTTTTTATCAAAGGCTTGTCTTATTAAAGTAACCGAATTTGCTTTAAATTCTTTATATTCTTCAGTAACCCTTCGGATTACAGCTAGTTCCTCTGCTGTGTATTCTTTTTGTGCCATTATCCATTAACTACTTTAAACATTATATCTTGGTCAAATACATGAGTCGTACCATCTACAACTGTTTTTATTAAAATTGTATAATATCTTTCTGGTTCTAATCCATTCATATAAACATCAAAATAACTTGAAGTTGAATCTGCACTAATTTTTGTGTAAGTTTCATCAAAAGGAATCACAAACTCATTAGTATCTGTATCTTTAATAGCATATAAAGATGAACTAGAATGTAAATAAAAATTAGTAGTATACAATGATGCAGTTTGAAATACTATATCTGGGTATTTTGGTATTGCTGCTATTCTAAATCTTTCTATACTTTCAGAATAATATGTTCCATTATTATTATAAACAGACATAAATGCTTCTGGTGTATTTAATGTTAAGTTTGTTGATGATCCTGTATTATAGTACCAATCTTCCCATTTTAAATCTAGTAATGGTGGGTAAATTGTATTTGTATCAATAGAAAAATATCTAAAAGTAGCTGTTGTAGCTTGACTATTAATAAATTCTTTAGAACTTGATTGTTTTACTAAAAACCCATCATTTGTAAATCCTTTAGTATTGTCTACTAATGAATTAGTATACCAAGTTTTTATAGTATTTGTTACATCAACACTTAAATCAACTCCAAATCCATAAGAAAATATTCTAGATTGAGTTACAGGTAATTCTAAATTTGAACCTGTATACCAATTACCTCCACCTTCATTAGCAGCTGATTCAAAAGAGGCTGTTGCATACGCATTGTAAGGTTCTACTACTTGCCATTTTTCAGCTCCTGTACCTGCTGATCCTGAATATGTTCTCCATTCCCAACTTGCTCCATCTGTTGTTTGGGGTGAGTTTGAAAATTTACCACTTCCCATTCCCCAACTTCCTGATACTGGGTATATTTTTAATTCTTGATCTATATTTAAACCTGAAACTACTGCTGCTGAATTTATTAAATCAACTCCAAATTTTCTATCACTCCAATTAGATGCTGATACTGCTGGTGATGATAATTTTATAGTAATATCATCTGA
>JAAHTG010001065.1_pt1 | contig 20380 bp, 17 predicted proteins | sample 6116081 | NCBI WGS metagenome assembly JAAHTG01 (sample SAMN13939989, study PRJNA603662) | sponge metagenome | isolation source: marine sponge | host: Mycale hentscheli | place: New Zealand | collected 2005 | reverse complement strand
TTGGAGTAATAGAAATGTATCCCCATAATGAACTAAGATCAATAGTTGGTAAAAGATCATTATCAATACCAATAGTATAGGTAGTCTCATATGGACCAGGTGTTGATGGATCAACAATTAAAGTTAATGCAGAAGCTGCATCTACAGCTACTATACTTTCATTAGCATTTACTGTGTAGGTAGTTGGTATAAGACCATCATCTGTAACTACAACATTATCCCCTGCAGCTACAACTGAACCCGTTGGTAAACCTGATGGATCTAAACTTAAACTGTAAGTTGTTACAGCACCTACTACAATAGTATCTACAACAATAGATGGAGATGTTGACTCAACAACACTAATTGGAATAACTAGTGAATCAAATCTACCGCAGAAATAATTAATAATTTTAGTAACTATAGTATCCATATAATCATATCGACTAATTACTATATCATCCCCGCATGGGACATCTGTGCCTGTATATACAATGCATTGAGCATTGAAAACCTCTGTACAGGATGGAGGACATGGAGCAGTAACAGTATAACTGTTGCTACATCCACAATTTTGATTACAATTTGAAGTTGCCATTTTATTTATTTTAATTTATAGATATATACATTTTTAATTTTATCAATCTCTAATCTTTACAATAGTTAACCTTGAAGTATCAGTACCTTTAGTTATGTAATCTCTTGCAGTTACATTTATAACTTTTAATGCTATTTCATCTGTTCTATTTAAAGACCTAGTAAAAGATCCGTTAATTGATATGTGTTGCTGCTCTTGTACTATAGTACAATTATTTATACAGAAAAAATCACATCCAGTTGGACTAGTTATTCCTGCTGTTAGTACACCATTTGCTACTGGAATTGGTACACCTCCTCCAGAATCACCATACCAACCCTCACCATCATCTATTGTCATATGTTGAAAGAAAGATATTTCATACACACCATCTTCTTGAAATGTAAATACACCTGTAGCAATATTGTACCATCCTGCACCAAAATCATCCTCTATTATATTAGTATTTATTTGAATATCACCATCACATAGTCTACTGGTATTTAATACTGGTGCTACTTTATTAAGATTAGCAGGTAAACCTTGTACTGAAAATACCTTTGTTGGGGAAACAGAAAGATCATATGTAGTGGTCTCTCCAACTGTTACAGAACCTACTGTTACACTAGCATCTATAGATGTAACAATTGTATCTTTACCTGAAACTTCATAAGTTGTTGTTGAACCTACTACAGTATCAGTAACTGTAATATTTTCTCCTGCAGTTACAATACTAACCGGGAATGATACTCCATTTAAATATTCATATGTATCACATACAACTAACCACAAGTTAGTAATTGCATCTGCAACTGTTAATGGACTATCTACCCATGTACCTAAATATTCTGATGCAAATGACGTTCCTTTTGTTAAAGTAAGAGAACTACCATCAATACATTGTGTAGCTACTGCACTAAGTAAGTCTACAGGTAATCCTGTAGAACCCAATAAAGCACAATAACCATAATCATCATCATTAACTAATGATTCTAATACGATATCAATAGAATATGCATTATCAGCTACTACATTACCTGTTGATAATGTACAATCTACTAAAATACTTGGTAATGTGAATATAGGAGTATCTTTTTCTTCAAGTATTGTAACTCTATTATCTAAATTAGTAATTTGAGTCTGAAGTTGTCCAATTTCATCTATTAAAGCACAAACTTTAGACGCTATCATTTGAACATAGTCTAAAAATTGCATTGTAGTTGCACCGTCTTCTATAAAACAAGATGCTACAGTAACAATGCAATCTGGACATGAGTTTGATGAAGAACCAGAAGATTCTGGAGTAATATTTTGAAGCTCACATATTTTTTCAATAAGAAGTTGAATTAAAGCTTGAAAATCTGTAGGTCCACAATTAACAATATTTAAACAAGACAGATCATAATTACTAACATTTGTCTGATCTAAAATTGTACAAAGCTCTGTGGCTAAGTTTGCTACTACATCTGATATTGTATCACCTGTGCATATTTCTATACATTCAATATCTGGACCCTGCCAAACAATACAATTGCTTGAAACAGGAGAACATGGTTTATTATCTAGATTTAAAGGCTTCATATGTTTTCTCTATTTATAATATACAAATTAATTTCCAGATTTGCAAGTAGAACAAGTATTTGTAGTAGTGCAATTACAACTACATTCTGAACAGTTATAATCAGGATCTTTTAATGCTTGTAAATCAATAAGTTCTTTTTTAATTATCCATTTATTATCATCTTCAGGACAACAATTAGTTATACCATATCTTTTTTCTAAAACCAACTTATACATTACATCCGCAAAATTACATGTAATCATGTCATATTTTTCTGGTGTACAAATAGGTGTATTATAACCTGGTGTTACTATTCTTTTGTTAGGGAATATTGGTGGGGGACAGATGCCTTTTTTAACATTTACCGGGGCACACTCACCCTCTTGTGTAAATATTGACAATACAATAATTTCTCCTGGCAACTCTCCATTCGTCCATGTTCCTGTACCAGCTACTGGACAGTCATTTACATCATTTTTTATAACTCCTACCGAGTTTGCAATATTTCCTACTTCAGTTGTTATATACCAACTACCCCCGGGTGTTATTCCCCATAAAAAGTAAGGTATTTCACTTATGGTAAGTTCATATACTTTTGTATCAGCAAAAAATTCACCCATGTGTACAGCAGAATATACTGTAGTTCCTGTTGATGTTTCTATGTGTATATCAATACAATTACACTCATTAGGTAATGGTGTTTCATCATGTTCAAAAACTTGACAATCTCCATAATATTTATACACCCCTTCAGGGTTGCTATTTTCAAACCATTTTAATACACAGTATTTTTCTGATTCTTCTCCTGAGTCAACTCTTATATCTTGAGTAATTCCATTAACATCTATATATTGATATTGACCTTCCTCAATAGTAGTATTAAACACTGTTGAACAACGAGCTATTAATTCTTCACACTCAATACAATCATCATATCCTTGAATAAGAGTAACTTCACCTGCACTTTGATATATTAATCCTGGGTCAACTACTTCTTTAACAATCCAGCATTCAGTACACCCTTTAAGTTTAACAACTTTATCTAACCATATTGAAAGATCTGTATAAGTATAAATTATATTTTGATCATCATTACAATCTTCTAGCATGTAATATTCTCTAGTACAATCAATACATTCATCAAAAATACTTACTAATTGTATTATCTGAGGATTAGTAGGGACAAAGTCTATTAACTCTACTTCATAACATCCACAATCAGTTTTAATTATTTGACCTATATAAGCTTCTAAATTAAGACCTGTATATATTACATCAGTATTTGTACAAGATTTTAACCTATAATAAGAATCTATTATACAATCCTTACATTCTGCATAAAAACTAACAACAGTTACATCTATTGGACAATCACATTGTTCTGGACAAAGTTCTGTAGTTATTACAGTTCCACCAGGAACACTTTGCCATCCCAAAGGATCAGGCACGGGTGCTTCAGTAGAACCAAATACAGGACAAGAATCAGAACTTGCTGTAGTAGCTATAGTTCCAATAAATCCACCAATTTCCGTAGTAATAAACCATCCTGAATTAAACCATATGTAATATACTGTACTGTTATATTCAAAAGTAAATACACTTTGGTCATTAAAAATACCAGTAGCTAATGCTTCAATAGTTGTACCATCTATAGTAATTCTAATACAATTGCATGTTTGAATAGTAACTTTCCAACATCCTTCTTGATTTAAAATTTCTACAACACCATTTTCAGAAAAAGTATATTGAAATAATACTTCAGAATTACTATATATAACTTCATCAGTTTCACAATTAGTTAACTTATAGCAAAGATCAGGACAACCATCATCATCACAATCACCTACTTCTGTAATTAAGAAATCTATAGAATTATTTATGGCAATAGGAGGTGTTTTTGAACATAATCTAGTATATGGACTAGCATCTATTGAAGAAACCTCTTGTAAGACATTATCATTATCTACATATAAAAATCCATTTGTATTTTGCACCCACCAGCATCTTAGATCACAATCACATGCTACTCCTGTAGGTATTGTATCTTCACCAGCTTCATTACAAAATTCTGTTTCAGTTTGTGACACGTAGACACAACCCGTATAATCAGGACCAGTTACTTCAACAAAAGTATTTAGATATTCCTCATAAGTTGAATTAATAGAGTAAAATGGAGCTGTTCCATCACACGGGATTAATAAATAACAATCACAAGCTAATTCTATAGATTCTGTTATCTTACATATAGGAACTCCATTACAATAATCTACAGTCTCACCACCTGGGCATGACCATACTCCTGGATCATTAGGATTAGGTATAGATTGACCAATATAATCTCTTGTACTAAATATAATAAAAGGTTCTAATTGAGCTTCTGTACTACCACAATTTCCAGCACCAATAGCAGGGTATAATAAATTAGCTTGAAATGTAGGTAAATCTATTTCATAAATTTCTGCAGCAAAAGCTGCAAGACTTCCGAAGTTTAATCCTGATACTTTTATAGTATGTGAACCAGGAGTTAAAGATAATGGAAATGCATGCCAATGTCTAAATGGCGTAGTTACAGAATTACTAGGAGAGTTTAAATCAACAGCTAATAAACTATCAACATATAATTTAACATAATTATCACCTGCAATACCGATTACATATTCTACATCTTCTAAACCTTCTACTTCAATGCAATATTCAAAAGATAATTCTTGATTATTAGGAAAGCCTGTTGCCCATATACCAGCTTTATTTAGTCTTCCTCCGTCACCATCACTAATAAGACAACCAGGAGCATTTCCTCCAAATGCTTCATTTATAACATTATTTGTCGGAATAACAGCTGCACCTACACCATTATTTTCATTTAATGTATATAATGCATTACTTAAACCATCTCCTAATATTGGCCATGTTAATGATGTTATATCTGGATACAATCTTATACCTGAATCACAATAAAATTCTGATTTATTACCCGCTACTATAGGTAGTAAAGTTCCTGAATATTCAGCTACAGTGTCAAGTGTTCTTTCACAAAGCTCTGTTACTTCATTATAAACAAAGTTTTCAGGACAATCACAAAATTGACTAGGATTACAAGTAGGACACTTATTATCCGAACAACCTTCAACTGCAGACCATTCTGATAATGTAGGTACAGTAGGATAATTTACAATTTCAACTGTTAAATCATTATTAAAAGTATAACATTGATTTGGAATTAGTTCTCCTCCAAAACCGACATATGGTGTAGCACCAATATATTGATATTGCTGCCCGTTAATTAATGGTACTAGACCTACAAATACTATTTCAGTACCATCACAGCAACTTGTAAATCTTGATAATCTTAATACTGCAGCAGCATTTGTTTCTAAATTAGCACTCATTATTTCACGAACTTTTGTAAATTTTCAGTATTATTATTATTGGTTTTTATTAATGATTCATAATTTTTCTTACAGCTTTTACAAACTACTGTTCCATTAGATGCTTTTGCTTTTTGACATCCACAACTTAATTTTTTCTTACAATTAGGACACGAAGCCATAGTGTTGGTTTTTAAAGGTTAACAATTTTTACAATCTAATTTTTTAAGTAATTTTACTGCATAATTAAATAAAGACATGCCAGCTTGATTTTCATGACACGTTTCAACTTTAGCTTTTGCAGCCTCTAAATACATTCTAATTAAATGTAATTCTTTTAATTTATCTTTTACTTGAGCCGGGGGATCACAATCTGCAACATCAACATTACAAAGTATTTTTTCATATAAATTTAACGCACAAGTTATTCTTAAATGATTATAATCTACATATACTGTAGCTTCTGGGTTTGCAATATATTTTATACCATATATACCATCTGGTAAATTAACAAAAGATGAATTACAATCTTCTATTTGAAGGTTGAGATCACATGCTGTTAAAGTAGGACTTGATGCTGGTACAAAAGGTAACTCAGCTACATTAGTATATCCTGGCACTACAATTTCTAATCTAGGATTATGAATTCCAACTAAAGCAGAATAAACAGTAGTATCTACAATTTTAAAAATACAAGGATTCGATACCGTTGGAATCTCCAAACTTAATACATGATTTGCCATAGTTTTATAAAATAAAAAAAGGGAGAGGAGAATTATATCTCACTCTCCCTTTATATGAGTTTAAAGTTTAACTTATTACACTAATGAAGCTGGTAGTGGAATAGCTGGATCAGCTGAAGCACAACTTCCTGCATCAGATAAATCTTCAATTAAACAATCTGATTCACAACTTGTCAACCAAGTTGATAATGTATCAAATACAGTAGTATCTCCTGCAGGAACAACAATCTCTAACAAATACTGATCATTATCGAATGTTCCAGTTGGGTTATACAAACGTGGAATGTTATGTTGCAGATAAACTCTATCATAGATATCATTTCTATCAATTCCGGCTGCTTCAACTAGTGAATTTCCTTGAGTAATCTCACGAATTCTAAGATCAGTTGCAAGGAAGTTTTGACGGTAAGACTCTGACAAGATTACATCACGTACTACAGTTTCTCCAACTCCATTTGCTTGAAGTCCATAACATTGTACACCAACACAAAGAGTATCAAACTCACAAGGTGAACCTGTTAAATCTACTTCAGAAGCATATACTCTGATTGGCTCTAATTCATAGAAATCAGAAGGTTGGAAAGTACAGTTTTGAAACTTAGTTTCCATATATGCACCATTAAGTGTTAATCCAGCACATAAGTTAGCTATTGTAGCAGGATCTGATTCAGGAACAAAATCTGAGTAGTTAGCAAAAGTTACACCAGCAATTGGAGCAAATGCAGTTACATCTACATTATCTGGGTAAAAATAAGTCCACGAAGCTCCTGCATCATCAGTCCAAGTTACGATTGGATATACAAAAGGATTAATAAGTGTACTTTCAAATGCTTGTCTTGCCCATGCAATCATTACAATTCCTGGATCAACCGGAGTTGGTGCAATATCTTCATCTCCTGAAGGACAGCATCCTGTATAACCTTCAAGTGTTAAATATGAGTTACGATCTAAGTATCTCATAGCTGGAGAACCTTTAACATCTAAACGTAGATAATAAGTTTCTCCACACAAGAATTGTTTACAACATGTTCCTGCAGTTTCACCTGGATTAGCTGAGTCAGGTGCATTAGCATCTGTCCAAGGAGTTAATCCTACATGAGTAATATAATTTTGAGGTAAGTTACCTGGAGCTCGATATAATTTGCTCACATACTTACTTCGTATTGTTTTAGACTTATTGGATTCTGTATATCCTCCGTGGAAGGGTCCAATTTTGTCATTAGGCATAAGTGCCCCACCTGCTAGAATAAAATCACAACAAGTAGAATCAGGAGTTGTTGATACCTGATAAGATTTTGGGTCAATAAATGAGATCTCTCCTGGAGCTAAAACATTTGTTGGTGATGTACCAAGTTGTACACCAGTTAGTGCGGAAATACCATTTGTAGCAACAAAGGTTTTCTTAAACGCGTGTGAAAAATAAGCCATTTCTTTTTTTTTAAATTAATATAATAAATACACTATAATATAGTAAAAAGATCTCAGATAACAAAATTATTTCAAGAAAAGTAACTTATACTTAGCTGAATTCATTGAGTCTTTTACTAGATCTAAATTATTAACTATTTCTGAATATGGAAGCATTCCTTGTAATTTACATATTACACCACACATATCTCTTATGTAATTTAAAGCATCACTTACATCATCTAAAGTTCTACAACTTACTGAATTATATGTAAGAAGCTTCTCTGCAGCACCTTGATACCCTTCTGCTAATACATCAGCATGATTAGGTAATGCATCATATAGTTCATTTAAAGCTTTATGAGCTGCATATGAACCTTCACCTGTTACTTTTAAATGTAATTTGTGAAAACTAGTTGCAGCATTCATAAGTTCAGATACACATGATGACACCATATGATCTAAAGAACTACCACCTACACCTTTATCTTCTGTAGGTTTAGCCTCTATAGATTTACTATTTACAATAGGTTTAGAAAGTGTTTTAGTCAGTTTCTTTTTAAGTAGTCTAGGTTTTGTTTCCATTTTAATTAATTACTACGTTCAGCAGATTGTTGTGTTCTAGTAAACTGATTACCTGATTCTATGTCACCAGCTAAAATACTTACTGCCTCATCAATTATTAATTCTATAATATCATCTTTAAATTCAGATACTACTTCTTGAGTAGATGTTTCTCCGGTATAGGGATCTGTACAATTTGCAACTTGTATTTTAATTGGTTGTCTATAATAAGTTATCGAAGCATTTTCTATATCAAATTCATTATTAGTATATAAATGAACAGTATCATCTATTAAAGTAGCAAATGTTTCTGCCCATGCAAAACTAGGTTGCTTAGACTTATCTCTTAAAAGTTGATTAAGATTACCTTCTTCAGCTAAATAAACTGTCATTCTTCTGTTGTCACAACAATCTTTATTAGCCTTTATGTCTACACGTTTCCATTGTAAATAATCTTCTGGAATATCACCTTCATAGTAAAGTTCTTTTTTACTAATACTAATAGGCTCTTGAATTAAAAGTTTTTGAAGATCATCTTTTCTTCTAGTAGACTGTTCGTCACCTTCTTGTACAATATTTAAACCGTGAAGCTGTCTTCTAGCCCATTCAACCTGAGCTTTGTTAAATGATTCAACAATTTGCCAACAGGTGACATTATCATAATCTTGACTATCAAGTTTATTCAACCTTTGCTTTACCTTAATTGTTATTGTACTATTTAACATTACCCTCTAATTCCTGATTTCATTATTGCCCTAATCATCTTTGGATCAATTGGGTTTACCCCACCAACTGGGTATGATGAAGGAGGAGTTACTCTATCAGCTTCTTTTGGAATTGGAGGTAAAGGTTCTAAATTTTTCATCATATCAGCTTCTTTTGCCATTTCATTGTTCAACATACCCATACCAGAATCAGCTTTTGGTAATCTACTTTCTCTTTGTTCTCTAAAGAACTTTATTGGGTTTCCTAGTGGTGTCCCTAAAGGACCTATTTTATTTTTTCCCATGTTTTCTTTTTTTTATGTTTTCTTTTTTTTATTTAGGTCTTAATGAACTACCATTAATTATTTGTTTTACGGGACCACCGCATTTATAATTTCCAGTTTTAATGGCATGTCCACCACATTTTGCTTTAGCAGTTCCACCTTTTCCATAAGTTGAACCACCTTGTCCATAAGGTACTCCTGCTGCTTTCAAATTTGCCGGCATAGTTTTTATTTTTAGTTTATATTTATAAATTCCAATATTTTTCACAAGCTTCAGTAAGATCGTTTAAAACATCTTCATGAAGTGGGTTTTTTAAATGTTCAATAACATCAGATACATTTCTTCCAAGTAGATTTTGCGTTTTCATATGGTATATATAACCATCAGATTTAGGAGCAATATACTTGAAAAAACTTGAGTCTCTAACTATTGACTTAATTTTTAAAGTTTCCATGTTAAGTTTAGTAGCTTCTATAAATGATTTAGCAGCTCTTTCTTTGTTAGACTCATGACCATCTCCTGAAATATGTTTATCCATGTTTTCATAAATAACATCTCTTGGGGTTGATTTTTTGTACTGTGCACTTTGAGCATCTACAACTTTAGCAATATAGAATAACTTAGTACTATTCTTATCATACAATTTTTGTAATTCCGAGTAAGCTTTATTTCTAAGTTTTTTATACTCAGTTCTTACCATTACAGTTTCTTCTTCTTTATCTAGATAGAATTTTGGAGGAGTAGCTTGAGATCTTGCATCCTCATAACTTTTAGCAATCATTGCAAATCCTCCTGCTTCAATAGCATGTAATTTTATTCTATCAAAAGGTTTTTTGGGATCAAGATATAAAGGTTGGTTTCCACAAGCTATATCTATTTTATTCCAAAACTCTTTATTATCAGGTTTTAATAACTGAACTTTATTCCAAAAGTCTTTATCACTAGCATCAATCATATTTGATGCTAATTCTTTTTCTAATTCGGCAACTGATTCTCTAATTTGCTTTACTCTAGCTTCTTTATCTTCAGATGTCATAGTTTTAATTTCTGGAGCAAACTCATTAAGTCCTGTTACATACCTAATTACTCCATTAATTTCTAGACAAGCTAGTTGTTCATTGTGTGTTACACCATCAAACAAACTCATACCATGGTCTTCTAATCCCATGTTAGTTTGTTGTTGATCAAAATAAGGTCTTATTGCAATAGCTGTTTTTCTATTCTCACCAGTTTCGACCATTGTGAATTCTGTTGTTCCTGTTTCCATTTTTTTGTTGGTTTTTGTTATTTATAAATAGGTAGGTTTTTACACCTACCGTTAGATTAATTATTTTTATTTAGGACCAAATCTCCCTTTAGCATTTGAAATACGTTGATTTTTAATTTGCTCTCTATATTCTTCCTTTTGTTTTTTAGTCATTTTTTCTTCTTCTAGTTTGAACTTTTCTCCATCACCTCTTAACTGTTCCTTTTTAGTAAAATAATCAAATATAAATTGTCTATTTTTATAAAAAGGGTTGTTTGTTGGAGTAATTGTTACTTTTTGACGATCTAATTCTTTGTTAGGGTCTGGTTCTGGAAATTTACCATCATTATTTTTAACTACACCTTTTTCAACTTGTGTTTCTAGTACAGTTACATAATTTTCTTCTTCAGCATATTTATATTCAACTTTAGCCTCACCCTCTAAAGTTTTAACTCGAGTCTCCTTTTCGTTTACAACTACTAGGACTTCTTTTTTTTCTTCCATGATTAATCTTTTAATTAATTTATAATAACTCTAATGTGACACTTGCACCTTTTTCAACTATAAAATCAAAATCAAGATAAATTTCAGTTTCAAAATCAAATGATGCAATTGTTGTTACTGACATAACATTTTCTTCTACTGGAATTCCTGTATTGTCTTGACTTAAAGCCATAAATAAAGGGAAATCTGTAACATCAGTACCAGCTTGCTCTATTAAAGAAGCATCATTTGCAAGTGGAGTATGTTCAAACCCAAAACCTGAAGCTGTATCACTTGAAACTGTTAAACTGCGATCACTAACTATTATCATAGGTCCTTGATCAACAACCACCGAACCAAAAAAATCAGTACTTATATATAATCCACTACCTGGATCAAGTTCTCCTTCTGCAAAAGGTTGGAATCCTCGAAACTTCCAAACATCATAGGTGGTACCCTCAAATGTTATAGTTTCATTAGTATTTTGTTTAATACTACAAGGACGGTCTAAAGCACCAGCTGTTAATTCATCAGTACTTCTTAATCCAAGTAATCTTAAAGCTTTGTCAATACTTAAATTCATGTATTGCCAAAATTGTGTTCTTTTTGATCTAAATTCTTTTAATGCCATTTTTTAATTTTTTAATAAAAAAGGGAGAGGACGTTTCCCCCCCCTTTTTCTTTTAGGTGTTTGTGTTATATTTTTTAGAATGAACCTCCTGTTACCGGATTTCTCATCACAATTTTTAACACTTTAGTTGGGTCTTTTACCCAGATTGCAGGCATTGTTTGTGACATCATTACACGGTATCCATTGAATTGACCAGAAGACTGGAATCCTTGGCTACGTCCCATGTAGTCCATTGTACCATTTTGATACCACCACTTTAACTGGTTATCCCACTCTAACTTCAACAAGAAGATGTTGTCATTAGTATTATCAGTGATGTCAAAGATAATGAATGAATAAGAAGATAATGGGAAACCATCAATGATTGGGTTTTCAATATCATTAGTATTCACATTGTCAAATGCTGGGTTAAGTACAAACTTAACATTAGCAAGGAAAGGAATTACATAAGAAGTGTAAGCAAAACCAAAGTTCAAGTCCATTCCTTGACCAGTGATTGCACCTATATCAGCAGCTTGAATTACAAGTCCTGATGCTACAGCTTCTCTTTTGATAGCTTCATTAACCATTCTCATTCCACCCATACCAGTTTGAACAATCAATTGTCTATTTGGATCTGGACCTTGGAATTCAACTTTACCGTTAAAGAAGTTATAAATCTCAGAACGGAATAGATCAAGGTTGAAGTTATTCTTATTGTATACTCTTTTGAAAGAGTTGTCTAGTTGTTGCCAAAGACCTACAGATAATCTTAAATCATCTGGACCGTCTTGTCTAACTCTACCACCTTTACCCCACATAAGGTAAGACTCAATGTCATTTGCTACTTTAGTTAAGTGAGCAGCTTCCATTTGAGTAAGGAAAGAACGAGAAAGATCACCATTATCAAATGCTCTCTTTACTTTATCTTTACCCATTACTTTAACCATATCATCTAATGATGCTACAGAAGGATCCATGCTGTCTCCAGATGTTCTCCAGATTTCAGTTACTGGTACAGTACCATCAGCATTCATTCCACCTTTGATCATAAGATCAGCTCTAGAAGAAACTGAATAGTGAACGTGTGCTTCTGCTCCACCTACATAGTTGTAGAATTCACGGAAACCTGTTCTTGTTGTAATATCAGAGAATCTTTCTCCATATTCCCCACGAGCAGAACCCTTACGGAATAATTTAGTACCATTTGTAAGATACTTTGCATCTAGAAATCTAAAGTTATCATTATTTACTAATTGAACAGTGTAAATAAAACCATCTCCTACAGGAAGAATGTCTTCGTCTGTTACGTACATTTCAACTCCGTTGTATTTGTCATAAGTGATAATATCACCATGTCCAAACTCACGTCTGCTTAATTTAATACGAAAAGTTGACCCATCTGTTCCAAGAACAGCACCGGGATCTTCAATGTTTTCTACAACATAAGGAAGATCTGTGGTAGTTGGTGTTTGCCATCTATACTCACCACGAGCATTGTCTACCATGATTACATTTTTACCACCAAAGCTAGACATTTGATAAAGAGGCATTTCAACTTTCTGAGCCATAGCCCATAAGTCCACTGGACCTAAGTCCATTGGTTCTGCATCCTTCAACATGTTAACCAAGTGGTAGGAGTCTACGTGTGAACTTGCGTTGTACGCTGTATCCCGTAGAAAGATACCATTGTTTAATACTGGAGTTGCCATTATTTATTTGTTTTTGTTTGTTTACTAATTAAAATCTCTTAAACATATTATTTTTAGAGATTGTTTTCTTACCCTTACTAGTCTTTCTAGTCGGGGTAGTTTTTTCATATTCACTACTTAATGAAGAAGAAGTTCTTTTTCTAGACTGTTCAGTTTTTAATTGTCTTACAGTTTTTTCTATAGCTTGTTTACCACCTTGATTTCTTACTTTAGTCTTGTACCCATTTGGATCAGCTAATAACCAAAGTGCTTCTGCAATCAAATCATGTCTTGGTTCTACAAACTGGTATTTTTCAAGTAAATGTCCTAGTAAGTTAGTTGGTTTACCAGATATAGAAGGATAATTTGGTTGTACTAATCCTGAAAATAATAAACCTTGAACTTTCTTATCTAATTTTAAACCTCCAATTGTACCTGAAGCTAATGTACCATAAACATTTTCTTGATATGCTTTTGCCTGTTCAGTTTGTTGTTGTTTCATATGCTCTTGCTCTGCTAATTGTCTTCCAACAATTTCTTCTTGCATAGCATCTAATTTAGGTTTAAATTGATTAGCTTTTTGCTCAAGTCTGTCTAAATCTTTCCAATCTGTAATTTCTTGCTCAATTTCTTCAGCAGTACCAAATCTTGTTGCAGTTAAATACTGTCTTGCAATTTCTGCTTGATCATACTCATTAGTAGTATCAAGTTGTTTCATTTCTTCAACATGTGCTAAAGTTCTAAATAACCCTTTTAAGTCTTGACCACCATCAGCTACATATTTAGCAGCTACTTGTAATTCTTCAGGTAACGATTGAAAAAATTCTTGTGGTAACTGTTCAGCTACTTTTTTCTCTCTCTCTTGGAAATTAGCTTCAAATAATTCTCTAAAGTCTTTAGTAGTATAATCTTCTAACTCTTTGTCATCATCAAAGCCAAACAAGGTTCCCTCTTCAATCATTTTAGAAGCTAGTTCTTGTAAACCACTTTTATCTGTTTTACGTCTACCAGGAGATGCTTCTAAATCTTCAGCTGTTTGAATAGCTTCATCAAGTTCATCAATAGTATCTTGAACTTCTGCCTGAGTTATTTCAGGTGTTGTTACTTCTTCTTTCAGTCCTGCTGTTTCTTCAGCAGGTTTGTCAATGAACGTAGTGTCAACAGGTTTTTCTTTATGAAAAACTGTTTTTTTCTCTTCTTCTTCTTCTTCTGGAAGCATAATACTGTCAGCTCCGGGTTGCCCGAACATTTTATCAATATCTACTTCTACTTGTTCTACCGTTGTAGAATCTAATGTATTCTCTACCGTTTCTTCTGGCATAGATGTGTCTTCACTCATTTTGTTGGTTTTATGTTATACTTTAATATACTAAAAATAAAGATTATAAACTTGAAAGATTTAAAACATTTTTAAAAAAAATTGTAATATATAGCTAACTCTATTCACCCTTCTTTGGTTTAACATCATATTTGTTTTTATTTTCTTGTGCAATTTGCAATTGTTTATCTGCAATTTCTTTTTGAGTTTGCAGTCTTTCTCTTTCAAGCTGATTTTTTTGAGACTGTATTGTCATTCTATTTTGTTCTTTGTCTCTTTGTAAATTTGATTGATCTTGATACTGTTCTGATTGTCTAATATCTGCCATAGCATCTTGGAAGTCAGATTGCATATTCTCATTAAGATCTGCTGCAGAACCATAACCGGCTGCTCTTATTTCAGCAACCAATATATCTCTTTGTCTATCTTTTTCATTTTCTGCCATTTCAGAATCAATTTTCATTTGCTCAACTTGCTGTTGTTGCTGCAATTGTTGTTCCTGCATTTGCTGCTGTTGTTGCATTTCTTGTTGTTTCTGCTGTTGTTGTTTTTGTTCAGAATCTTTAAGTACTGAATTTAAACTAGCTAAAGAATCAGATTGTACTACTTTACCAAGATCATATATACTAGCACCTGTAGTATTATTTTGAAGTGCCATTTGTTTTAATTGTTCTAAAACAGCTCTATGATTTGCATTTGTACTAATTGAAATATTTAAATCTCTTAATAAAAGATCTGTACCATTAATTTCAAAATTTACTTTTTCATCAGCAGATGTTATATACGTAAGTCTAGCAGATGGTTTAGTAGAATGATAGTATTGAGCTAAGTTAGTTCTCATTTCATGAACTCTTGGCATAAGATAATCACAGTGTTGTATAAAGAACATCTCTGTTTGAGCATAAGATGCTTGCATAGCTTGTTCTACTCCAGTAGCAGTTGATTGAGAAAGTTGTTGTCCCATTCTTTGTTGATTAACACCAATTACTTCATAAGCTTGTTGTTTAAAATAATTAGCTAACTGAATCCTACCCATTAATCTATTAGTTTGTTCTAAATCCAATTTTTGAAAATGATTAAAGTTTAATGCATTCTCTGTATTTGTTATAGATGTATCTAATGGGAGCATTTGGAAATTTTTCATAGCAACATATGCTTTAGCATAATTACCTTTCCCCCAATCTTCTCCTAATGAATGTCTTGGTAAACTATTTTGATCCAGCATAATTACTGTACCTAACTCATCTACTAGTATATCAGCAATCTGATTATTTACTATATTATATCCAATCTGGTATGGCTTCATTAAATCAATTAGTGCTGTAGATTTAGTATTTCTATCTGAAAATACTGAACCTTCAATAGGTAACTTACAACCGTATAAACTACTTTCACCTTTAAATTGAAATTTTAAAGGTCCTATATGATTTGAATTTATTCCTATATATATTGGAGAAAATCCACCTGGATTATTCATACCCCAAAAAGATGGGATATTGGGTCCAATTTTTACACCACCCCAAGTTTCATTAATCCATATCCAATCTATATGTTCTCCAAACAATAGATTATCTTTATTTTTATTTTTGAATAATCTAGTATCATATATAGGCTTATCTGTAATACTATAATCTTCAGATACTATTTCATTACTTACTTGACCTTCTTCTGTTATCTTAACTAAATGGCCAACTTTTCTTTGAGACTTCCAATATGATGTAGTTACTCTTAATAAATATGCTGTACCTTCATCTGCATAATCCTCACTTTCACCTAATATTTGAGTTACAATATCACCACCATCTAATACATTACCTGACATAAAAGATGTATATTGTCTATAGGCAAGTGATGGCATATTTGTATTCCATTCATGAGATTTAGTAGCATCATAAAATGTACCATCATTCTGATAACCTCCAATATTATATCCAGCTGATCTTATAGGATAAGTAGCTTCTAATGCTTGATGCTGCTCTTCTGTTAATATATGACCATATTTATCTATAACATCAGATACTGTTAACATATCTGTTTTACCTGCCCAGTTAGAATCAGATACATATCTAATATCTGGTGACTTATGATAAAATGTAAGTACTGGATTCCAAAGCTCAACATCATAATCATCTTCCATCATGTGAAAATGCCAAAATTCTCTATCTGTAATTAACATATCACGGAATGCTCTTTCCTCAAGTTCATCTATACGGAATCTTTCAATATCTACTTTATGCTGATGTTCAGCCCATTGTTCAATCATTGATCTATAATCCTTTTTAAAGAATTGTTCAATTTGTGGTAATGACTTTAAATTTTCTGGTTCTAATTGTTTTGTTGCTTCTTCTGAATTAGGGTCTAATCCCTGCTCTAACATAGCTGCTAACATTTGAGTTGCAGCATCAGCCATTAAAGTTTGTTCTACTTGAGCTCTTTTTTGTTCAAGCATCTCATTATATGAAAAATCATCAACTGCTCTATAACTAAGTCTTGAAGATCTTTTTGCAAATTCAGCTGTTAATACATTTACTACATTTGGAATAATTGGATAAAACTTTAACTCTAAAGCAGAAACATCTTCTTCAGTAAGCATTTCAACTACATCTCTGTATTCATTATTTTCTTCAATTATATAGTCGGTTTTATCTATAATACCTTTTGCAAGTTTATAGTTTTTCATCAACCTTCTTGCATTTCTACGTATTTGTTTTAATCCCTGCCACTCTAACCAGTCAACATTCCAAGCTGCCCACTCATCATCTTTACTTTTTTTTGGTAAGAGTTGCAAAGGTTGAGTAATACTCCCCAATCTATTTTGTTTTGCCTTAGCTCCTTTTTTGAGCTGCATTGCATTATATATTTGCATAATACCTATTTAATATTTTTAAATGCTGAACGTTTAAAACTCTTCATTTTATTACCCATATGTCTAAATGGACTCTTATTTAATTTAAACAAATTTTCTGACTTTTGCAAATTTTTAGCAGCCTCATCTACAACAGTTCTTTTATTATATCCTCTATTAGAATGCTGTATTTTCATAAATCCTACTAAAGCTGCAAATGAAACTAATCTATCTGTATTAACCCCTTCAGCATATTCCCTCATCTCTTTTATAAGCATTGGATCAGGAATTCTTTCTATTCCATATGTAGTTTTAACTACAGTTCCGTCAGTTTTTGTTTCTTGGTCTAATTCTTCTTTAGTATATTCTATAGCATAACTAAGAAGATGTCCTTTGAATAATATTCCTGTATTCTTCCAACCATATTCTTGAAACACATTATTATTAGAACCAAGATCTTTTAAAAACATAATTTGACCTTTTGGTACTAAATACTTTTGTTTCTTTCTATGTATCATGTATTGAATAAATAAAGAAATATTATTTTCAACAAGTGCCCATGCATTATACCATTCTATAATTAACTCAAGCTGTTTATGTGTTTTATTTATATCATCATATCTACCGCACCAGCTAGCAACAATTTTATCTTGTTCTATATAAGTCTCTCTTTCTGTACCGTTAATATTTGTAACTTCTATCGGAGCCTTCATAATATAAATTGAACATAAGGACTCTGAAGTAGTTGTTTTACCTTCAGATACAGGGTCAATAGATGCATAATAAGTTTTAGCAAATTCTGGATTTTTAATAGGTCTTTCCCAAACTACAAGACATCCTGTTTTATCTTCAGTTTTTTTTCTTACTGGGAATTCCATTATAGGACTTTTATTACTTTTCTTTACTGCTGGTTTACCATCAGCATCTGAATAAATATCTAACCATTCGTACCCATATTCTTTATCTTCTATTCTTCTTTCTTGTGCTGAAAGTAAATGAGGAGGAAATACAGATATTGATCTATGTGCAAATGCTTCTTTAATATTTCTTGGATGCTGAGATATTCTTAATTGATATTCTTCAGGTGGTAACTCTTTTTTCCATACTTCAAATTGACCATTTAAAGCTTCTAATGCTTCTTTAACTTGAGAATTACCAAACTCATCTATATGTGGAGGCATAGACCATTGCTCAGGAATAAATAAACCTGATAATCCTTCAGTATTTTTATCATCTATTAAATCAGTCTCTACCGCGTACACATCTTGTGCAGTAGGATTTTGAATCATCTCCTTAAGTGGATTACATTGGGATAAATCACCAACAGATCCCGCAGCTATAAACATTCCTGTAGTAGTAAGTCCTGATCTCATTGCAGGTCTCATATACTCATATGTCTTATTCATTCTAGGTGCAATACCTGCTTCCTCATGAAAAAAGAATTTTACTGGACCCCCTACACCATTTGTTGGATCTTTCTCAAATGACATACCTTGTATAGTTCCTTTAAGACCAACTTCTGTTTTACGATCTCCTTTTCTTACCTCAATCTTTTGCTGCCACATCATTACTTTACTAGGGTTCATTGGTCTATACCAAGCAGTATGTTCATTTAAGAATGCGGCATACTCATCTAAAAATTTCCAAGATCCTTTTTCATTTATGTAATCTTTAAGACTAGCACCTATCTTAAGAGTTACACCAGGTTCAAACCATTGCTGATTTATAAGCTTTGCCATATGATAATATGAAGATGCTATCTGTCTTTTCTTTAATATAGCAACATGCTTAAAGTTTAATTCTGCTAGTAGTTCATATAGTGCCATATGATACTGAGCATCTCTAATATCAGCAAATCCAAAATTTTGTATTTCTTTATTAAAGATAGGTAAGAAGTTTAACCACATATAATATTCTCTAGCTAAAAACCAGACATTACCTTCATCTTTAATAATTACACCTTTTCTACATTTTAACTTTTCATAATCCCAATACTTTATAAAGTCTGCTGATTTAAATGGTGCTTCACAATAAATTCCAGTTTTTTTAAATTTTTGAGATTCTTGTTGAAATATAATATTAGTAATTGTATTAAAATTATATTCTCCAGGTAGTTTAAATAAATTTCTAATGAATATGGTAAAATCTTCTCTTGTGTCAAAACTTGTTTCTGACCAATCCCCTTTTTCATAAGTCGGTATATTTTGAAAGATTTCACTCATTATGAATCATATGCTAATCCTTGACCACCTCTAACTCTAGAAGATTGTTCATCTTGTAAATCTTTATATGCACCTTTAAATGACGATCTAATAGCTTCAAAATCTTTTGCTACAGCTCTTATTTGAGAAATATTACCATCTCTACCATCTGTTATTTGAGTATTTTGCATATATTTTGCTAATCTATCTAGCATAGTTGCAATACCTTTATATGCTCTGGATGTTGGTGTTTCATACATTCTTTGGCAAAATTGTAAAGCCACAAATACATCATCATCTTCAGTAGAAAACTTTGCTTGTATTTGTTCTAATATTAAAGTTTCCTTATCCATATCTGGTGTAAAGAAAAAAGGATTAAGATCTGGACTAGGACATGTCATATAAAATAAATACTGGTATATATTTAAATATTCCTCTGGGTAATTATCCATTAGATCTTTAAGTGCTTTTAATGTGTAACAATGTTCTGTAGGAACTACTTTGCCATTTTGTATATCAAATAGTTTAGCTAAAATCATTTTTTCTTTATTTTATTTTTATTATCATTTAAGTAATGAAAAATAGACAAAACCTCATCTATTAAATAAGGAATTGGTATTACATTTACATCTTTAACAATAGGATCTCCATTTATATCTTTTTTACTTATTGGATAACCCCATTTATTTTCACCCTCTTTTTCAAATGAAATATGATGTAAAAAAATTTTACCCGGTCTCAGTTTAGGATTATGCTTTAATATAATATACATATAAATACTGAGTTGTAAAGCATAAT
>JAAHTG010001059.1_pt1 | contig 20445 bp, 14 predicted proteins | sample 6116081 | NCBI WGS metagenome assembly JAAHTG01 (sample SAMN13939989, study PRJNA603662) | sponge metagenome | isolation source: marine sponge | host: Mycale hentscheli | place: New Zealand | collected 2005 | reverse complement strand
AAGGGGACAGATCATGGCTGAATGTGAAGTTGTAAAACCCAAAAATAAAGCGGTGGGATGGTTCGAAGAACGCCTACCGGTTTTGTCATTAGTTAACAATGTTGTTGGCCCTGCAACGCCGACACCTCGTAATCTCAACTATTTTTGGAATTTTGGTTCGCTTGCCGGATTGATGCTGGTGATTCAAATTATCAGCGGCGTGGTTCTTGCGATGCATTACACCGCGACCACCGGCCTGGCTTTTGATAGCGTTGAGCGCATTATGCGCGACGTTAACTATGGTTGGCTGATCCGTTACATGCACGCCAACGGCGCGTCTTTCTTCTTTATCGCGGTTTATATCCATATTTTCAGGGGGCTGTATTTCGGTTCCTATAAAGCACCGCGCGAAGTGCTGTGGATGCTGGGTGTGGTTATCTTCCTTCTGATGATGGCAACGGCCTTCATGGGTTACGTACTTCCTTGGGGGCAGATGTCCTTCTGGGGTGCTACGGTTATTACCAGCTTGTTCTCGGCCATTCCGGTGATTGGTGAAAGTATTGTACAACTGCTTTGGGGTGGATTCTCAGTAGACCAACCAACACTCAATCGTTTCTTCAGCCTGCATTACCTACTGCCGTTTTTGATTACCGGCGTAGTGATCCTGCATATTTGGGCCAAGAAAATCTCGGATAGCGGTAACCCGCTGGGTATTGAAGTACAAACTGGTGCGGACCAAATTCCTTTTCACCCTTTCTACACCATCAAAGACGCGTTTGGAGCAGGGGTGTTTTTCCTAATTCTGGCGGCGTTTATCTTCTATATGCCAAACGCGCTCGGTCACCCGGACAACTATATCCCGGCGGATTCGCTGGTAACACCGGACAGCATCGTTCCTGAATGGTACTTCCTGCCGTTCTATGCGATTTTGCGCTCAATCGATTTCCCGCTTGGAATTCCCGGTGTGTTCGAATTGCTTGATGCCAAGCTGCTGGGTGTGATCGCCATGTTCGCCTCAATCCTGGTTTGGCTTGCGCTGCCTTGGCTTGATACATCAAAAGTTCGTTCCGGTAATTTCCGTCCGATGTTCAAGTGGTTCTTTGCGTTTTTGGTCGTTGATATGCTGATCCTGATGTGGCTCGGTGCACAGAAGCCTGAAGGTAACATTCCGCTCTATGGCAAGTTCGCGACGCTTTATTACTTCGCTTATTTCTTTGTCATCTTGCCGGTATTGAGCCGGAAGGAAAAAACATTGCCGTTGCCGGAAAGTATTTCTTCCGCCGTGCTGAAGCCAGCGGAATAAGGGGTTAGATAGATGAAATTCATTAGAAATATCGCGATAGCCCTTAGCTTTTCAACATTGGCTTTGACCGGCGCAAGTGCCGCGGGAACAGCTGAACATCCGTTGCAGGTTGATTGGTCGTTTAACGGACCGCTTGGCAAATTTGATTTGGCATCTGCACAGCGTGGTTGGCAGGTCTACAAGCAAGTATGTGCCGCTTGTCACAGCCTGAAGTATTTCCGGTTCCGGAATTTGGCTGACATTGGCTATGACGAAGACATGATCAAGGCTTTTGCAGCTGAATATGAAGTGGCTGGGGAAGTTGATGAGTACGGCGACGAAACGGTTCGTAAGGCGTTGCCGCAGGATGTGTATCCCGCGCCGTTCGCCAACGATAATGCCGCGCGCGCGGCGAACAGCGGCGCATTGCCACCAGATTTGTCGCTGATGGTTAAGGCCCGCCACGATGGCGCCAACTACGTATACAGCTTGATGGTAGGGTACAAAGATGCACCTGCGGGTTTTGATCTGTCAGACGGCATGAATTATAACCCTTATTTCAAGGGCGGTCAGGTCGCTATGCCTGAGCAGCTGTTTGAAGGTTTGGTCGAATATGAAGACGGCACGCCAGCGACACCTGATCAGATGGCAAAAGATGTTGTTCAGTTCCTGCAATACGTAGCCGAGCCATCGCTTCAGGTTCGCCATCAGATGGGCATCAAGGTTCTATTGTTCCTATTGGTGTTGACCATCGTGCTTTATATTTCGATGAAAGTGATTTGGAAACCGGTTAAGGCGGGCAAAAACTTCTACGAAGAGTAAACGCCCCGGGCATAAAAATAGAAAAAGGCCTCTGAAATTAGGAGGCCTTTTTTTATCATGGTGGCTCGTGCTGGGTATATTATTTGATATGGCTGCCCGTTCCGTCGCCAGTGTTGCGCCATTTGCGGGCACGATTTTCGGACATTTTGTGATTAACTTCTGTCTGCAGGTCAAGGCCGTTCAGCGCGCACAGCCGATAAAGCAAGATCATAACATCCGCCGTTTCTTTGCCGATTTCGACAGTGTTATTTAAGGATACGGCTTCTCTGAGTTCGCTCATCTCGGTTACCGCCCGGTCGACCAAAGCCGTATAGTCACCAACCGGACCGAATGTTTCCTCAGCCCATTGAGCGATACTTGCCTGTGTTTCTTTTCCTGCCATGAATAAGGGCGCCTTATAAAATTGTAATTGGCCTGCTGGCGAGATGCTGGCTCAAACCTTATGGGCGCATTTCAAACTCAATGATGCAGCTGCTGGGTGCGCCTGCGCCCAGGTTCAAATAATGAAGGTCACGAATATGCTGACCGGTTCTGTCGCTGACATCACGCCCACCCAAATCACCGGCAGCGCTGCGCGCATAACCGTATGCCAATAGAAACCTGACGTCGCCGTTACTGTCGCAAACTGGAAATTGCATGGTTTCGAATATGTAGGAATTGCCCGACCGGGTGGTAATTAGGTCGCCTACATAAGCACCGCACGGCGTGGTGAAGATGGTTTTGTGGTGAAAGTTCATTAGTGGTTTCAGGTCGTCGGAGATCAGCGAGTAATAATTTTTGCCGGTGGTGCCCAAACCAGATAACCGCTCCATCTCCGAGCCTATGAAAAGGGCGATCAACTGGTATTTTCCGTCATAACGAAATAGGGCGGTTTGAGATAATAGAGAGCCAAGGTTAGCTGGGTTACAGTCACTTTTTGACGGTAAGAACGCATGACAGCTTCGTGGAAGCTTGTCCCATAAATCCAGAAAGTTCTCGAAGTTTTCGGTTTTACTCACGCGGCACACTTTTTGGTCATCAGCTGCTCCATTTGAGCAGTGTATCGCAGCTTGGCCCGTTTTTAACTATTTTTCAATTTGTTGCAGAACTGCAGACCTTTCCTGCTCGTCGACAATGTTTAGCAGAACTTCCCAAAAACCCGCCACGGCCTCTGGTCCTGCCTTCTTATATGCTTCTGCAACCCGGTTTCGCTGGGTTTCGAAAAGGCTTTTTTCAAATTCCTCGCCCTTGTCAGTTAGAATCAAAAGCCGTTGGCGTCGGTCTTCGGTGCCAGGTCTTTGGTCGATGTAACCATCTTCTACAAGTTGCCCCAGGACACGGGACAGTGACTGTTTGGTAATGCGCAGCTGATGCAGTAGCCCGGAAACGGTTGTTCCCGGGTTTCTCCCCACGAAATACAAGACACGGTGATGAGCGCGGCCAAAGTTTGAGGTTGCCAGAATTTCATCAGGATCGCGCGTGAAATCACGATAGGCGAAATACAAAAGTTCGATGCCGCGGCGCAATTCTTCTTCGCGCAGATACAGGTTAGATTGTGGTAATTTTCTTTGCATTAATTCCCAACTATTTTGGCAAATATTGTTTCTAAATATATGTCAGCTTTGTTGACATAATAGGGTGCTGCTGGTACGAAGATCAAGAAAATTAAACCATGCGCTGTGTAAGGTATCTACACACCGACTTGTCAAAATATATCAGGCTTGGAGAATTATCATGGCGGCTTTGCCCTATGACGATCGTGACGGATGGATTTGGATGGACGGCAAGTACCTGCCGTGGCGTGACTGTAATGTCCATATTCTTACTCATGCGCTGCATTATGCTGGCGCCGCCTTTGAAGGGCAGCGAGCATATAGCGGTCGAATTTTCAAGCTGGAAGAACATACAGATCGACTGTTCCGCTCCGCCAATATTCTTGGCTATGAAGTGCCGTTTTCCAAGCAGGAAATTAACGACGCTTGCAACGAATTGGTTGTTAAAAATGGCTTCGTAGATGCCTATTGTCGACCACTGGTGTGGCGTGGCAGTGAAATGATGGGAGTTTCTGCTCAGCAAAATACCATTCACGCGGCGATTGCAGTGTGGGAATGGCCTTCTTACTTCTCCCCTGAAGCGCGTCTGCGCGGTTTGCGTTTGGATATTTCCAAGTGGCGGCGTCCAGCACCGGATACAGCACCGACAGATGCAAAAGCATCTGGGCTGTATATGATTTGCACCATGTCAAAACATTCAGCCGAAGCGCGCGGCTTTGATGATGCATTGATGTATGATTATCGCGGCCAAATTTCGGAAGCGACGGGTGCGAATATCTTTTTTGTGCAAAACGGTGAGCTGCATACTCCGACGCCTGATTGCTTTTTGGACGGGATCACTCGCCGGACCGTTATTGACCTGGCCCGCAAGCGCGGTATTAAGGTCATCGAACGCGCGATTATGCCAGAAGAAATGACTGGATTTGAACAGGCTTTCCTGACCGGCACTGCTGCTGAAGTGACACCGCTTTCTGAAATTGGCCCCTACCGTTTTGAAGTGGGCGAAATTACCAAAGCGCTGATGTATGATTACGACGAGATTGTGCGCGACGTATAATCTACGAATTTCCATCGGTGATAAAACAGACCTCGCTGCTTTAGTCGGCGGGGTCTTTTGCTTCACTGTCGCGGATTGCATGAACCAAATCTGTCAGTGCCTGACGCAGACTGGTTGCGGGCAGTGATTCGATTTCAGGCATCACAAAATCCAGGTCGTTCATCTTGCCCTTGAACAATTCCTCGCTCGGTGGCAATCCCTGGTAAAAATACCCAACCTCGACCTTTAAAATGTGCGCCAGCAGGAATAATCGACCCGCGCTAATTCTATTGTTGCCGTTTTCGTATTTTTGTAATTGCTGATAAGAAACCCCGAGGATATTGCTGATCTCCTGCTGGGATATATGCAGCTCGCGCCGTCTTTCGCGTATGCGGTTGCCCACATGCTTGTCTACCATGTCAGCTTTGCGGGCAGAACTGTTGTCGGCGTAATCAGCTGGTGTTTGCGCTGTTTTAATAAGTTAAATCTCATTTCTTGAATACAAGGGCAGAATATCAGCGCTTTCGTCATTGGCGGCTTTGCTTTCCTGTGCTAGAAAAATCTCTAGAGCCAACACTAACTACGTTTATGCATATATTGGTTTAAATTAATACACCAATAGTTGTAAAGGGCGTGACACTATAATTTAGGAATTTCAGAGAAAATCTGATCCTGTTTACCGGAGTATTGGGCAACAATGAGTTCTAATTGGCTTAAATTTCCATTTTTGGGAATGATGTGTATTGGTTTGGCTGCATGCAGCTCGGACGATTCTGAAGACACCTATGTCGCGCGCGATGTGGAAGTAATTTATAATGTCGCCCAGGATAACCTGGAACGGGGTAGATATCGTTTTGCTGCGGCTGCGTTTGATGAAGTGGAACGTCAGCATCCCTATTCAGTGTGGGCGCGCAGGGCGCAGCTAATGGCAGCCTATTCAGCCTATATGAGCAATCAGTATGACGATGCTGTTTTGGCGGCGGAACGGTTCCTGCAATTGCACCCAGGTAATGTATCGGCACCCTACGCCTATTATCTTATTGCCCTTAGCCACTATGAGCAGGTTTCTGACGTTGGTCGTGACCAGAATAAAACCGAACAAGCCGAAGCGGCACTTATAGAGGTCATTCGGCGCTATCCTGAATCGGAATATGCACAGGATGCGCAGTTGAAACTGGCGTTAACCCAGGACCATCTGGCTGGCAAAGACATGGAAGTCGGTCGTTTTTATTTGAAGCGCAAAGAGTATCTTTCGGCCACTGTCCGGTTTCGCCGGGTAATCGAGAAATTTCAAACCACAAGCCATACACCAGAAGCGCTGCACCGCTTGGTAGAAGCCTATCTGGCGATGGGTGTATACGACGAAGCAAAAATGGCGGCGGCGGTTTTAGGTGCAAACTACGGCGACACCAAATGGTATCGTTATAGTTATTCACTGCTTGTTGACGGAAAAATATCTCCGGAAGCTAAAAATACATCGTGGTTGGCCAGTTTGTGGCCGTTTTGATAGACTGCTAGGGGAACGGGATGCTGACCGAACTCAGCATTCGGGATATCGTTTTAATCGACAAACTTAGTCTGTCCTTCACTGACGGCCTTAACGTCCTGACGGGCGAAACCGGCGCTGGAAAATCAATATTGTTGGATAGCCTGGGACTTGCCCTCGGTGCGCGGGCTGACAGAGCACTTGTGCGGTCAGGTGCCGAAAAGGGCGTCGTTTCTGCTAATTTTTCTGTGCCCGTCGGGCATTCGGTTCTCAAGCTGTTGCAAGGGCTTGCGATCGATGATGTGGGCGGCGAGGTCCGCATGAAACGACAGGTCACAGGTGATGGTCGCAGTCGGGGTTGGATCAACGACGAACCAGTCGGCCAAGCTGTAATGGCCTCTGTTGCAACTGCTTTGATCGAGATCCACGGGCAGCACGATGATCGCGGTTTGCTGGAAGCGGCAGCACACCGACAGTTGTTAGATGAATTCGCTGAAGCCATGCCGCTGCGCAGCAAAGTTTCAAAAACCCACAGCGATTATAGGGACGCGGTCGCAGAGCAGCAGCGTATACAACAACTGGTTGACGCGCTCAGTCGCGAGGAAGAGTACGTTAGGCATGCGGTCGCCGAATTGGACACGTTGTCACCTGAGATTGGTGAAGACGCCACCCTCGCGGACAAACGTTCACTGATGATGCAGGGCGAGCAGGCGGCCAAGGAACTGATCGAATTTCAGGATATTTTGGGTTCCGGTGAAGGCGTGGATGCCACTGTGCGCGGCGTGTTGCGCAGGCTGGCTAGGCTGGGTGATACCTTGGCAGCTAAATTGGCGCCAGTGGCCACGGCTCTTGATAAAGCCGCCGAAGAGTTGAGTATTGCAAATGACGAGCTATATCGCATTCACGGTGAGCTTGCTTTTAACCCAAGCGAGCAGGAGCAAGTTGAGGAGCGTTTGTTCGAAATCAGGCGATTGGCGCGCAAGCATAAATGCCAGCCCGATGATTTGGCCACCGTCGCAGCGCAGCTTTCGGAAAAACTGGCGCATATCGACAGCGGTGCCGAGCTGCTGAGCGCTGCAGCAAAAGGCGTTGCAGCAACGCGGGAACACTATGGCGCAGCAGTCAAAAAATTATCAGCGGCTCGCATGAAAGCATCAACCGCCCTGGACCGATTGGTAAATGCAGAACTGGCACCCCTGAAGCTGGAAAAGGCGACTTTCAGGACAAGTCTAAAGACGCTGGATGAACTAGACTGGGGTGAGTTCGGTGCGGAGCGCATCGTATTTGAGGTTAAGACCAATGCAGGCAGCGAATTTGGCCCCTTGGTTAAAGTGGCCTCGGGCGGGGAACTGGCTCGATTTATCTTGGCGTTGAAGGTGGTTCTTTCGAGCAAGAGCGCGCCGCTGGTTATGGTGTTTGATGAAGTTGATAGGGGCATCGGCGGCGCCACGGCAAGTGCAGTGGGCGAAAGATTGAAACGTTTGAGCCAGCGTTCGCAGTTGTTGGTTGTGACTCACAGTCCACAGGTTGCGGCGCGCGGCGACACCCAATACCAGATAAGCAAAGAAGAAGTTGGTGGCGGCACACTGACATCGGTTGTTGAGCTAGCACCTACCGATAGAACCGAAGAAATTGCGCGTATGCTGGCCGGAGCGACGGTTACCGACGCGGCGCGTGCGGCAGCCACACAATTGTTGGCGGCAAAGGAAACCTAATGGAACAGCCAAACCAGGGAAGCACGCCGAAGGCTATTACCGAAATGACCGAATCAGAGGCACGGGCCGAACTTGCAAAACTGGCGATGGACATCGCGTATCATGACGCGCGTTATCACGGCGATGACGACCCGGTTATTTCGGATGCTGACTATGATGTGATGCGTCGACGCAACGACGAGCTAGAGGCGGCATTTCCAGAATTGGTCCGCGAAGACAGTCCGTCGAAAAAAGTTGGCTCGCCGCCGAGACAAAGCAAATTCGCCAAAGTGCGTCATGCACGGCCCATGCTATCGCTGGACAATGCCTTCAGCGGAGAGGATGTGCATGAGTTTGTTGGCAGGGTGAGCCGCTTCTTGGGGTTGCCACAAGCCACAATTGTGGAGTTGACCGCCGAACCCAAAATTGACGGCTTGTCGTTGGCCCTGCGATACGAGCGCGGTGAACTGGTTCTTGCCGCTACACGCGGCGACGGCGAGGTGGGTGAAAATGTCACGATAAACACAAAAACTATAGATAATATTCCGCACAAACTTCAGGGCAACGCATTTCCTGACGTTATTGAGATTCGAGGCGAAGTTTATATCGGCAAACAGGATTTTGCCCAACTGAATACCGAACAAGAGGCGGCTGGTGCCAAAGTTTTCGCTAATCCGCGCAACGCGGCGGCGGGATCGCTTCGACAGCTGGATGCATCTATCACAGCATCGCGGCCGCTCAAATTTTTTGCCTATGCTTGCGGTGAAGTCAGTAGCATGCCTGCCGCAACCCAGATGGAAATGGTCGAGCTTTTCGCCCAGTGGGGGCTTGCGATTAATCCGCTGATGAAGCGGGTGGTTGGTGCTGGCGGTGCGGTAGACCATTACGGGCTGATTGAAGCACAGCGGGCTACGTTGGATTACGATATCGACGGTGTAGTTTACAAAGTTGATCGATTGGACTGGCAGAACCGTCTTGGTATGGTTGCCCGTGCCCCTCGGTGGGCCATTGCGCATAAGTTTCCCGCGGAGCAAGCGACAACTGTTGTCAATGCTATTGATATTCAGGTGGGGCGCACGGGTTCGCTGACGCCTGTTGCGAAGCTAGAGCCAGTAACAGTGGGCGGCGTGGTTGTGTCAAACGCCACGCTTCACAACCCGGATGAAATAGCGCGATTGGGCGTGCGGGTGGATGACACAGTGGTGATCCAGCGGGCAGGGGATGTAATTCCGCAAATTGTTTCGGTTGTCGTCGACAAGCGCGGGGCGCATTCTGTTCCCTTTGAATTTCCCTCCGAATGCCCGGTGTGCGGGTCGCTTGCTGCTGCGGAAGGGGACGATGTGGTCGTCCGTTGCACGGGCGGTTTGATTTGCTCGGCTCAGCGGGTGGAGCGTCTCAGTCATTTCGTTTCTCGCAATGCCTTTGACATAGACGGCTTGGGCGAAAAGCAGATTGCCCAATTGTTTGATCGAGGCTGGGTCCATGACCCCGCGGATATATTTAAACTTGGCGTTCGCAACACGGCAGAGGGTGACATTCTGCAAACCTGGAATGGTTGGGGTGAACTATCGGTTAACAATCTTTTAGGCGCGATTGATGAACGCCGAACCATTGAATTTCATCGATTTTTGTTTGGCCTTGGTGTCCCATCGATTGGGCAGGAAAATGCTAAGTTACTGGCCCGGCATTTTGGTACAGTTGATGCCTTAATGGCATTTCTTGGAAAAGCGCAGAGCCTTGCAGAACAAATGGCAGAGCTGTTTGACGCGCAGGAAATTTCGTCGCTCAATTATGTGTTGATGCGTCTGGGTCACTTGAAGGAATTTGCCGCGACATTGATGCCCAGCGATCTTTTTTCCGCTGGCAAGGGTGTGCCTTCATTGGTGGCAGACCGGGTCGCTCGCATTGATGCGGGCAGCTTAAAAGGCGATAACATTAAAATGTCACACCTTCGACGAGTGGCCGCTCTTGTGGAACGGACCGACTTTGATTTTCCAACCGTGCTGGCAGCTGGGCTTTACACTCACAACCAGGAACTCAATGCCATCGATGGTATTGGTGTGGATGTAATTCTTAATCTGGAAGATTTTTATTTCGAGCCACAAAATCGCGAGGTTTTGGTCAGCTTGTTGGAACAGCTTTCTGTTAAGGAGGCCGAAGCAGCTGCGTCCGATAGTCCTATTTCAGGTAAAACCGTCGTTTTTACTGGTTCGTTAGTGGCATTAACTCGCGCGGAGGCCAAGGCAGGTGCTGAGGCGCTGGGTGCTAAAGTCGCAGGGTCGGTTTCCAAAAAAACAGATTATGTTGTTGCTGGCCCTGGTGCAGGGTCGAAGCTGAAGCGCGCGAACGAACTGGGCGTGCGCACCATGTCTGAAGATGAATGGATCGCCTTTACTTCGGCTTGAGCGCCGCCTACCATCCAATTGCACTAACTATCGCGGAGGGAACGATGGCGCTGAAAATGCTGCAGGTTACGGCACCACTGGCTGCGGAACAAAGCATCCGAAAAATTTCCGAAATGGAAGGCGTAATTTCGTTCCATAAGGACTGCGACACTGACGGTGATCACGCAGTATACAGCTTGCTTGCTGATTCGGCTCATCGCCAGCACCTTGTTGATGACCTGCAGAATTTGGCGAAAATGTCATCACGGTTTCGCATTAATATTTATACCGTTGATACCACCATACCCGATGCGGGGTCCGCTTCCAGCGCTGACACCAGAGAAGAACTGAAGGCCAAAATGGCGCAGGGTGCGCATCTGGATTTTAACTATCTGCTATTGACCTTGCTCTCAACCATTGTGGCACTTATCGGCCTATTGCAGAACAACATTGCAGTTGTTATCGGCGCGATGGTAATTGCGCCTTTCTTAGGCCCAAATCTGGCCTTTGCGTTTGGCACCTCGCTTGGCAACAGAGAGTTGATGATAGATGCCTTCAAAACCGGACTTGTTGGTGTTGGCTTCGCTGTTCTTATCGGTGTTGTCTTTGGCTATTTTGACGATGCTGTGCCGGAAAGCGCTGAACTGATGGCGCGAACGAGCATCGGACTTGACGGTGTGGCGCTTGCGGTCGCTTCCGGTGTTGCCGGAGTTTTGTCTCTTACTTCTGGCCTGTCGATGACCCTAGTTGGGGTCATGGTCGCCGTCGCGATATTGCCGCCCGCAGTAACCTTTGGCTATATGGCGGGCGCGGGTGAGATGAAGCTGGCCTACGGCGCCTTCCTGATGGTGTCAGTCAATATTGTCTGCGTTAACCTTTCCGGGTTATTGGTGTTTTTGTCAAAGGGCATCAAACCACGGCGCTGGTTCGAACGCAGGATGGCAAAACCCTATGTTGTTGGCGGTATTGCAGTGTGGACAGCTCTGCTTGGCTTGATGATATTTGCGATCAAATTCCCTTTATTTTAGTCAACAGTTCGCTGATACATATTATTACAATTCCGTGATAGCTGTGATATTAAGCTATGCGTTTTTTGCATGCCTACTACGCTATAATAGCCCTACTGAGAGGGCATTTCTCATCCTATATATCCGTTGTCAGCGCAAGTGCACTGAAACCTGCATCAGCAGGAATAAAAAAATAGCGAGTATTTAGGAGCCAGACCATGGCACGCAAGCAAGTAGAGATCGAATTGATCACAGAGAACTCATTCATGGGTCTATTGGCAACAAAAGGCCAAACTCCAGGCGTAATTGGAACACCGATCGCACCTGAGGTTAGCCGCACAGGACGCCTGTTTGAGGTTGTTGGACGCAAAGAAAAGAAAGCACGACCTTCTTTTCGCATTGTACGCCCGGCAAGCTGGGGCATGATTGTAGGCAACGGTACAACCGGTGGTGCTTTCGCCCACTAAACTGGTTGACAGTTAGCTGGTTGTCCGCCGGCAAGTATAAAATGATGAGAGCCTGCAGAATTTAGCTGTGGGCTTTTTTCATTTTTTAACTACGGGTTAGCCTTTACGCAGCTGAAGAGCAGCCCATTCGCCGCGCTCACACTCGGTCTCCAATGTCATGCGCTCATTCTGGTAAGCTTCAACAACGTCTTGCTTTTGGTCAATCAGCAGACCCGAGAGAATAAGAACACCGTTTTGCTCGACACTGGCTGTAATTGATCTTGCCATATCAATCAGTGGACCAGCGAGAATATTGGCAAACACAAGGGAGTAGGGCTGCTCTGACAGCAGTTCAGGGTCGTTAAGACCGTCTGCAACCATTAAGGCAATGCCTGATTGTTGGACGCCGGTTTTGCGCATGGCAACATTGTTAATGATGCAGTTTTCTCTGGAGACATCCACCGCGACAGGGTCAATGTCCGTGGCGGTTACGCGCGCCAATGGCCATGTTTTTGCCGCGGCCAACGCTAAAACCGCGGAACCAGTTCCAATGTCCAACACAGAGGACGGTGAAACGCTCTCTGCCAAACCATCCAGCAGAATTAGGCACGCTGACGTTGTCTCATGTTTTCCAGTGCCAAATGCCTGCCCTGCGTCAACTTGCAAATTGATCAAAGTTTCATCTGCCTTATCAGCATCATGGGAGCCAAAAACAAAAAATCGCCCGGCACGCACTGGCGACAGCAGCTTTTGGCTTTCTGAAACCCAATCACGATCCTCGAGTGGCGCTAGATCAAAGTTCCAACCGGCAAGGCCTGCATAGTCCAGCAGGGCGGACAGAAAATCTGGTACGGGTTGTTCGGTAAAATAGATGTCCACTCGCCAAAAAATCTGGCCGGCTTGTTCGAAGCGCGACAGGGTGGGGGGAATTATACCCTGCGTTTCGGCAAACTGTTCCAGGTCGGCTTCAAGCTTCTCTGCAAGCTCTGGCGCAAGTTCTCCAGTTAGACGCCATCCAGATTGGTCCACGTTTATTCCTTCCAGCCTAAGCGGGTTTAACAAATCGGTCGACGACGCGTTTTGTCCCGGCTTTTTCAAAGGCGACTAGCAATTTATTGCCTTCCAAATCTTCAACCATGCCGTAGCCAAACTTCTCGTGGAAAACCCGTTCACCGACCGCTATGTCGCTGACCGCCATTGCTGGTGCTTTTGCAGGTGCCGGTTTTATATCAATAGTTATACCACCCTTTTTGCGGCCAACCCGGTCGCCGTAGCTTGTCGACCCGCTGGAAAAGCCGCCACCGCCGCCGGGATTGGCACGTTTTTGCGCGCGTGCCCAGCCTGGCCCGTATTTGTCGCCGCTTGAAGTATAGTATCCTTCGTCCGACCATTCGTCGGAACCCCAGCCACCCCGGGCAGGTTTGCCGCCGTATAGGCCCTGTACGGCCTCCATTTCAATATGATCTTTGGGCAATTCTTCGATAAACCGGCTCGGCAAGCTGGATTGCCATTGGCCAAATATCTGTCTGTTGCCAGCAAAATAGACATGCGCTTGTTGTTTGGCGCGGGTGATGCCCACGTAAGCCAAGCGGCGTTCTTCCTCCAGGCCCTTTGCACCAGTTTCGTCCAAAGCGCGCTGGTTGGGGAAAACTCCTTCTTCCCAGCCGGGCAGGAAAACATGGTCAAACTCGAGCCCCTTGGCGGCGTGTAGGGTCATAATCGAGACTTTTTCAAGGCTGTCATCGCCTACATTTTCCATCACTAGCGCAATATGCTCCAGGAAACCGGCGAGATTTTCAAACTCGCCCATTCCTGATACCAGTTCTTTGAGGTTTTCAAGCTTGCCGGGTGCTTCGGGCGATTTGTCGTTTTGCCACATCTCGGTATAGCCAGATTCGTCCAGAACCATTTCGGCTAGTTCGATGTGGCTGATGTCGTTCAATGTTGTTCGCCAGCGGTCAAAATTATCCAGCAACTGCGTAAGGGATTTTCGCGCAGCAGCACGTAGCTCGTCGAGCTCAAGAATTTGCCGTGCCGCTCGTGTCATTGAAATGCCGTGGCTGCGGGCCAGGTGGTGGATTTTCTGAATCGTGGTTTTACCGAGGCCGCGCTTGGGAACATTGATAATGCGTTCAAATTTCAGATCGTTGTCGGGCTGCGCAATCACCTGAAGGTAGGCCATCGCGTCGCGGATTTCAGCGCGTTCATAAAATCGCGGTCCGCCAACCACGCGGTAAGGCATTCCCAGAGTGATCATGCGCTCTTCAAACTCACGGGTTTGAAATCCTGCGCGCACCAGGACTGCGATTTCACTTAACATGCACTCTTTTCGTTGCAGGTTTTCTATGTCGTCGCCTATCGAACGTGCTTCCTCGGGTGCGTCCCAGACGCCTTTCACTTCAACCTTTTCTCCGTCACCACTATCGGTCCACAAGGTTTTGCCTAAACGATCCTCGTTGGCGGAAATTAGCGCTGACGCAGCCGCGAGAATGTGACCGGTCGACCGGTAATTCTGTTCAAGCCGGACAATCCTGGCTCCTGGAAAATCATCTGAAAAACGCAAGATATTGCCAACCTCGGCACCGCGCCAACCGTAAATGCTTTGGTCGTCGTCACCGACGCAGCATATATTGCGGTGGGCCTGAGCTAGCAGGCGCAGCCATAAATACTGCGCCACATTAGTGTCCTGGTACTCGTCGACCAATATATAGCGGAACTGGTTATGGTATTCCTTCAACACATCAGGATGCGCCTGAAACAGGGTGATGACATGCAGTAGCAGGTCACCAAAGTCGCAGGCATTTACGATCTGCAGGCGTTTTTGGTATTTTTCGTATAGATCTCCACCCAGCCCATTCGCAAAAGCATAACTCTCGCCGTTTGGAACCTTGCTGGGCGTTAGCGCGCGGTTTTTCCAACGATCGATTAACCCCGCTAGTGTACGCGCTGGCCAACGTTTATCGTCGATATCCTCTGCCTGGATTAGCTGTTTCAGCAGCCTAATTTGATCATCGGTGTCAAGAATCGAAAAATTGGACTTCAGACCGATTAATTCCGCATGTTTGCGCAGTATTTTGACACAGATAGAGTGGAACGTACCAATCCACATGCCTTCCACCGGTCTGCCGATTACACTTGCGACCCGATTTTGCATTTCCTTGGCAGCTTTGTTGGTGAAGGTAACTGCTAGAATATTCCATGGCGCCGCCCGACCGGTCGCCATCAAATGCCCAAGCCGGGTGGTCAAAACCCGGGTTTTGCCCGTGCCGGCACCCGCCAAAACCAAAATTGGCCCATCGCTTGCCAAAACCGCCTCAGCTTGCGGCGTGTTTAGTCCTTCAAGATACGGTGGGGCAGTATTGGGTATGCCAACCCCACCCGCCGACGTTTGGGCGGCAGGGAGCGGAGGGTCAGTTTCCAGATCATCAAGGTCAAAAGGGTCGCTAGTCATGATGGTTTCATAACACCGATATTCGCCTTGGCAAACAGATGGATTGCCATTCTGGCTGCTAGATGAAAAATAGTTCAGGTGAGGCGATTAAACGACTGTTTCTGGCCGTGAGATTCCAGTAGCGCGCGCGTGTATTCTTTCATGACATCGCGGTGGCGGATGAGGCCGACAACAACGTTGTCCTGAGATGGTGACACTACCGGCAAGGCTTCTTCGCCGGTGCGGTCCAAATGATGTAAGGCATTTTCCAGAGGTTCTTCAGTTTTGATCAAATGGCCGGGTTCGCGAGTGAATTCACCGACTGCATGGTCATCGGTTCTCCCGGGTTCAAATATCTCAGGAGGCATTTGGTTCAGTGACAGCACGCCCGTGATTTTCCCGGTTTCATTGGTAACAATCAACAAGCCGCCACCTTGGGCTACCAGCAAATCCCGCGCTTTATGCACATTGTCAGTGTCGCGGATGGTAAAGAAGTCGCGGCTCATGTGTTCGCCGACTGTCGCTGACTTTAGCAGGTAAGTGGCGCGGCCGCCCTCAAGCTGAATACCCCGGTTGGCAAGTTGCATGAAGAAGAAAGAGCGCCGATAAAACAGGCTGGTGACCATACTGGCGATGGCGGAAGCAATCATCACGGCGATGGTTACATTATAGTCGCCGGTAATTTCAAACACGATTAACATGGTGGAAATGGGTGCGCCCAGTACGGCAGACGCTACCGCCCCCATTCCGACCACAGCATATAGGCCCGGCGTGGACGCGAGCTCTGGGAACAGGCCTCCCGCTACAATGCCGAAACTACCGCCAACCATTGCGCCGATAAACAGCGAGGGGCTGAAAACGCCGCCGCCAAACCGACCAGCGTAGGAAATGACAGTTGCAATAATTTTGGCAACGATCAACGCCAACAATAGATTGAGTTCATATTCTCCATCGAGCGCGCGGCTCGTGGCCTCATAGCCGATGCTAAGTATTTCCGGATACAATAGCGCCATCGAACCGAGTAGTAAGCCTGCCAATGCAGGTTGAAGGGACGGTGGAATGACGGCTAATTTTTCGCGAATTTTGTCGGCCCAATTGAGGCCGGCCATGAAAACAACAGCAACGATCGCGGAGGCAATTCCCAATATGAAAAAGGCGGGGAACTCCCAGAAGCTGGTGATGAAATACTGTGTTGTTTCAAAAGCAGGAAAATTACCCAAATGAATGCGACTGACGACAGTTCCTGCGATGGCAGCGATCACGATCGGCGCAAATGTTTGCAGCGCATAATGGCCGATGATGACCTCAAGTGCGAAAAAGACACCGGCGATCGGGGCATTGAAAGAGGCAGCAACGGCAGCAGCTACACCGCATCCCAGCAAGGTTCTGGCAGCGGCTGGGTTTAATCCCAATCCATTGGTTACTGTGGACGCCAGTGCTGCACCTATGTGAACAGCCGGCCCTTCGCGGCCCATGGAAGCTCCGCTGCCGAGCGATACGATGGTTGCTGCAGCACTGACCAATCCATCTCTGGGTTCGATCTTGCTGTCGCGCAGAGCGGCGGCTTCAATCACATTCGCGACCCCGCTGGTTTGTTGGTTTTTATGCAGTCGAAGAATTTGCCCGACAACCAAGCCGCCGGCAATGGGAACAAGCATTATGTGCCACCAGTCCAGATTACTGGCGCCTGTTGCCAGCGTGGCTTCATCAACCCCGAACGTGAATTCAACCAGCCAGCTGATAGCCAGGTAAAACCCGATGGAGGCATAGCCTGCAATTACGCCGACAATAATCGCGAGAAGGGTGATTGCACCAAACCCATAGCCGCCTGCACGGAAAATCCGCGCACGAATGCGGCGAACCAGAATATTTATGGGGTTACGGTTACTGTTGGGCATTGTTGTCCTTGCATCATCCCTGGTTAGAAACCCTCTTTAATCAGCACTTTAACTGTAATGCCAAAGCTTTGCGGGCAGCTTAGCTATCATTATGGGAAAGGTTAAGGGTAAATCGGTCGTATATTTGCCAAATTCATCATGTTAACTTGCTGACCTGATATTCGAATTACTGAACCATCAAGCGGACAAGCGGTTGAAGAAAAGAACCATCACTTTCTTCCTTTTTGGAGCGATCACCGTCATCTTAGGAGCGGTGTCGGTCACCCTGTATCTTGTTGACTGGAACCAATATCGTGACACGCTAGCGGGCCTTGCCAGCGAGCGGCTTGGTATGCGGGTTGAGCTGGCAGGCGACCTGAACCTGGGGTTTTTGCCACGCCCGACCGTTACCGCACAAGCGGTTCGTTTGTCGCCGCAGCAAGATGGGTTCAACGATACGATTGCAACAGCCGACAAAATCGAAATGCACTTGGGACTGACGGCTTTGATGCGCGGTTCGATGCAGCTGCAAAGCCTGGTGTTTGAAGGATTGTCTGCAGGCTTGGTTGAAATGCCTGAGGGCTGGACCATAGAGGGATGGCCAACAACGGACAGTGCCGACACCCAGGAAGGTGACGGTACTTTGCTGTCTCTGGATCGGTTTAGGATCAAGAGCGGATCAATTTCCGTACGTCCATTGGGCTCGAAACCTCTTGTTCTTGACGGTGTCGACATTGTGCTAACCGGGCAGTTACCCGGCGGCCCGCTCGACCTTGAGGGTGCCGCTTTTATAGAGGGGACGGCCATTGCTCTGTCCGGAAAAGCTGTTCCCACGCGCACCGCGGGTTCAACATCGGTGCGGGCTAATCTCACGGTAGCTGACAGCCAACTTGAATTTTCAGGAAGACTTGCTGAAAATGGCAAAACCAGCGGTCGTTTTCAGGCGTATGGGAAGGATTTGCGGGCGCTTTCGAGCTTTATTTTGAAGGCCATTGGATCCGCCGATGAATCCCCGCAGGTTCCCGCATTGCCGTTTGGTCTCGATCTGCAACTGGACCGAAGCAGCCGCGGCATAACACGTTTGATTTCCCGGCAATTAACAATTGGGGATACGCGCGGTGCTGTTGACTTGACTATTGCAGAGCAAAATAGCTTCTATCACGTTACGGGCTCAGGCTCCCTTGGGATCATTACACTTGATAGCTGGATAGATACGGCGGGTTCGCAGTCCAGCTCCGATCCAGATGCAGCCCTAGACCCTGACCAAATGGACCTCCCGCTTGCGGGGAATATTGACGTAACTATTGAAGGGATTGAATTTCGGGATGGGCTAGCCCAGCAAATTGAGGCATCCATTGCGCTGGGTGGAGGGCAGGTCTCTTTGCAACAGCTACGAGCGACGCTGCCGGGTGCATCACGGCTAGCTTATATAGCGGAAACGGCAAATGGCGGCGCCGTGAAGTTTCAGTCTGGTGGCCTTCAGGAGATCATTGACTGGGCTGGAATGCCGCTGTCAGATACCATTCCCGCAGGCCGCCTGAGTACAGCAGACATCGAAGGACAGGTCGCAATTTCGGGTGATACGTGGGTGCTCTCAGATGTGTCGGGCACTGTTGATACGTCGGCTGTAGCGGCGGAACTTTCCGGTAAAACGGATTCTTTTGTACCCAATGCAATTCGGCTGGACGTTAATGAACTGAATTTGGATGCCTACTGGCCTGAAGGTCAGGCGAATGCGCTGGCGGACAATGGTCCACTGCCAGCAGTTCAATTTGAATTGGATGTTGCCCGGTTAAGGTGGCTACAGCAGACTTTTGACCAGGTGTCCGTTGCAGGGCGTACCGGCGGTGGCCTAAGTTCAATTAACAACCTGTCTGCTGGCCACCGTGGCGGCAGTTTAACCGGTAGCTTCAGCCGGCAGGAAACCGCTGGTCAACCCGCTGATGTTGAAACATCGCTGTCTTTTGCCGAGTGGCATCCTGCAGCTCTGTCCAAGCTTTCGCCAGAGGCAGCGTCATTTTTGTCCCGCTTTTCTGGCGGCGAGACTTTAACCGGAGTAGCCACAGCAACGGGGCCCGTGATTGAACTGCAGAGCAGGCTGAATGTGGTGTCGGGTGAAAATGCCCTGGATTTTGCTGGTACGGTAAATGCCACGCCCGCCCGTAGTGCGAGGCTTCAAGGTTCGGTGCGACATTCGGATATTGGTCGGGTGTTGGAGCTGGATAAATACACCGGCTCGGCGGGACTAATGGGCACCAGCGGTGCTGACATGCGGGTGACCATTGACGGTACGCTCGACGAATTTTCCTTCAGTGGTAACGGCATAATCGCTGGCGGCCAATCCAACCTTAGTGGCACATATGGGGAAGCAGGAATTGATGCCGATGTCTCGCTAACGATCCAGGCCGGCGCTGAAAGCGGTTTCGACACACTTGCTAAGGCTTACGGAGTAAACCTGAATTCTTCATTGTTACGCAGGTTGCGGCTGAAATGGACGATCGCTGCCGATGAATGGCGTATCACGGAACTGGACGTAAGAAACGGTGACGCGGCCTTGGCCGGAGAAATCGGTGGCAGTAGTGGCGCGCTGAACGGAAGCCTTACAGCGTCAAATATTGACTTGGGAGCTCTGTTGTCCGATGGCGGCGCAGCGGGCGGTAGCGAGTTGCCCAAAGCAGGCACAATAAGGATCGATGCGACCAACATTATCGTGTTGGGACAATCTGTTAATGCTCCGACTGCGACCGTGACTTTTACTGACAGAGCCAGCGATTTTGACGTTGGTCAGGTGGCAATGATGAATGGTGGTACGCTTGAGGCCGAGTTCGGACTTGATAGCCAAACCGGTGATGTCTCAGCAGTACTAACGGCGGCATCGCTTGATATGGGAACACTGGCGCGCCAGTTAGTTGGCACCAGCGGGTTTACAGGCACGGTATCAACCAATCTCAACCTTCGGGCGTCAAAGATTGGCGACAATGATTTGTTGTCGACGCTTAGAGGTGAAGGAAGTTTCGATGGCGGCGTGGGGTCGTTACATTTTATCGCGGCAAACACAATAATATCCAGAATTACAGACAGCACCTCAAGCGTCAATTTTCTGCAGTCTTTGGGCGATCTTCTGAGGACAGGTGAAACCGGTTTCACCAATTTCACCGGTTCCTTCCGCATGGATAGTGGTGTGGCACTGATCGATGAAATTGTCGCCAGCGGGACCTGGGGTAATCTTGGTTTAGGCGGGCAGGTTAATATTCCCGGCGACTTTATCAATATGGAAGGCCAGCTGTCGCTGTCTCGACCATTGGATGCGCCTGCAATACCAGTGGTGTATGAGGGAAGCTTGTCGTCGCCTAACGCTCGTTGGACAAGCCGGGCGCTGGAGCAGTTTGCCCTTGCAGGTTTAGAGCGGCGCTTGCGGTCGCGAATATTCGGGGTATTAGAGCGAGCAGGGGCTGGTCAAACTGCAACCG
>JAAHTG010000467.1_pt1 | contig 20447 bp, 5 predicted proteins | sample 6116081 | NCBI WGS metagenome assembly JAAHTG01 (sample SAMN13939989, study PRJNA603662) | sponge metagenome | isolation source: marine sponge | host: Mycale hentscheli | place: New Zealand | collected 2005 | reverse complement strand
TTTACGTGTATTATCAGCACAAGTTCCAGAGCTGTCAAAAGCTGCAGGTAGTTGGAAACCATATACTGAGACAGTTCGGAATATGGGTGATCAATTCATTATTCCTTTTACAAAAGAATCTTTTAAAGATAGAAAAATAACAGATTTTGATACTAGAATATTACAGTCATTCTTAGCTCAACAAGGATATGATTTACCAAATTCAGTTGAACATGTTGATGAGAGATATGGAACACTGTATGATGGAATAGTGGGTGATGAGACTAAAGATGCATTTAATGATTATAGAAAAAAATTGGGTTATTAAAAAGGTGGATACATAGTAAAAGAATTAAAGTAAACATATTAGGTTTAAACAATAAACTAAAAATTAGTATATTATACATAAGTATTTAAATCATGGCAAAAAAGAAGTATAGAATATATAAAGCAGGTGGTGCTCAACAAGGTAAAGTATTAAATCCTACAGCAAAGTTTTTAGCTAAAGCTCAAATGGGAATGCAGCAACCTTCTCCTGAAGAAATGCAAATGATGCAGCAGCAAGCAATGCAACAGCAGAGTCAGCCTCAAATGTCTGAGCAAGAAATGATGATGCAGCAAGAACAGCAAATGCAAATGATAATACAGTTAATTGAACAGTATGCTGAACTTACTCAAGTTGATCCTGAAAAAATATTTCAGGTGTTTCAAGAAACTCAAGATCCTCAAAAGCAACAAGCCATGATTCAACAAATGGCAGAGGTTGTTGAAAAGGCAAATGCTGGTGCAGCTGATGAAGTTGAAGCAGCAGATCAACCAATGAGCAAAGGAGGTTATGTAAAGAATAGAGTTAAACAATTAAAAAAAGCTCAAGAAGGAATAGAAACTTCAGAAGAGCTTGAGAAAAGTCCTACAATCAATGATACACCTAACGGAAGAGAATCTCTAGTATCTAACTTTAATCAAAGTTTAAAAAACACTGCTCAAGATGCAGTTTTTAAAGAACAAGCTCAACAAGAGTTTAATTCAGAAAACTATCAGTTTGGTGGTGGTAAAGAGCGCAGACAACAAAGAAGAACTAACAGAAGATTAAGAAGAGCATTTAGAGATATACCAATGGCATATGGCATAAATCAAATGGGTGTTCCTAGTTCAGGTATAAATGTTTTTGCACCAGCAATGATGCAAATGCCTTCAGAAAAAGAAATTATTAAATCTGAGAATGCTGAAAATTCTGAAGTTGCTAGCGGGACAAATCCTCAAGGTATTAACATTAAAGGTAATATGACGTATGGTCTTTTTGGAAGACCAAAAAAATATGAATTTGAAATGTCTGGTTTACCAGGTGCATTTACACCTTTTATGGGTGGCATGTTTGGAGCAGGTGCTATAAATACAGGATATGCAGGTTCTAGTAAATATTATAGATCAGGAACAGATTGGCAAGATCCCGTTAAAGCATATGTAAAATTTAACAATGAAGCTAATATAGTAACTAATGCTGATGAAGAACAGGAGATGAGAGATGATCCATCACAACCTTCTTCTGATGCAGAAGTAAAAGAAAAGATTAATGCAGAAAAGAGATCTACTCTTGCAGCTTTTACTGATCCTTATACTACAGCGGATGGAGAAACTATAATGACTAATCCAAATGCTCCTAATTATGTTTCAAATGAAGGTGCACCAGAATTAGTTCCTTATACAAGAGAGGATGGTTCAACCATAATGATAAATCCAAATGCTGCTAATAGAGTTTCAATGGAAGATGGCGTCATGACTAAAGAAAAATTTGATGAACTTCCAAAGCTTCAACAGTTAGAGTTCATGGAGCATCAACTTAGAAGTAATAAGCATGTTAAAAATCATGAAAAATGGTATGGTAAAAAGCGACAGTACGGTACTGATGAAAAGTTTAGAGATTATTTGGATCCTGAAGAAAAAGTTGACCTTAATATGATGCCTGAAGAGTATGGGATAAATTGGAATGCCTCTTATCAAAAAGATTATAATAAACCTGAAAGTTATATATATGAAGTGAATGATCCTCCAGAAAATTATAGTGAGTATATAAGTAATATGAAAAGGCATAGAGATTGGCTTAGAACAAATAAGGTAGATAATTATAATGATGGAGAACAAATATCGTGGAGGCATGAAGATGGAGAATATGAAGGTCAAATACGTAGAGATAATACACCAGATCTTGCTAGACACAGAGTACTGGATTATAAGATAGAACAGTTTGAAAATGCTACAAAAGAAGAAAAAGAAGCTCTTCAAGCTGAATGGTCTGAAAATGCAAAGACTGTAAAGAAGGAATATGACAGAGTTAGTGAAATGGGGAACAACGATATTAATGAAATGTTAAGTTTAGTTGAGGGTAATAAAGCAATTGAAGATAGTGCTGTACAGGAAGAATTAGATGAGTATGTTTCGATTCTTGGGACAAATGGACCTGACCAAGACTGGTTAACAGAGGAAGAAATGCTAAATATGTCTGTACAAGAACTTAATGAAACCCGTATAGAAGAACAAATATGGCGGTTAAAAGACCGTATTAAAGAGATTGAGGAGGACGCTAGTGAAAAAGGTTATAAATTACCTGACTTGGAACACACGAATGACGAAGAGTTTATAGCTAAGTTAAAAAAATATTTAAGTAGCTTAAAAGAAGCTACTGGTGATAAATATAATTGGAAACAACCTAAAGACGGTTATTATAAGAAAAATGAATCTGGTCTTTCATCAGCCTACAATTATAATTTACTTGGTGACTATAAAGACTATATTGTTGCAAAAAGATTAAGGGAAGATTATGAAAAACTTAGCGAATCTGAAAAAGCATCCTATGATGAAAATATATATAATAAGCTTAGAAGGCAATTAGAAAAGGACGCTACGCGAAAACCAGACTATGAATGGGAGAGATATGACGCTATGGTTGATCAAAAGCCTGAGTATCCTAATTTTGCACCAGACTTTCAAAGAGAATATAAAATAGGAGGTCAAGTAAAGAAACTACAAAGATATCAAGATGGAGGGCAACCTATGTTACTTAGTGATATGTGGTCTGTTATGAACGATGGAAATGATTATCCTGAATATGCAAAAGATACTTCTACTAAAGTTGTAGACTGGCCTTCTTGGATGAATCCAAATAATGGTGAGGATTCTGCTCCTGCTGTAACTGAGGAACAAATGACAGCTGCTGGTGAAAAAATAGAAAGTTTTTACAATAGTATGTGGGATAATCTTGGTGGGGTTTTTAAAAACTTAAATGCTGAAGCAGATCCTGAATGGTCTATGACGAGTCCTGAACAATTAGAAAAACAAAAGGAAGTTAATGAATATTACAGTGAATATGAAGCTGATAGTATTCCAGATGAACAATATGATCAAGATAGTGATTTTTTTGAGGAACAACTGAATCCAAATGAAGTAGATACTGCACTTAATTCTCTTAAAACTGAGATTGACCAATTTTCTCTAGCCAATCCTCAGTTTAATAATGATACTGCAGCTATAGTAGAACAATTAGGTATTTTAGATGATGAGAGCGTAGCACAGGTTGTGGTGCAAGCGCTAGATTCATCTACGCTAGCAAAATATGCCAACCATGTGCTGAAATATGGTACTGATAATTTAGAGGATACTATTTGGCGGGAGTATGGGCTACATTTACCCATTTCAACTATAAAGTCATTAGAGGCTATTCATGATTATAAGACTAACGCAGAAAGTAAAATAACAGCAGATGATCTTAGCTATATGATGGATTGGAAAGATTACTTGCTTCTTATTGGTGTACCTACTGGACTTGCAGCATATGGCGTTTATAAATTTAGAAATAGACTACCTAAAAATGTTAGACTAGGCGATTTTGGTTTTAAACCTCAAAAAGCATTACCTGGAAAGAAACCTATAGTTACACCAATGTTTAAAAGAGAGTTAGGGAAATTAAAATCTCTACCTCCAGGATCTACTAGTAGATATTCTAAAGCTGGAAAAAATATAACTAATAGATTTCATTTCCAAAAAAAAGCACAACCTGTTAGACGTGTCGTTTCTAAGGCTAAACCTAGTAGATGGTCAAGATTTCTTAAATCAGCAAAAGCACTTGGAAAAGGACTTGGTAGAAATTCACCAATGCTTGCTCCTATTTGGGGTTTAATGGATAGTGACGAAGATAAAAGAAATGATTTATTTTATCAATTATATAATACAAATTCCTATGGATCAAATAGGAAGCTGTATAACCAAGTAGGAGGTTCTGTGAATATAGATGACCCTATGTATGGCAATCCAGACTTATATAAGTTTACTGGAGGTGGTCAAGACTTTATGGGTTATGGAGGAATACCAATGGCTCAGTTTGGTTATGCTAATGTAGATGAAGATCTTACAGATGAAGAAAGAATGTCATTCACTAAAACTCCAGAGTTTGCAGAGTCTGCTAGATCTATGTTAGATGAAGATTTATATGGTGGTAGAGGTATGGGATATAATGATATGCAATATGCTGCTTCTGAGAATCTAGATTATAATGAAGATAAGGGAGATCAAGTAGCAGATTACTATGAGAACATATTAACTAATGAAGGACCTGCTGCATTTCAAGATGCAATAAATCAGGGTCAAGATAGTTATGTATCTGCAATACCTTTTGCTAATAATACTAATCCATTTCCTGCAGAGACAATTTCTAATCCTCAAATGGAAGTTTTACAAAATTATACAGCACCAGCGGATTTAAGAGAACAGGGTTACTTAAATAATAATCTAGAAGCTCAACAGCAATACTTAGCCCCAGGAGAACAATACAATGATGTTGAATGGGATGATTATCAATATGGTGGTTATTTAATGAAAGCTCAAGATGGTCTGCAAGCTTATAATGAATGGCTAGGACAAAATTCTGAACAACAAGCTCTTGATGAATATAATCGGTATATGAATAGAGATGAAGGGGATTCTTCAACTTTCCAAAAGTATGAAGCTGATACAAAGAGTCCTGTATATAACCAAATTCTACAAAAATATAGTGGCAATTCACAGCAACAACAAGGTGCTTCTGGCATTAGAGCTGAACAACCATTGCCTGGATTTTCATGGGAACAGTGGGAACAAATGAGTCCTGAACAACAAGACCAAGCTGCTGCAGGTGCACAACAAGGATATGAAGATCAACGAAGACAAAATCATTGGACTACTGGAGTAGGAGAACAAGGTTTAAGACAAAGAGGCTTTAATCCTTTTGGAGCACTAGCTGGTGCATTAACAGGAATGCCTTATGGTATGGGTAGTAGTAGACAAAAAATGTTTAACAATACTGGAGGATACTGGAGACAAACGGGATTCCCTGGAGGTACAATTGATCCAAGTAATATAACTAGAATTCATAGTGAAGGTAAGAGAGGTTTATTTGGTCCTAAAGGTAAGATGGATATTTACTTTGGTGGATCAGGAGAAGCTGGTGCTGATGGAGTTCCACAAGGATCTGCAGATGGACAAAGACGAGGGTTTCCTGACATGAGTTATGATGCAAGAGCAGAAAGAGCTGAAGGTAGATTTGATCGTAGAGCTGAAAATGCTGTAGACAGAAGAGCAAGAAGAGATGCTAGACCAGGTGAAAGAGCAGCTAGACAAGAAAATAGACAGCTTAATAGAGAAGAAAGACAGTTTGAAAGAAATCGTAGGCAGAACATAAGACAAGGTAGAGGTGACACTGGTGGTTTTGATAGAGATGCAGCTATAGCAAGAAGAGCATCAGCTGCAGAACAAGCGGCAAATTCTCAACAAGTAGTTGCTGATCCAAATCCTGGGTATTCTACTGATAAGCTAAATGATTTTAAAGCTGGAGACATGAGCAGACGTCAACTTAGAAAAGCTGACTTTAGCAGAAAGGAAAGAAAACAGTACAGACAAGGTGATGTTGAAGGGGCTTCAGAAGCTAGGAAAAATAGACGTAGAGATGAAAGAAAACAATACGGTGGTTACTATGCAGAAGGAGGAGAATATGATCTTACAACAGAAGAGATATTAGAAATAATGCAAGCTGGTGGTCAAATAGAATTTATTTAATATACTAAAATGAAAGTAAGAATTAAAAAGTTAGGGAAATTAAAACAAGCTGCATATGGTGGTCAACAACCAGATGGAGCTTTAGATGTTACACCTACATCTTTTGGCGGTAGCATGGCTTCTGCTCAAGAAGGTGTTCAAGTTCAAAAAACTTTAACAAGAGAACCTAGAGAAGAAGCTAACTTAGAAGCTGAAGGTGGAGAGACTGCATTTGGTCCTATATCTGGGGATACTATTCCTGATCATATGGTAATAAAAGGCCCTAGACATTCTAGTGGCGGAGTACCTTTAAATCTTCCAGATGATACTTTTATATTTAGTGATACTAGGAAAATGAAAATTACTGACCCTAGTGTCTTAGCAATGTTTGGTAAAAAGAAAAAGAAAGGTGGATATACTCCAGCAGATCTTGCTAAGCCTTATGATATTCAAAAGTATAAGGCTATACTTATGGATCCTGAAAGTGATGATAAGGCTGTATCTACTGCTCAAATGATGATACAGAATTATGTTTTAAAATTAGGAGCATTAGCTTTAGCTCAAGAAGCTAAGAAAGGTTTTCCACAAGGTATTCCAGAAATGGCAAGACCTTATATGGAAGCTAATGGAATTGCTGATGAAGACTTGTTACCTGAGCAACCAGAACAAGAGCAACCTCAGCAACCTCAGCAACCTATGGCTGAACAACCTATGGAGCAAATGCCAGAAATGCAGATGCAACCTCCAATGGCATTTGGGGGATATAGTGATTTAAATAGGTTTATAGAAGGTGGCGATCCAACACTAGCTTTTAATAATGGTACAGTACAAGGAGCTACTGCAATGGACAGACTTGATAATGCAATCTATAGTGAAGAGAATTTAGACAATCTTACTATGGATGATTTAAATAAACGTAATGAAGAATTACTAGCTGAGAATGTTCTAGAAGAAGAAGAATTAGATTTACCACCTACTCCAGAAGAAATAGCATCAGGAGAAGATCCTGAAGGAGGTAAAGCATCTTATAAATGGAAGAATAAGTTTGAGCTAAATAAACCTGAGATAGCAAGAAGAGCTAACATGGCTATGCAGATTGGTGCAAATCTTATTAATGAATATGATAGACGTAGAATTGCAGGTAGAGAAAAAAGAGCTAGTTTTGATGAATCAGCTAGACAAAAAGATTCTAGAGGTATGTACGGAGCTAATACAGGTAGAGAAGCTCTAAGAAACATGGAAGAATCTGAAATGATTGTAGGACAAGATTATGCTCAGTATGGTGGACCTATGATGGATTACGCTATGAGTATGGGAGGATCTTACTTTCCTACTATGGCTACTGGTGGATTTACTCAATTAGATAAGTTCTCAGGTCCTGACAAAAGTCAAGTTGATGATGGAGGTAAAACTACAAAAAAGACTAAAGAAGAACTTGCAAAAAAATTACCTGATGCAACTGTAGAAGATGTTACAGAAATTCCAGATGATTTCATACTTGTAGGACAGGATGATGAAGGTAATGATATTTATGGATCTGGTAATAAAACTGTTAAAGTAGCTAGTAAAGATCCATTAAAGAAAAGAAAAAAGTCTAATAACCTTGCTGAAGATGAGGGTGCTTATATTAAAAGTTTGTGTAAATCTTTAGGACCTGGTGGAGCATATGATGGACACACAGCTCAGTCTTTAGCAGATGCTGATATAATAGGTCAATCTGCTGTAGCAGGTTTAGTACCATGTGAAAATTTAGCAAAAGAAAGTCAAAAAGATTTAGATGACGATAGATTTGTAAGAGCATTAAAAGAAGTTGAAGTATGTCAATGTACAGATGAAAACGGTGAACCTTTACAACCACAACCTGAACCAGATCCTGAGACAGGAAAATGTCCATGCCCTACATATGATGAAACAACTGGTGAAGAAATTATAGTAGAAGAAGAACCTTATGTAGATAATCCACATTGGTCAGATGTTGATACAAGAGGCGTATATACTGCTGCAATGATGGATCCTGGTGTTGACAGACCACAATTAGCTTTACCTGATAGAGTAGAAACTAGACCAGTATATGAAGATTACTTAGCTAAAGTTCAAGCTATACAAGCTGGTGCAACTGGAGCTCTAGATTCAATAAATAAAACAGCAGGTTCTACAGGAGATAAAATGGCAATGATTAGTCAAGTAATTGGTCAAACTAGTCCTGCAGCAGCAAATGCTGTAGCAGAAACACAAGCAAGAAACATTGGATACCAAGATGCTGCCAATGCTAGACAACTTCAAGCTGATGCCAATTATGCGAATGCTGTAGCAGATGTTAGAGGAAGACAATCTATGTTAGATGCAGATGCTAGTAATACTTACAGAACTAATCGAAATGTTAAAGCGGCTAATGTACAAGAACAGGTTGCAATAGCTGAAGGTAACATGGCTAAGAGACAGCAAATGAACACTATGTATCCGCAATATGCTTCTGAATATCATAAAGGATTTATTTACCCTACTGGACGTGGTAAAACTCCTGTACCTGAAAAACCAGTGGGTATAGAAGATTATGCTGCAATGCTTGCTCAAGCTAAAGGTGCTTTCCAAGATGATGAACTAGCTAGAAAGTATGTAGAAGCTCAAATGGGAATTAAAAGTAAGTACGGTGGTCAATATGCTAAAGGCGGATATGTTATAGGTGCAAATACATTTCCATGGATTTTTTAGTAAACATAATAAGTTTAATAAACTTTTAAAATTTTAATATATTTATAAAATAACATTATAATAAAAAAATGGCACGTTATCCAACAGGAGTTAAAACATTTATTCCGCAAATACAACCTTATCAAGTTGATTTTAATTTTGCGAATAATGTTCTTAAAACAAAACAGAATCAATATGACACTAACTGGAAACAGTTAAATAAACTTTATGGTCAAATTTACTATGCTAATCTTACAAGGGGTGAAAGTAAAGAAAAGCAAGAGGCTTTAGTTAAGCAGATTGATTTTAATCTAAAAAGAATTTCTACAATGGATCTTTCTTTAGATCAAAATGTACAGGCAGCAAAACAAATCTTTCAACCTTTTTATGAAGATAAAAACTTAATGAAAGATATAGCTTGGACAAAAAATACATCTATGCAATTAAGTGGAGCAGAGTCTTTAAGAAATTCTTCTGATCAAGAACAAAGAGCGCGCTACTGGCAAGATGGTGTTAATGCTATAAATTATAGAATAGAAGAGTTTAAGGAAATGCCATATGATCAAATCCAGTCTGCTTCTAATGCTAGATACACTCCTTATGTAGATGTAATGGCTAAAGCAGAAGCTATTGCAAAAGAATTTGGTGATCAGGTTACTCCATCATTTCAAGATGGTGACAAATGGATATTAAATACTACAAATGGTCAACAGCTTACACCTCATTTACAAAAACTATTTCAAATGAGAATGGCTAATGATCCTGCTATACAAGATTTATATAGAACACAAGCTTATGTAGATAGAAAAAATTACATGTATCAAAATGCTGGAGAATATGGGGGTGATAAAAATGCGGCTGAAGTTGCTTATTTAGAATCTACATATAACTTGTTAAAGCCTGCAGTTATTGAAAATAATGAAAAACTTAAAAGGCAAGATGAGAGTTATACAAATATTATTAAAAAATTACAGTCTAATATAGATAAGAATAATCAAACTATAAACACTCAAGCTCTATTAGACGATGCTTCAAAAGAAAAAGTATTAAATGATGCTGCTTTAATTTTATCAGAAAAAGAACTTCAGGATATAAAAGAAGGTAAAAGTACTTTATCAACTACTACGGGTCCTATGTCTGCTACAAAAGATATTGCATTACTTAGATCAAGAGTAGATAGTTTAAGAAGCAATCAATTAATGCGTACAGACTTTACTGAGGCTGCTGATGTATATGCTTTTAGAAATTTTAAGCAAGAGCTTGAAGTTAATGACTATGGTATGGAAAGAGTCAAGCAGCAAAATAGAATGGCTCTTGAGGTATATACACAAGATAGACAAGATGCACGACAAAGAAAGGTAGACAATGCTACTGATTTAAGAGAGTATCAAAAGCATATGGTAGATACAGGTCAAGCTGAATATTTCTTTGATGAATATGGGGAAAGGCAGATAAAAATATTTGAAGAGTTTAATAATGTTACAATGACCTCTGATCCATTAACTAGTTCTACATATGATGTAGGTGAGGGTCTTAGGAATCAGCTTACCATTCAAGAAAACAAACTGTCAAATGACGCAGTGGCAGGATTAGGCTTTGCAGCATCTTTAGGTTTATCAGAAGAAGAGCAAAAAGGATTCTTTGGAGGAAGGACTTTAGTCGAAGCCCAAGAGTGGCTTGGTAAAAGTATATCTGATACAAAAAGTTTTAATGTTGTTGAAGTAACTGAGATTCTAGAAGGTATAAATAAATTATTCAATGGAGACAATAAATTTTCAGCTCTTGCAAAGGAAAAATTCGGTACAGATACTCAGTTAGGAGAACGTTTTGCAAACTATAAAACTAACTTAAATGCCGTTCAAATAGATCTTGATTTATATGGAGCATCAATAGAACATCAAAATATGTTGATGAAAGAAACTATTAAGGAGCTAGAACTTCAAGGGGGAAATGCACTAAGTGGTATATTAATTGTAAATGACCATGGGTTTAGAACAACGGATGATGATTATATTGACAAGATAAACACATTAAAAAAATTAACAGCAGAGGAACTAGATGATATTCAAAGAAAAGCAAATGATAATAAAAACGAACAATTAGATGATACGCAAAGAGCGCTTGCATGGGCAAAAGTAAAAGAAGGATTTGATCCTAAAGCAATTGAACAGTGGGCAATGACAGTTGCAATGGATTATGCAGATATTAGTACAATTAGACAAGGAGATGCTAGGCTAAGAGATTGGATACCTTTTAAATCTACTGTTGATAAGCTGCGGGGAAAGGGTGCTCCTACTCCAGATCAAGCATTTGACTTTTATTCAAAAGGTTATCAAAAGGTAGCTAAGAAATTAGGAAATCCTATAATGTATAGTGGTAAAATTGGTGATGGTTCTGGTGATGGAATTAGCAGTATGAAAAGTACTATTAATGTACATCCTATGGGTGTTGATGGAGATAATTATTCTGCAATGTATGATGGAATTAATGGAACTGTTGTTCCTGTTGTTAGAGATATAGGCTCAGAAGTAGATTTAAAAGATACAGAAGTTTATACAGTAACTCTTGATGGAACAGGATTAATGGCTGGTTCTAATTTAGATGCTGATCCAGAATATGAGGACGGTATAACAGACCGTCAAGCTGCGCTAAATTTTCTTGATATAGTAAGAGATAAAGCTAAAATGTCTGAATATAAAAAAGATGGTGTTTTTAAAGTACATTCAACTGTTTCTACAGCATATAATGGAAACCTATCTGCTTATACTTTTGTACCATCGCGGGAGTTCATAAAAAAAAATACTGTAGTAAGAGATTCTGAAGGTAATATAAAAGAAGCAGGTCTTTGGGAAGCATCTCAAGCACAAAAAATGATTCAGGATCCTTCAATGGGAGGAGTAGGAGGAGTTACCATTATGGCAAAACAAGGAGTTTTTCAATCTGATATGTATCACAATAATTTTCAAGATAAAGTCTCTGCAATATTAAAAGCTAGTCCTAACAAAACTTATGTTGTGCAATCTGGTCAATCAAGCATTACTTGGAAAGAAAATGCAGCAGGTGTTATTGAAGCTCAATCAAATTTTCCTGTATTGAATATACGAAATTATGTAAGTAACAGAACATTAGGTACCAGCCTTCCTGTCGCTGCAATGGTTGGTGATAGTGATAAAAGAATTATTCAAACAGGTGACAAAAGTACAGATGAAATTACTTTACAATTTATAAAAGTTCAAGCGCCTATGATAGAACGAGCTAATACTGCACAACTGAATTATGTAAATCAATTGCTTACAATGACAAATGAAGATGGAAGTCGAAAGTATACCAATGAACAAATAATTAAAGCAGCAGAAAACACCAATTTTTATGGCAATTGATAATAGTAATTATAGCAGTATAGGGTCTGAATTACCTTCTGAAGAAAATATTCAACCTTGGAATGGTGAAGGTTTATCAAAAGATCCTGAAATTCTTTTTCCTGCAAGTCCTTCCTTACCTGGAATTGGAGTAAGAGAAAATTTAATAGGAAGTCCAAACTTTCCTGAATTTAATGGGCCAGGTAATCCATCAAAAGCTATGGATTATATCATAATGTCTCAAGAATCTACTGATACTGAAATCAGAAAAAATCAATATGGTAAAGTATTTACTTATGATGCAGGCCCTGATGGTAATGCTTTTTATGAAAGATATGCCGCTTTAGGTCCTGAAAAATTTGATGAAGTTGGTTTTACACCTTTTAGAAATAATGAAGCAAACTTTAATTCTAACACTACTTGGTGGGATAGAAGCAAAAGAATGATGGGTCATGCTTTTCCTGTATTATTTAAAAGAGGTTTTGTTGACGGTCCTAAAAGTTTTGCTAAGTTGTTAACAGGTGATGTTACAGGTGCTGATCTTGAAGATGCAGCACAGTATGAAAGATATGCTGCTATAGGTATGGATAGTACAGGTGGTTTAGGTGCTTTTTTTAATAATACTGTAATGAACTTTGGTTACACTGCAGGTATTATCACAGAAGCAATAGCAGAAGAAGTTGCCATGACAGCATTAACAGGATTGAGTGGTGGTTCTTTTGCACCTGTTCAAGGCGCAAGATCTGCAATGTTAGGAGCACGAATAGCTAAAGGTTTTGGTAAGTTTGGCACAGGAGCAAAATCTTTAAAAAATATTTTTACTGTTGCAAAAAATCCAGCTAATGCTCAAAGGTTTTGGAAAGCTGTAAGGTCTCCAGTAGGCAAAGTTATTAATCCTATAGAAAATACATTAGAAACAATTCAAAGTTTTAGCAAAGCTTCTAAAACTGGAGCAGATCTTACAAGACTAGCTAAAGTTTCTAAGACCGCAGGTTCCTTATATAGAGATGCTAGAAATATAAATATGGCTATATCTGAATCTAGACTAGAAGCAGGTATGGTTGAGAATGATATTTACAAAGAGCTTAATGCTGAATACATACGTAATCCTGAAAATGAAGGTAGAACTCCTGATAAAGAAACTCAAAAAGCTATGAGAGCCCAAGCTAAGAAAGGTTCACTTGAAACGTTTTGGGGAAATGCAGGTTTTATATATTTAACTAACAAGATTACTTTTAATAATATAACTAGTCCTAAGGGTGGAATGCGCAGTTGGATTAAACAAACTGAGAAAGAGCTTTTTGATGTAGGAAATCAATCAGGTAAGTTTGGAAAACTAGGAAGAGTAGTATATGATAGAAGTGCAAAAGCATTTGAATTTCAAAAAAATAATCTTAAAAATTTAGCAAAATCTTGGTGGAAACAACCTGGCTTTGACACAGCTAAAAAAACATTAGGTTATTTTAAAGCTAACGTATCTGAGGGTATACAAGAAAATATACAGGAAATAATATCAAGAGCAAATAAAAAACATTATGTAGAAGCTTATAATACAGAAAGTGTACAGGCTTCTATGTACGGTAGAGGAATTAATTCTCAAGACTTTGCAGCTGGAAGCAATGGTAGTACCCCATGGGACACTTACTACGATGAAGCTTCAAAAGAAGTAAGCTCTACAGGGTTTGAAACTTTTATGTCAGGTTTTATGATGGGTACTTTAGCAGGGCCTATAAATGCAGCATATCCTTTTCTTACTAATCAGTATAACCGAATGTTTAATAAAGATGAGTATGCGGAATGGAAAAAAAAGAAACTTAGTGTAGCAAATGACATAGTTACAAGACTTAATGAAATATCAGATCCTAAAAAAGGCACTATTAAAAGTATGTTAGATAGCCATATAGTAAATATGGGTACTCAAGATGCAGCTTCAGATATACAAAGACATGGTACTAAAAAAGAAGCATTAGATGCATCTGATGAAGCATTTATCAAAAGCGTTCATACTATGCGAAACACTAATAGTACAGAAGTGTTTATAGATATGTTAGCATCCATGAAAGAATTAACTAATGCAGAGTTAGCAGATGCAGTTGGTTCTATTTCTCCAGAAGAAGCTCCTAAGTATAGGGAAAGAATAGATAGAGCTGTTAATAAAATACAAAGTATAGAAAAATCTTTTAAACAAGCTGAAAAGAAATTTCCAAATCCTGTAAATTTAGAGTTAGCTGCACAAAATAGTATAACTAATTCAGAATTTCAAGCGCAGAAAGCTTTACATGACGCATGGAATGAATCCGTATATAACTATGTTTTTTTTAATGAGTCATTTAATGATTCTCAAAAAAGAATGAATTCTATTAACCAAGAATATCTTAAAGATGAAACTTTATCTAATCTAGATTATACTGCAGCTAAAGTTTTATTTAAACCTGATATGGCAATTCAGCAAGCTGAAATATTAGCAAAAGAATTGGAAGTATTAAAATCAACTGAAGGTGATCCTTTAAAGGCTCAAAAGATAGTTTCAGTAAAAAGACAAATGAATGCTTTACAAGATTTTATAAGTGCTTATGAAGATTTTAATACTTTTTATAACAGAGATGAAAAAGCTCAAATTATAATAGCTCAATTAAAAAAAGAAGGTGTAGAAAATCCTACTGAAGAGCAAGTAAGAAATAGATTAGATGAAGAGATAGGTAAAGTCTTTGATCAAGATAAACAATATAGCATGATTGGGAATTTAAAAAAATCTCATGATGAATATATTAATGCACTAGCAGATAGAGATATTTCACCAATGCAAGAATCTCTTGATAGTGCTTTTGAGCAATTATTAGATTATTATAAGCTTAATCAAGAATCTAGGCAAATGGTTAAGTATATTAATATATTACATGATCCAGGTGCTTTTCTAGAATTAGTAGAAAAAAATTTACAAATACAAGAAGAAATTCAATCTGAAAAAGATGCTTTAAATAGAAAGCTTGTAGATAGTGAATTAGATAAGGTAGAACTTAATACTTTATTAAATGACCTTCAGGATATAAATTTACAATTAGACATTGATCAACTTATTGAGTTTAAAAAAGATAAAATAGTACCAAGTTATTTTACAAACCCTTTTACAGGAGAAAGATATTATGGTAATGATCCTGAATATAGAGAAGGTTTAGATCTATTAATGAAGAAGCAAGAGTTGTCTCAAATTAAAACAGCTTCTATTGATCCAGCAACAGGAGTAGAACTAACAGGTAACATGAAAACTGTTATTGAAGAAGCAGTTCAAGTATTTAGTGAATCTCCATTGTATGAAAATTTAGAAAATGGAATAGAGTATGCTAAAAATAAAGAACGCTTTACAAGAGTATCTCAAGTAGTAAATGATATAACTGGAGAAGCTGGTGTTACAGACTTTTTAATACGGGAAATTGTTACAGCCGATTCAAGTGCATTTAATACAATATTTAATAAAGCTAAGTTCAATCCTGAAACTGATAGATATGAAAGTAAAGATTTTGAATTTACTGAAGCTGCTATAGATGCATATATAGAAAAAGTTAGAGAGTTTGCTGATTCAGCACCGTTAAGTAAAAATGGTTATGGAATTAGTGGTGATACTTTAGTTAAAATGAAAGCTGAATTAATCAGCTTTTTAAATAATCAAACTTTAGCATCGAAACAAGTTAGAATAAATAAACTTAAATCTAGATTAGAAACAACAGATTTAAATAATAAAAGTTTAATACAAGAAGAAATAGAGGCTTTAGAGGCTACGCCTCCTTTAGAGATAAACAAAAATAATTTACAAGGTATAATATACGACTTATTACCTAGAATTACATATGAATCTGGAAGAACAAGAGGTACAACTGCAGATGGTTTATTAAGACAATTTTTTAATCCTAATACTATTGAACTTAAATATGATGAAAGTAAGATTACTCCTGAAGCTTTTGATGCTTTATTTGGAGCTAATGGTTATTTAAGACCACTTAAAGATTTACAAATAGCTGGTGAAATATATATATTCTCCGATAACTTAACATTAGGTGATAATAATCTAGTAGATGCTAATGGTAAGAAGTTAGAAAATGTAGCAGGTTCTTTAGATTTATTTATTGTAGATAAACAAGGTAATAGATTTATAATAGATTTAAAAACGGGTAAAGCTGATAAGTGGGTAAAATATAATGATCCTAATAATCCTGTAGAATATGGTAAGTTTTTTAGAAATTCTGTACAGCAGTTAGCTTATAATAATCTGTACTTTAATAAAACAGGTAAAGATGCAAAAGTATTAATTTTTCCAATTGCTACAGAAGAAGATCCAGAAACTGGTAAAATCTTAAGTGCTTCTCGTCCACCTGAGCAAACATTTGCAGGACAAGAATCTTTATTTACAGAAGATCCAATGTTTATTGAAGTAACAGAAGATATTGCTATCACCAAAGATGGTAAGACTATAACGGCTGAAGCTGTTAATTCTATTGTACCAAGAAAAGGTGAAACAACTCTTGAGGTTGATGACGATGGTAATTTGGTTCCAAGTAAAAAGAAACCTAAAGCTAAAACAGAATTTGAAATTTTTGAAGCAAATAGAATAGCAAGAAAAAATAAAGCTATTCAGGATATGAATATAATTACTAATGAAGCTGGATTTACAAATGTCATTACTAATTTTGTAGATGCTAGAGGTAAAGTAATGAGACTTGTTGAATCCTTAAACTTTATAGATAAAACAGGAAAGACTAGAGATTATACTAAAGCTGAAGAGCAAAAAGCTAAAAAGAAACTTTTAAACAGAATAAAATCTATCAGTGATTATGAAAAAACTGATTACGGTAGAGATGCTAAAGTTGCAGCCACCTTTGATAATATAACTGGTGATGTATTTACAGCATTTGTAGGTAAAGTAAGAAATAAAGAGTGGCGTTTTGGTATGCCTGAAGAAGCAAGATTTACAGATGTACCTTTAGAAACTGAAGTTAGAATTGATACTGTTTACTTAAATGAAGATGGTAATTATGTTATAACAAGTGAAAACCTATCAAATGGTAATCTTTATGATGTAACAGTTACTCCTGAAGGTAATGTAGTACAGTATGTGAGAGATGGAAAAATACAAAAACTAGATAGTTCTAAAACTACAGATGCATATTTCTTTACAGATGATGTTGTAGTAAGAGCTAAAACACAAGAAGAGATTGATGCAGAAACTCCTGTAGAAGAAGTGTTGCCAGAAGGCTTTAGATATGTAGAAGATGGCGAAGTTCTACCTGCAGGAAACTATATTACTAGATTATCTGTTGATGGTAAAAGATCTATCACCAATGCACCTATAGGCGGAGCACCTGCTGTTGCAATACCTGGAGATACTGTAGTACTAAAAGAAAGCCAGTTTATATCTGAAAATACATTACCTAAAGATATAAGAGGTATGATTATTTATGGTACTCCTGGATCAGGTAAAAGTACATTTATTTCTGAAGCTGAAAATAGTAATATAATAGATGGAGATAATGTTTTAATAGAACTTATTGAATCCACAGGCTTTAGAAAAATACGTAAAGATGAGCCAGCTAATTTATATATAGAAGATTTTTCATGGAGTGATGAAGGTAAAGCTGCAGGTTATCGCAAAGGTGATATTGATGCTATGGCCAAAGAAGCAATGGAAAAATTAGCTGCAGAAGGTAAAACTATATTTATAGGTACTGTAGCTTTATTACCTATAGCTGACTTTTTAGTATTAGCTCCTTCTAATCATGTTGGTGTATTAGAAAAGTTTGATAGCGCTGAAATTATACAAAAGTTTAAATCAAGAGAGTCTGCACTTGTAGAACAATTTAAATCAAAAGGACCAACGTCTACAGTTAATGAAAGTTTGTTAACTAGAATACAAACTGAAGATGATACACTAGCATTATATAATGAACTTAATTCTCAAAATGAAAAGTTAACTAGTGAAGAGATGACTGCATTACGTACTGAACTAGATGAAAAAGCTTCTATTCTTTTGAATCCTACCTCTCCAATTTATATAAATACAAATGAAGTTGTTATCTTTATAAATGACATGCAAAAGTTAAAAATACAAAGTGGTCAAGATATGAAAGTAATTGCTATTGATACTATAAATAAAAAGATTGTTGTTAAGAAAAGCGGTCCTGGCAATTTTAAAAATATTACTATGGACTATCAAGACTATTTAAATGCTGTTGGTGCTGAAATAAAAAGTGAAGAGGATCCTCAAAGTCAAGATGAAGAAACTACTACTTTTATAAGTGAAGTCTTGAATAATGAAGAAAAGTTAAACAGTCTTGATAATCAAGATGATGATATTAATAATTATCTTGATGAGAGCAATGACGAAGATATATTTGGTTGTGGAGATTAAAATAAAATAAGATGGCAATAAATTGCAGTATAACTGAAAAAGAATTTGATTTTGTATATGGAATGACTAAGTCATTCATTCAAGATAAACTTGATAATAATCAAGTTTTTGATATATCCAGTTACATGGATTACTTGTATGAAAGAGTTAAAAAAGCAACAAGTAAATTACCTGATTCTAAAACAAGAACTGCACAATTATTAGCAGAGTCTCCAAAGATAATTGAGGCTGTATACTATAGAAACTTCAATCAACCTAACTTAGAAAAATTTTTTATTGACTTTGAAAAGATAGGTTTATTAAAACGTAAGTTTTCACAAAAAGATATTGAACTTGCTAATGTAACAGAATACTTTGAAAAGGCTAATAAAGTAGATGTAAGAAATAATAAAAGAAGTTTAGAGAATACTAAGGGTGCTACTAAACTTACTCTTAATCCAACCTTTGATAAAAGTGCATCTCCTAGACTTATTTCTAGAACAGTGCTTAGCGGAACTCTACCTTCATTTAGATCTGTTAAACGTGGTAAGCTTAGAGTAGAAGAGCCAGATATTGAAAGAATAATTATTAACAGAAACTTTGAATCTATAATAAATGATTTAAATGTATTTGGTAGTGCATTAACTCAGTTTGAATATAAAGGTGTTCCTGTTAGATTAACAGCAGTTAATTTAGGTGATTTTACGCTTCCTAGAAATCCTGAGACAGCAGCTAATTTTAAAAAATTAGATAGTACTACACAGCAAGAAATTCTTACATCTAGAACTTTAACACAACGAGGATTAGAAAGACCAAGTGTAACTCAAGTTAATAAAAGAGCTATAATGCTTATGACTGATCTAGAAGGAAATCCTTTATCATTTGACAATGAAGGTAACATTCTGGATCCTTCAGATGAAAATGGTAAGTATGTTTTTCAGTTTATGAGAGACGTTAAAAAACTAGGAGATGGGTCATTTCAAGTTAGAGATATATTTGGCTCTGAAGATAGAATTGCAACTCCTACTACAATTGCTGATGAAAGACGTGTAATAGATAAATCTAAAACTCCTAATGAACATTTAGAAGATGTAATTGCTGAATTAGAGTTGTATAAAAAAGTTAGAGATAAAGCTTTAACAGAACCTGTGGCTTTAGATTTAGTTGGTATGACACCAGGTCTATCCGCATCACTTAAAACAAAAGATATTAAACTATCTGACTTACGTGAGAAAAAGGTAGCAACAGATAATAATATATCTAATATTATAACTTTAAAGAAAAAGTTTCAAAATTTTGGAAAAGGTGCTAGTCTTATTAAAATTCAAGGTGAATATTATTTAGTTGATAGAAATAGAATGCCTAATGAAGTTGCTTCTCAAATAAAAGATGTTTTATTTAAAGAAAATATTGACTTAGATGTAAAGAAAGATTTTTATAGTCAATTTATTCCAGAGAATGAAGATACTATCTTAGACTATAAAATGCGTAGACATAAAATTATTCCTTTTGATAATCATTTAGTTTTGCAATTATTTAGTCAGAGAGGTAGCGATAAGTTTAAAGCAGGATGGCCTACACAGAATGGAGTTACAAAAGCTTTAAAGCATGAAATTCTAATTGATAATACTGGAGTATATTTAAAAGATAAAGAGGTTACAGATCCAAATGATTATTTAAGCGGATATACTAAACAAGATGTACGTCAAGTTGAAGCTTTGAAAAAAGAATTTAATGAAGTTCTTACACAAGCTTATACAGAGCAGGATCCAACACCAGGTGCTACCTTTATGTCATATCCTAGACAGCTTATTGAAAACCCTAGATTATTTCAAACGTATTTAGGCAATGGCAAATTTAAACCAGGTAATTATGTTGATTTTATACTATCTCAACCTACTATAGTAAAAGTACAACCTACTCAAAATGATATGTATAATAGACAAATCATTTTTAAAGAACCTACTGTAACTTCT
>JAAHTG010000469.1_pt2 | contig 20479 bp, 24 predicted proteins | sample 6116081 | NCBI WGS metagenome assembly JAAHTG01 (sample SAMN13939989, study PRJNA603662) | sponge metagenome | isolation source: marine sponge | host: Mycale hentscheli | place: New Zealand | collected 2005 | reverse complement strand
AATTTGGTAAACATATTAAAGATTTGTATATGGCTGATCAATCAGAATATTTCTGGAACAGAATTAAAGAAATAGCAGAAACACGTGAAGAAAAAGAGGAACAAATATATGCGATTATAGAATTGCTTGACAAAAGAATAGAAATAAATGAAAGATAAAATTATAGCAGAAATAATAGGGTTTTTACACTATATAGCTTGGATAATTGGGTTGATTATATTATTTATAAGTTGTAGCTAAATAGGGTTAACGCCCTATTTTTGTGCTGTTCACAATCAACACTGACGTGACGTGACGCGACCTAACGTGACGCGACCTGATGCGACCAAAAGGGATTTTTGTTAATAAAAAAAAACAAAATATAAAAATTAAAAACCTGATAATCAATGACTTATGCCTTAAAAAAAATAAAAACCCTCTGACTTTTTACAATATTTATTAACAATAAACTTGCACAGAAACCTAAAAAACATTAAATTTATACTATGAAAATTAACGACTATTTACATTCAGACTTGCTTCATGAAAAAAGTAATGATCAAGTATTTCAAAAAACTTACGATCTCATTCAAGAGATGACAGACAAACTAACAAAGACAGAACTAGCCTATTATAAAAATTGGGATGATGACTTTGTAAGAGAAATTACTACTAAGAACGCAAAATATTTTCAGAAAAATATATGTGACTTAGTGAATTACACAATAGAAAATTTTAAAAAATAAATTATGGGAAATTTTAAAGAAGAAGTAAAAAAAGCAGGTTCAATAGAAAACTATTGGACAAACAAAGCAAAAGAAAATTTAGTAGGTGCAACTATCGTAAAAGTTGAATACATGCCAAAACAAGAATTAGAAGATATGATGTGGTACAAATCGCCAATATGTCTTTGTATGAAGCGACCTAATGGAACTCTGTTTTGGATATATCCAAGCATGGATGATGAAGGTAATGACGGAGGTGCATTGTTTACAACTTTAAAAAAATACTCATGTGCACCTACACTTTAAAAAAATAAAAAATGAGAAAGTGTAATAAATGTTCGCAAAAAATAGAAACAAGAGGTAAAAAACTATTTTGTTTAATGTGTAAAAGCTATAAATTACCTTTTGAAACATATAAGTTCCATTCAATTTTAAACCACACAAGTAAATGAAAAAAAGAAAAGAACTATTAATCAAAGCTTATGATAAAATCAAAAGCAGTAAAGGAAAAAAATTGTTTTCTGATCAAGACTCGTATTATTATAAAACATTCTGCGTAGAAAAATTGGGTAAAACAATGGAAATGTTTGACACAACGACAGACATATATAGACCAATAAAAATACCAGAAATAGAAATGTTTTTGAAAACTAGTTGTGATGATTTTGCACAAAAACTATCATACGAAAGTAATTACCGGTCATTTAAAGAAAACAGAAAATTATTTCATATAGCAATAGCCAAAAACAGTGAAAAAGAAAAGCTTTTTTACTATAAAAAATCAATGAGAAGGCTAAAAAAGATAAGAAATATATTGGATATTAACTAAACTATAGTTAATTTTGTTAATAATTGAAAACTAAAATAATTTAATATGAAAACAGACAAACTTAGGGCTCTTTATGTCAAGTATGGACTAGAAAGAGATGATGTTTTTAAACATCAACATTATGTTATCATTACCAGACAAGGTATTGATAAAATTCAAGCGATTGAAAATATCACAATCACTTATGACGTTATCGAATGTCAAACAAATTTTTGTGTTGTAAAAGCTAATGCTAATGCTAAAGAAAACAACATTGAAACATTTGGATCCGCTCTCAAAGGAACAAGTCACAGAGATGGAAATTGTAACACATGGTATGTCATGGAAATGGCTGAAAAAAGAGCTATGTCTAGGGCAGTTTTAAAACTAACAGGATTTTATGAGTTAGGTGTATTTGGAGAAGATGAAAGCGAAGACTTTAAAAAAGACAAGGTATGGAAAAAATAAACGGATTACCTAAAAACAAAGTTCTTCAAAAACTAAAAGACGACAATAATTATTATGGGGAATTTGGTAAAACTTTTTTATCAAACTCTAACATATACGATTTAATTCATGATCCGGCATCTTACTTAAAACCAAGCAAAGAAAGTGTTGCTTTTTTATATGGTAAAGCTTTTCATGAGTTAATGATGTTTGGAGATACAAAACATAATAATTTTGTTGATGCTTCAACAAGAAGCACAAAAATTTACAAAGAATCTATACAGAGTCAACAAGAAGAAGTTCTTTTATTGAAAAAAGAATATGACGAAGTGGTTGATTTAGTAAACATTGGTAAAAACCATAAAATAATAAAACCAATACTAAATGATGAAAATGCTTTATTTGAAGAGCCTAATGTTTCAATGCTTACAGAAAATAATTTATTATGGAAATGTAAAGCAGACATTGTAACGGATAGTGCAGTGTATGACATAAAAACTACTTCAAATATAAAATCATTTAAGAAGTCTAGTTTTATGTACAATTACGATTCACAAGCCTATATTTATTCAACAATGTTTCAAAAAGAAATGGTTTTTCTAGTGTTTTGTAAAAGCACAGGAGTTATTGGAAGGTTTGATGTGACTCCAGAAACTTATCAAAGCGGAATGCTTAAAGTAAAAGAAGCTGAACAAGCTTATTTAGATTACTTTGTTCTGAAAACAAAAAAAGTAAAAGATCATTTTATAGATGGATACATATAATATACGAGAAATAATATATTTCTTAATAGCTGTTGTAATAATACAATACCTATATAACTTTAATTTTTAATTTTTAATTTATGTCAAGTTTAATTTCAGCCTCGATCAAGGCTTCTGAACTAAAGAAAATTGATCCAAAAAAAATCATTGCTGGTAAAAAAGACAAGTACATACCTGTCACAATATCTGTTGATGATAAATCTAGATTCGGTAAAAACGTTTCTATAACAATTCAACAAACAAAAGAAGAAAGAGATAGTAAAGCTGAAAGGCATTATCTTGGAAATGGTTCTGTAATATGGACTGACGGAAGTATCGTGAAAGGGGAAAAAGAAGATGATCAAAACGGAAATCAAGGATTTAATCCACCACCAAAGCAAGACGATTTGGGGGATGATTTACCGTTTTAGTTTAACAGAAAGTATTACTGGACCAAAGCACAGATAAAAACTAACCAGTCTGTGTGCTTTCTAACTAAATTTAATTAAATGAAAAACAAAAAAATATTAGACAGGATTGCTTATATAATTGCTGACGCTAAAGGCGTTGAACCTACATACATGTTTCAAAACAATAGAAAACAAGACGTTACGGACATGCGTTCTATATTTCATTACATAACAGTAAGAAATACAAAAGAAACATTAAGTGCTATAGGACAATATTCTAAAACAATGGGTCGTGAAAAAGGTCATGACCATGCATCAGTACTTCATGGAAAAAGAAAAATAGAATCGCTTATGCAATTTGACAAAAAGCTTAGTCGTGATGTACAAGAAATTGAAGACAGAGTTTTGTGGGTTGTTAATAGCGAAGCTTTTATAGCAAGAAAAAAACAAAAACAAATAAACGAAATTATAGATTTAGTTTTCCAAGAAGAAGACGAAACATTTATAGACTTACTTTATGGCTTTATTGGGAGAGCATATAGTAATAAGAACACAGAAACAATAAACATTTTTATAGATTTTTTAAACTCATTAGATGATGAAGGGATACATCAAACTACACAGGACAATTCTGGAGTGGGAGTGGTATAAAGACACGAACACTAAAATATTATTTATACACTTACTTCTTAATGCATGTTACGATAGTTGCAGGTTTATGGGTAAAGCTGTAAAGCGAGGAGACTATATAACTTCAATTACAAGGCTTTCAAATGATCTTGGTATGACATCAAGACAAATAAGAACGTGTTTGTCAAGGTTAAAAAAAACGGGGGAAATCGACACGCAAACGTCAAACAAATATACTATGATAACTATCTGTAACTATGGTAGTTACCAAGTAAAAGAACCTGATACTAAAACTAAAAAGCCACGCAAACGACAAGCAATCGACACGCAAACGACAAGCATAAATAAGAAAGTAAAAAAGAAAGAAGATAAGAATAATAATAGTTTTTATGAAACTTCTTGTAAAGACAATATGTGGATTGAATCTGTGTGTATGAACTATGGTTTATCTAAAGAAGCAGTTGTAAAAGCTTTAGAAAAGTTTACTAAACATTTAGACATGACAGAAGACCAAAAGTTTAATATGAAAAATTATAAAACACATTTTATTAATTGGCTTAAATATAATAAAGAAGCAGTTGTAAAAGAATCTAATAAAAGCTTTAGTTGGAAATGGAAAGGTCAAGCTATAAAGCATGGGAGTTTATTAGACATGAATAAAGACAAACAAAAGTTTGACAAAAAGGGATTTGAATTTAAAATAATTACTAATGGAAATTAACGGCTACGAAATAGAAGAGTTTAACATATACAATTTAGACACTAAAGCAGAAAAGTCTACTTGTCCAAAATGCTCACACGAAAGAAAAAAGAAAACACAAAAGTGTTTGATGCTTGATTGGAATAGAGGTCTTGGAACTTGTCAGCATTGTGGAGAAATAATGCAACTGCATACCTATGTAAATAGTAAAAATTTATCACAATCATTTGAGGTGCCGGTTGAAAAACTAAACCCAATAGAAGAAAAAATTTATAACTATTTTGATAAAAGAGGTATATCCAGACCAACACTAAACGAATTGAGAGTTAGTAATGGTAAAGAGTACATGCCTCAAACACAAAAAGAAGTCAATGTAATAATGTTTAATTATTATGTAAACAATAAATTAATAAATGTAAAATACAGAGATGGATTAAAAAACTTTAAGTTATTTAAAGGCGCTCAAAAAACTTTTTACAACATAGATTCAATTAAAGATTCGGATTGGTGTGTAATAGTTGAAGGAGAGATTGATTGTCTTTCTTACAAAGAATGTGGTATAAATCATGTAATAAGTGTTCCTAATGGCTTTACTGCTACAGGACAAATAAACATGGATTATTTAAACGATTTCTATTCTTATTTTGAAAATAAAGAAAAAATTTACATTGCAGTAGATAATGATGAAGCAGGAGAAAATGGCAAGAAAGAACTTATAAGAAGATTTGGATCCGATAAAATATATTTATGTGATTTTAAAGACTGTAAAGATGCTAATGAATATTTAATAAAGTATGGTAAAAAAGAATTAAAAGACACGATAACAAACGCAATACCATGTCCTATTGAAAATGTTTTAAGAGTTTCTGACATGCAAAAAGAGTTAGATGACTTTTATAAAAATGGAGTTAAAAATGGATATAGAATAGGTCTAGATGAATTTGACAATATATTTTCTACATATACAAAACAATTTATTGTTGTTACAGGATTTCCAAGCAGTGGTAAGTCAGATTTTGTCGATCAAATGACTATTGGTTATAATCTAATGCATGGTTGGAAGACAGCTTATGCATCAACCGAAAACTTTCCTCAATACCTTCATGTAGATAAGCTTGTAAGAAAAATATACGGAGAAACACCTGACTATAAAGAAACTCACAGCTTAAAATGGAAAAAATGTTTAGAACACATTAATAAAAACTTTTTCTTTATTGATTATGAAGATGGTTTTGATTTAGATAAAGTTCTTAAAAAGGGAGAAGAGCTTGTAAGAAGGATGGGAATAAGGTGCCTTGTAATAGACCCATACAATAAGGTAAGAGATAAGCAAAACGTAAACGCATCTATAAATGATTATACAAACATGTATCTTAACAAGATTGATGATTTTTGCAAAAAGAATGATGTTATATGTATACTAGTTGCTCATCCAACTAAACCACAAAGCGATAATGGTAAGTTAATGGAACCTACGTTTTATAGTGTAAAAGGTGGTGGAGAATTTTATGATATGAGTCCTCATGGCATACTAGTACATAGGGATTATGATGACGGTACAGTAAAAGTAAAAGTTTTAAAAGTAAAGTTCTCTAATTTAGGAGAAAACCAAGCACACGCAACATACTGTTGGGATGTAAACAATGGCAGATATACAAAAACAAGAGATGGCATACCTGAGTGGGATAATAGTTGTTGGATTGACGAAGACAATAAATTCAAAACTAAAAAAATGCTTGACATTGATTTTGAAACTATAAATCAAATAGAAATCTAATGGAAATACATGAAGCAATAAAAATTTGTATTGATAACGGGATTACTATATATCCAGTGATACAAAATCACAATCACTTAACTATCGAAATAAATTTTAAGGGAAGAAAAAAGAAAGGAAAAGAACTATACAAAGTATCAAATGATCAAAAAAAATTACAGAAAAAAGCCAGAGAACTCTACATTGAATTGGCAAGTAGAATACAAGATAAATAATAAAACTTTTTTGTTTGATTACAAAACTGTAAAAAAAGAGTACAATAGGTTTAAAGAAATGGACAACAAGTCTTTTTTAATAAACATTGTTGATGCCTTACACTTTGCATGTTATGTGTCTTGGATAAAAAATATACCAACAAAAGATACATTGTCAGATCAAGGATTAATTCATCAATTAGTTCATTTATTAAAAGAAAGCACGTCTGATTGCGTAAATCTTAAAGAATTAAGGGTTCTTTTTAATGAAAATTTGATTATTAACAAAAAAAACATTAAATTACCATATAAATAATTGTAAGTGGCTAGATTTAACAATACGGAATCAATAATTAAATCTTTAAAAGAGTTTAATAGTTCTTTTGGTCTGCCAATTTCAAAAACTCCTTGCTTAATTAAAAAAGAGCAATACGAATTAAAATACAATCTACTTAAAGAAGAATTAGACGAATACCTGGAGGCTTGTAAAAACGAAGATCTAGTTGAAATATGTGATAGTATTGTAGACATGTTCTATGTATTGTCAGGTTTTATTGTTCAACATGGTATTGATAAAGAATTCTTAGACATGTTTTTTGAAGTTCATAAATCTAATATGAGCAAATTAGAAAACGGAAAAGTTTTAAAAAGACATGACGGAAAAATAATGAAAGGATCAGAGTATTTTAAGCCAAATTTAAAACAATACTTGTAACAATATAAATGAATAAATAAAATGCCTTTAGAATACAGAGAAAGATATCTAATAAGAACTTTCAATCACATGCATGATAAACTTAACAATGCTTTTGAAAAAATTTCTGACGGCGAATTTGAAGAGTGTAAAGGGACAATAAACTCTTTGATATATGACTTAAAAGAAATCAAAAAAAGAATGGAAACATGACAGGTAAAAAAAGAATATGGATAACATCAAGTGAAGCAGAAGCTTTAGGTATCGCCCCAAGACCATCAGAGCCGGGCAGAAACAAATTCAGAGCACGCCTTTCGGGACATCAACAAGTTGAATTAAATAAAATTAAACACTCAGGGGTTTATCAATACTGTCAAGAAAGAGGTATAAGTTTTGAAAACGTAAAACAATATTGGGATAAAACAAAAGAATATTCTGTTCAAGTAAGACCTGAAGCAATATCTTATGAAGATGTGTCTCAGGAAATAATGGACATGATGGATAGTCATTCTCCAAAATATCCTAAAATAACTCGTAAAAAATGTAAACATGCACATCTTTTAGTAATAGATCCTGCTGACGTTCATATAGGAAAACTTAGTGATGCGTTTGAAACAGGAGAAGATTATAACTCAGAAATAGCTGTGAAAAGAGTCAAGGAAGGGGTGCAAGGTATATTAGATAAGTCTTCTGGTTATACTATAGATAAAGTTCTTTTAATTATAGGTAATGATATTCTTCATATCGACACACCTAAAAGACAAACAACATCAGGAACTCCACAAGACACAGACGGAATGTGGTATAATAATTTTCTAAAAGCTAAAAAACTTTATGTAGAGATTATAGAAATGTTAATGTCTGTAGCTGATCTTCATGTTACATACAACCCTTCTAACCATGACTATACTAATGGTTTCTTTTTAGCTGATGTAATAAGAAGTTGGTTTAGAAAATCTCCACAAGTAAGTTTTGATGTAAGCATATCTCATAGAAAATATTATTCTTATGGTAATAATTTAATTGGAACAACACATGGTGACGGAGCTAAAATTCAAGACCTTCCTTTGCTTATGGCAGTAGAGTCCAAGAACAGTTGGTCAAAATGTAAACATAGATATGTATACACTCATCATGTTCATCATAAAAATTCAAAAGACTTTGCTGGTGTAACAGTAGAATCTTTAAGAAGTCCAAGCTCTGCAGACTCTTGGCATCATAGAAACGGTTATCAACACGCACCTAAAGCTATAGAAGGGTTTTTACATCACCCAGATCATGGACAAGTAGCAAGACTAACACATCTTTTTTAGAATGGAATGGACAATGTTTTCTTTAGTTTTCAGATGGCCGCATCAAGGTTTGATACTTGGATTTGAATACTACGACCCAACAATAAAAGAAAATTGGTACACATGGAAAATACACTTAGTAGTGTTAACAATTAATTATGAATATGGATTTGATGAAAACCCGTATGATGAATAAAATGCTTATATTTGTAATGATATATCCCAATATCACTGTTTAGTTTTCATCCCTAAGAACCCTCAATTTATTTGGGGGTTTTTTAATAAATTTATATTATGAAAATGAAAAAGAAAATATTTATAATTAAAGATCATGAAAAAAAACAATTATCAGTAATTAAAAAAATTTAAAAACAAAAAAATATTAAATAAAAGATTAGAGAATTTTTAATAAAAGATATAAAAACAGAAGAAGGAGATGTAGAAGTATTGTCTTTTCCAAATAAATTTGTTTATCTAGCTTCAAAAGAATTAAATGTAAACAATAAAATGGCTATAGAATATTTAATTAAAAAAGAAGACATAGATCAAAAGTTAAATAAAACACTTTATTGGTGTGGTATAAACGATATAAAAAAATTCGTTCCTGTTCTTTCTGAAGAAATAGATCAAGGAGTTCTAAACAAAAAATATGCAAACATAAATGTCTACGCAAAAAATATAACAGAAGCTTTATGGAAAATGCCTGTGTTATCTGATCTTTATTACCTATATTTAGAGGACGTAGATGAATAGATATAAAAAAAAGAACAGACAAATTACAAGACACAAAAAAACTAAGATTGATGGAATACAATTTCAATCAAAGCTGGAGTCTCATATGTATTTACTTTTGAAAGCTCACAAAATTAAAGCTGGATACGAATCACACAAGTTCACAATCATTGACGGATTTGAGTTGCCTTTTTCTTCTTACGAAAAAACACCAAAGAAAAAATATCTACACGATAAAGGTTTTAAAAAAATATTACCTATAACATACACTCCTGACTTTGTAGACGTACAAGACCCTCCTAGATTTATAATTGAATGTAAAGGTAATCCAAACGAAAGGTTCCCAATGGTGTGGAAGTTGTTTAAACGCTATCTAACGATTAATAGTATAAATCCAGTGTTACTTATGCCAAGAAACCAAAAAGACTGCTTAGAAGTGATTAAAATAATAAAAGAAACTATTCTTTAGCTTTTTTCATTTGATTTAAGGTAGATCTTTCATAGTCTTCTTTAGTTAATGGGCCACCCTCTAATAACAACATGTAGTTTATATCTGGTTTTGATTTTAAAAAATATTCATCAAAAGTTCTTTCCATACCATCTGCAAACTTATCAATATTTGCTCTAGGCACTCCAGGCTTTGTTACAGCTTCTAGCCTGTTCACTAATAATCTAAAAGCTGCCCATTTTAATGCTTTTCTATGAGAATCTGTAGGGGCATTTATGTAATATGTTTGAGCAGGAAAATCCCCAGCATCCTTTGTATATGTGCCATCAAAGTAAAGTTGAGCAGCTCTTTGTATACCCTCAGCCTGTTCGAATCCAATACTAAGCATACCTAAATTATCAAAAAAAGCTTTTTTTAATCCATCTATTGTACCAGCTCTTTTTATATCGCTAGAAGAAAACTCTATTAGATCAGTTCCAAAATAATCATTAGAAATAATAGAAATAGCATCTTCCACCAAACCAATTCTAGGCATGGGTTGCATTGTAAAAATTAAGTCTTTTGCTACAAGCTCTATTTGGTTGTATAACTTTTTAGGCACAGATTTTTTATCATATGTTTTTAAAAAATCATTAAAATCTTTATTATGTTCTAAAAAAGCATTAATACCTTCCTTAGCTCTATTATAATCATCAAGATTGTCTGTCGAAGCAGCGGGTGTTTGTTTAAAATCAAACTGATTAGTTTGGCTAGAGATTTTCATTATATTATTAATAGCCGCATTTACTCCTCCTAATCTTTCTATATCGTCTTCATTAACACCAAGAGCTAAAGCAAGTCCACCTCCAAACCCAGCAACATCAGCTAAAGCGCCGACTTGTTTTATAATATTAAAAGACATAACCTCTCTTACCCTACCTTGCAATCTTTTTTTAGCAAAATCTTTTTGTTCTTCCGGTATGTTTGGATCTAAAAGAATAGAAAGTTGATTTGTTATATCTGCTTTAGCGTTTAATACAAATTTTTGAAAAGGAATTGCTGATCTTATACCAAATTTGACAAAACTTTTTTGATTTTGTTGGTATAAATCAGCTTCACTTACAGCATCTGTTTGTCTCATTACTAGTCCAACATTAAAATCTGCGTGATTAATTGCATCTATATCTGGGTTTTTATTTTGTTCAACCCACCAAGAATTTAAATCTGCAGGAATTTTTTCTCCATTAGAAATTTTATAATCTAAATAATGAGCTTCAAATGCATTGTTTGCGGCAAGCTTATCAGCGTTTGCTAGCCAAAGATTTAAAGATAAATTATTGGAAGTGTTTAATAAATTTATAACTTGATCAAAAGTATATAATGCTGTATCTGAAAATAAACTTTTAAAATCTTTACTGTCTTTATCTAATCTTAAAGCACCTGCGTAATAATCCGCAGGCTTAGATTGGTTTTTATTTATAGCAAGCTCTGATAGTAAAGAGTTTCTAAAACCTGTTCTAGATTTTGAATATATGTTTTGTAAGTTTTGACTTGCTATTCCCACTCTGCCTAATAAACTTTGTACTCTTTTTTTAATATTACCATCAGTAGACTTAGTATTAGTCAATCCATTTGTAAAAGTAAAAAATTTAATATTTTTTGACTTTAAATAATTTTTAGACACTTCATTTCTCAACAAAGTTGTTGTACCTGAAACAGCACTTGAATATTGACTAATACCCTGAGACCATCTACCTAAAGAAACTGCAGAAACAGCACCATAAGCAGTGTTAGTCACGTCATCAAAAACTTTACCGAGTAATCCCAAACCTTTTTTTCCGCTAGTAATATCTACATTCTGCATATTAGTTCTTCTTACGTCGTCATGAAAAAATTGTTTTCTTTTCTTTAATGCTGTAAACAACCTGTCTTTTTGATCACTTTTTTCAAATAAATCATTAAAAAGCTTGTTGTCTAATAAATTGTCTAATGTTTGCCAATTAGAAAAAGCGCTTATCTCCATATTAACACCTCTATTGGCAGCATAAACACTATTGAAAAAATTACCTGGACTAAGCCTCATGTCTTCTGGTAAATTATCAGGTCTAGTAATTGCTTTTAAAGCGTCTGGGCCTAGAGTTTGTGAACTTGGCCCTAAAAAATCTCCAAACTTTGGAGTATCGTCAGTTCTCATAAATAAAGGAATATAATGACCTTTCATGTAGAACGACTGCTTTCTGTTTTCATGATCTGTAATTCTTTGTAAAGCGCCATCATAATTTTCTTTAAACATTTCTGTCATCCTAAAAACAGCATTTGAATTAAAAATAAAAGCTTTTTCATGAATTTCAGAAACATTTGAGGCTTTTTCAACACCTAATTTTTCAATTAAACTATTCCATGTTTCATATTTATCTTTGTAAGCTTGTTCTTTTTTGTCTTCATATTCTTGTTTTGCTCTATCTCTTTCGTCAAGAATATATTTTTTCATTCTAACAAACTCAGTGTCTTCTTTTGTTTCTTTATTAATTTTTCCTGATCTTCTAGATAGTACTGCCAAAATAAATTGCTCATAACTATTAACTAAAGAATTTGGATTTGTGTTTCCTGCTTCAATTTTCGAAGGATCTTCTCCTTTCGCAATAGCATCTTGAAATAATTTTTGATTATATTCAAAAACTTCTTTTGTAAAAACATCAAAATCTTTATTTGATTTTTCCAAAGCTTTGTTTTGTGGCTCTGCTGTTGACCTTAAAGACTCCAGAACTAAATCATAAAAAGGCTTACCTTTTACATTGTCTTTCACAATCATCTGTAACAAAACGTCTGTTGTTAATGCATCAACTCCTCCAATTCCTCCTGAATAAATATTTTGTGCAGCATTATTAATTTTTGCTAACAAACTCAAAGCTAAACCTTGATTATTACCACTACTTGTAAGTTTTATTTTTTCTGAAAATTCAGCAGCCATTAAATTTGCAATCTCATGTGATTTTAATATAGACTCGACATTTCCATATTGTGCAGATTCACCTTTTTTTAAGTAGTCAAAATCTTTTTTTAGATTTTTTTTTTGTTTTTTTTTTTTGTAAATATTTAAGGTTTCTCCTTTCCTCCCTTCTTTTCCTTTTTTTTTTTTTTTGGTATTTCTTTTTAATACCTCATAAAGTTACCTTCTAAATTAAAATAATCTATTTTTTTTAGTATATCTTTTTTTCTAAGTCTTTCAATAGCCTTAGGATCTCCTGCCATTGCTGAAGATTGATCTACACTAGGTCTTGGTTTATCGCCAAAACCATCTTTACTATCGACTTCATTAACTGGAACAATTTCTTGGTCAACAGCAGGAGCAACAGGCTCTTGCTCGACCTCAGGATTTGTTTTGTTAAATTCAAATTTAATCGCTGAATTTAAATCAAAATCATCTAACTCACTGTTTTCAACATAATTATTAATATTATTAAGGTCGTTTTCACTATTTGGATGAGATAAACCAGCAAATTCAAAAGCAATTACGTCGCTTTTAAAATCTTTTTTATTTTCTAAAACGTCTTTATAATACAACTCTGCAGCCTTCACAGTAACAGCAGGATCTCGAGAATCTATTGTAAAATTAGAATCTCCATTTTTTATCTTTTCTTCTTGTATTAATTTTATAGCTAGGTTATCGTATTTTAACTTAGTGTCATCTTCTGCAAAATAATAAGACATCTCACTAGGGTATTTAGATAAATCATTTCTAACTTCTTTTTTAATTTCATTTATTTGCTCTCTAACTATATTTTGTGTTGATGACGGTGTTTTTGAATCGTTAAGTATTTTAGTTTTTTCTTCTATTTTTGCTATATTATTTATAAAAGCAATCTTGTCGCCTTTCGACATTGCTAATAACAGCTTAGCTTTTCTTGTCTCTATAAGATTAATACTAGCATTCAGTTCTATTCTTTTTTTAATTAACGATTCATATTCTACATTGCCATCTAAACTAGTTTTACTTCCAGCGGCCTCTTTTTCAATTTCTTTAATCAATGTTTCATTGATCATATTGTCAACATATTGTTTATTTTCTTTTGGAAGCGACAAATTTTCTAAAATCAAACCATCACCTAATTTCTGTAACTTATTTTTATTTGAAATCTTTATGGCAGAAGAAATAGCTTTTGAAGTTCCTAAAGAGGTAAGACCCGTTTTAGTAAAAAGCTCTATAGCCTTTGTCATTTCAAATTTTTCATTACCTGTATTTACATCTATAGCATAATTTGTAAAAGCAATTAATTCTTCTTCAGAAAATTCATTAAGCAGAAGTTTTGAGTCTATACCGGTTAGTCTTTCGTACATGCTTATATACTTTTCCTTAAAACGTTTTGAATACTGTTCAGAAAAAACCCTAACATCAAAAGAAGTTTTATCTTTTGGCAATCCTTTAGATAAAGATTTAAAGTATTTAAAAGTAAATAAAGTAGTAAAACCTACTTCAACACCTGTCTTTGCTAAAGAAGTCATTCTTCTGTCAAAATCACTCATAGATTCCAAGTTGACTTCTTCTTCTGTTAAAAACAAACCTTGAGCTTTTTTTTGTTTTATAGACTCTATTTGCTTATCATAAGACTCTAGATTTCCTCCATAACCTGAAACAGTAATCAAACTTAATCCAAAATATGGATTTAATAAAAAAGCTCCAGTGCTTGCCATAGAATTTGCCACTGGATCCACAAGTTTTGCTAAAATCTCATTTGGTCCTTGGGATTTAGTTAATTCCCCATCATACACTGGCAAGTATTCAGATTTTACTTTATTAAAAAACTCAGGATTTAATAATTTTCTAATATTGCTTATAGCAGGTAGTCCAGTCTGTCCATATACCATAGCTTCAGCCTCTTTTGGATCTACACCTAGTAATTTTAAATTATCATAAAATATGTAAGCTGAGTTAACTCCTATCTCCCAAAGCGAAAAACCAGCACCTTGTATAAAATTTTCTACGTTTTCATAAGATTGTCTCATCCAGTTATAAACTCCTCCAGCTGACACAAAAGAATCTGAGTCAGATTTGGGCTCCCAACCAAATACTCCGTTTCTTGTAGCTTCTTGTGTTCTTATCAAATCTTTTGCTTGTTGAACATACCCTTTTAAAAGACCTGATTTGTTTGGATCGTCTATATCTATTTTTATGTTTTCTTTTTTTTCCTCTTGTAATTGATAAAAGTCATATAGTTTTTTTGTTAAATCATTTAACGAAGAAGCTTTTCCATTTATTTTAATTGCACTTAAAGGCATGTCAGAAATATCCAGTCCTGAATCTTGTAATGAATTTAAATAATTACCATCGTTTAAATTTATTTCCTTATATTTTTCAGTTGCTTTTAATATATTCCCTAAATCTTCACTAAGTAATTCTTTTTTGTCATTATACCTTGTAATTATACCAGAAATTTTTTGCTTTAATTCATTGACTTGATCTTTGGCTTGTGAAACCGGATCCACCAAGTGTCTTTCTCCATAACCAGAAGCAGATCTTCTAAGTTTCTTTTTAGCTCTTTTTAAAACCTCCTTGTTTCTTTTGCCCATCATTTCATTTGCAAAAACTAAAGTTTCTTCCCACTCTTCTTTATCAAATCCTTCAGGTCCATAAAAATCGGTTATAGATCTGTTTGAGTTCATAAAATCGAGAATACTTTGAACGTCTTCTGTTTTAGGGGCTAGCTGAGTAGTAAACCAATCTTTTGACATTAAAGGTATGTCTTTAATATCGGCATTTCTATATCGAGCAAAATTATGACCTACAGCGTCTCTAAAATTATCATCATTAGTAAGAAAATCTTGAAATTGTTTAAATCTGTTTATTTCTAAATTATCTATTTTTTTTGTAATTTCTTCTTCTGAAAGCCCAGAGTTCAAATATTGTAGTCTTAGATTTCTTTTATAAGTATCTGTAAAAAGATTAAATGTTTTTTCTTGATCGCCATTTGCGTTTGTAAGTGTTATGTTATCGGTAAATAAACCTATACCAGATGTTTTTATAGAAATACCGTAATCATCTAAAAGACCTGATAATGTACCAACTACATAACCTTTATCTTTTCTAAATATCTCCTTAGGTATGTTTAATACAAGTTCTTTATAAGTGTTTTTTGAAAAATCAAAATACGAGCCGTTTTCATCTGCTGGCTGGTTAAGAACCTCTTGTTGATCAGGATTTAAAGGGCTTGCTGATGTTGGAAAAGATGATTCTAAATCTACTCCTAATGGTGTTTGTGATTCTGTTCCAGAAATTTTGTTTAATTCAGAACCCGAAAAAACCTTAGGTTTATTTTTTTGTAAAGGTAATGGAGAACTTCCAGGTATAAAAATACCATTTAAATCCGAATTTTTTTTTTGAATTGGATTTTTTTTTTCAGAATCTAGATCAGGACTTTCTTCTTCATACAAAAAAGACTTATAAATACTTAGGCCGTTATCCTTTGGTGTAATTTTAATATTGCCAGAACGTCTGTATAAATTAGATATATTGTTTTTTAAATTTGGGTCAGATGCAAATCTTAAAGCTGTTTTTTCTTCTATTTCATATCCACCTTGTGCGTAAAGATTTATTATAAACTCTTTAGCCTTCTGTATGTTTACCTTTGGATCTGTATCTAAAACATTATTTTGTTTGTTCACAATCATGAAATTACGGTGTTGATAGTGGTTTTTTTACTAAGTTAAAGCTTTCTGCAAACTCAATAATAGCTTGAAAAGCTTTTTCTGGTTTTTTAAAATCTGGTTGTGCTCTGGATGAATTTAAAAATTCCTGAAAAGCAGGATAATTTCTAATTTGTTCATACAACTTTGTAATCTGTCCCGGTGATAACGGTTTTGATAAAGCGTTTGAAACATTTATAGTTTCGTCTCTTGTAACGTTTGACTCTCTTCCATCTTTCATTAATTTAGCGTCCTCAAATTCAGATTTTGATCTTTGTTTAGTAGCAACAGCATTACCACTTACAAATATTTGCGGATTACCTTCAATTCCTGTTACAACGACAATACCGTTTATATTATCGTATTTTAATCCTGTTGATGAAGTTATGTTTAAAAATTCATTTAATTTTTTTGAACTTTTCTTTTTTTGTGCAGGAATATTAAATCCGCTAAATTCTGCATCGGAGTTTTTAAGAATTTTAGCAAAATTTAAATCAACATTAGCATCTTGGTACAAAAGACTGTATCCTTGCCTAGCCATTTGTTCATCAAACTGTTCGACATCTATTGTAGGGACTTGATTTTGAAATTTAGCTTTTCTTATGGATTCATTTACAATACTGCTTCCGAAAAACTCTCTATCATATCTTACAGGTTGTTCGACATTACCGTCTTTTACATAATTAAATCTTGATATATCATTACCACCTACTTGTTGTTTATCTAATTCTTCTTGTGACAAGTTCATTCTTTCTTGATTTATTTTTAATGAACTATACACTTTTTGTCTATAATGAGCCTTTGCAAGCTCTAATGTTTTTTTCTGTAAACTAATTTCTCCTTCTACATTTCTATTAAAACTAAAAACATCATCTTCTTGCTCAAAAGAAATTTTATTTCCATCCTTGTCAAGATAAACATTATTAAAAGGTTTTATTTTTTCCTTATCCAATGGCCCTGAATAGCCACTATGACCAATACTTCTAACCCCTAATTGCTCATAAGCATAAGACTCCCAAAACCTTCGGTCTTGTGAATTTATATGTGTTTCAACATTATTTTTAAATACATCTAAACTCTCTTTTCTTACATAGACATTTGTGTCCTGTAATCTTTGTAATAAACCAAACTCTATTGGGTCTCCATTTGGATCAATAAACTTTTTTTCTCCAAGCATACTAGAAAAATTTTTTATTTTTTTTACAGTATGATCATCATCTATTTTTTGCCATTTTTTATAAGAAGGATTTATAGCTTCAGATAAAGATTTATTTATTGGTTCTGATCTATATACTTTTTTTGAAATAGGGTCATAAATTTCATACGTACCTTTTACTAAAATACCTCTGTTTTTGTCATTTTCTAAACTTATAAATCTATTTAATGGTTTTTCTTGTCCGTTTTCATCTACATACGAACCTGCTGTATTTCTATCTACAAACCAAGTGTTTGTAAATTGATCAAGAGTTAAATTAGATAGTGTATCGTCTTTTCTTATTTCTTCTATATTTTTTTTCATTATTTCAGGCATCTTAGAAATTTGTTGTGCCTGTGATCTGTATTTTGAAAAAAGAGCAGTTAATTGACTTCTTGTTTTATAACCCCTATCGTTATCTTCAATAGCATCCGATGTTTCCTTTCTAAATATATTAGCAGCTGATAAGAATATATTATCTAATTCTTGAATTCCTGTTGCAACAAAATCTGAAGCTTCAGCTAAAGCAGCAGACTGCTCTCCCCTTTCTTTGAGAACACCTTCTCTAATTTCTCGAACTCTAGCCATACCTGCAGAGTAAATCTTAGCTACTGCTCCGTAATCTACTTGTATTGGTTTTACTAATGCACCTCCTCTGTATGACATATTATTTTATATTAATTAAAAAGTCCGCCTATTTTTTTAAATTTATTCCTGATCAGGTCTCTTAAAAAATCCCCCAACCATTGTATTTTCTCCTAAGAAACCATATCCTGCATCTCTTACTTTTTTTCTTTCCTGTCTATTATTTAATCTCATTGCAGCAGTATTTTTAAATCCTTCTTGTGCTGCTTTTGCTTGCTGAGCAGTTCCAATTGAAGTAGCTATTCCGGCAAACCCTTGTATAGCTTGCATTTGTTGTGATTCTCCAGCAAAAAGTTGTTGTTGCAAACTTTGTAGCTCTTGCTGATCTCTAACTTCCTGCATTTGTTGTCTTCTTTGAAAATCTTGCCCTCTCATTACATCAAACTCTGATTCTTTTTCAATCATTTTATTTAAAAGATTCAACTCTTTCTGTCCTATCTGTTCTTCACCAGCTCCCAACATAGCCATAGCATCACTTGCAGATAGTCCAGATGCTACGTCAACAAGACCTGATCTTTGTTGTCCTATTTGTTGTAAAGCAAATTGTTCTTGTTCTAATGAAGGTTTTAGTGTGTCAAAAGCGCCTTGACTTAAATCTTGATATTCAAAATTTTCCAGCCCTTTTCTTGCGTCTGAAGACATTTGTTCTCCACCCATAAATCCTTTTATTGCTCCTGCAGCTCCAATTATAAGTCCCAGTGTTGAAAAAAATGCCATAGTCTTATTTTTTTAATTATACAAATATACAAAATTTACATGTAGCTCTTTATAACTTCTGAATTAACAGCATAAAGCTCCACGAAACCTGTAGAATTGTTTGTTAGTTTTATTTTTGCATGATAACCTCTTAAACCAAAAGATTCAGACTGTGGATTTTTAACCACAAAACAGAAATCATCTGCACTTGGTACGTTTGTAGACGATACTGTGTTTATGGTTTTATCCGACACAGTGTCTATAACTCCAACAAGTTTTGTTGCTCCATCATTAAAATACAAACTATCTCCACCAGTATTAGTGTCTGGATCGCTTATTTGTATTTGTTTTGGTATAGTTGATGAAAACAGATAACTGTTTGAACTAGGCACAGATTGTAAATTACCTAACCCTTGTATTGAAAGCTCATTAAAGTTTAAAGAATCGCCTGACAATCTTCTTATGTAGGCATACTTTAAACCTTCTTTGTCTTGAAATTTTAAATTACTTGTATCCCCTATCTCTCCTTGTTCAATTTCAGTATCTAGAGTAGCATACCAATTTGAATTGTTTGATTCTAAAGATAAAGATTTATAAAGTTTTATGTCAGATGGACCATCATTAGAAGAAAATTCTACATAACAACCATAAGTTGTTCCATAAAAACTAGTTCTTGTTAGATTATCATCGTGTAAATAAAGATTTCCATTTTTAAATGAATAAAAATTATTACCTACTCTTTCCATCCATTCTGGTTCATAAGAATGAAATGATGTCCATGCATTGTTTACCTCGTCAAATGTTATTGTTGTTGCCATAATTAACTACATCCTGTTGTTACACCTAAATCGCCTTGTCCTGAAACTGATCTACAATCTGTTCCGTCAGTATAAAAATACGCAGGAGCAGGATTATTACCAGCCGAATCAGTATATATTTTACTTGATATTGCAAATACACCTCCAGATTGAGCACTACCAACATCTACATAAAATGTTCCAGAATTTCCTCCTGGATAATTGCTACAAACTGAAGCACAACTTATACTTCCGTATTCTAAATCTACTGGATACAATCCTCCACTACCACCACCACCAGAAGCAAGTATACCTACTTCAACTGAAGCTATAGCAGAACATCCTCCATCTATAGTGACTTTATATTTAAAGCTGTCAAAAGTAGTAGCAGATCCGTTATGATCATAAGTAATAGTTTTGTCAGCGTTCACAATCACAGAACCATATAATGGATAAGTATGAATACTAACAGTGTGTGTGCCTGAGATTGTATCGTTTGATAAAACATTAATTGTAGTTGATGCGTTGTTTGCTAAACCTGTAATTGTATCGTCAACTAAAGTTGGAAGCACATCTTTATAATCAAATACTAAATATAAACTATCCGTAGAAGCAGTTTGATTAAAAGTAAAGCTTATACTATTGTCTTCAAATTCTGTATTGTCATTGTTGGTTATTGTTGGATATGTAGCAGTGCTAACTATGTTATCTACAGTTAAACCACTTGATGATGAAATTAAATACCCTAACCTATTACAAGAATTAAAATCTCCAGAGTGATAACCTTTTTGTTTTAAAGAAGACATAGTTACTGTTTCTCCTACAGCCGGTATATACCCTGGGCCTCTTTCCTGCGGGGGGACCTCGGGTTTTGGTAATTCTGTAAAATAAAAACGAATCACAAACC
>JAAHTG010001051.1_pt1 | contig 20535 bp, 20 predicted proteins | sample 6116081 | NCBI WGS metagenome assembly JAAHTG01 (sample SAMN13939989, study PRJNA603662) | sponge metagenome | isolation source: marine sponge | host: Mycale hentscheli | place: New Zealand | collected 2005 | reverse complement strand
AACAATTCTCCATCCTTGAGTATTTGTACTTAGTTCCAAAGTGGGATGCTCCCGAAAAAACTCCGTCAAGTACAAAAAATTCTTCACCACCAGCGTGAATATGAGATGAAAAATAACTTTCTGGAGCATCACGAACCAAAGATGTTGCCCTAGCTATCTCTTCTCCATCTCTTTCTAACATACGACGTTGGACTCCTGCCATGGGAGAATCAATCCAAGGTATTTGGTTACTATTGACAACAACTCTGTCTTTTCAATCTGCGTTAAGTTTCATCTTTTGCTTCCTTGATAAAAGCTAAAAATTTCAATTAGTTGATCATTTCCGCACTGGTAGGAGATGATGCCATTTTCTCTAATCTTTCTTGTTGATCTTGGGTAATACAAGCTTGTATTACACCTTCTATTTTACCTTCTAGGATAGTTCCTAAGTCAAAATTTCTGCCTAAACGATGATCTGTGGCTCGATTGTCTTTATAGTTATAAGTACGAATTTTTTCCGATCTTGAACCTGTACCTACTTGCGATCGTCTCATGGATGTAACAGCTTCTTGTTGTTCACTTAATTTAATTTCATAAAGTTTCGCCCGCAAAATCTGCATTGCTCTTTCTCTATTCTTTAATTGCGATCGCTCTTCGGTACAAAAAACCCTAATACCAGTAGGTTTGTGGATTAAATCAACGGCAGTTTCCACTTTGTTTACGTTTTGTCCACCAGCACCACCAGAACGAGCTGTGGTCATTTCAATTTCTTTAGGGTCAATTTTGACCTCAACATCATCTACTTCAGGCATAATGGCGACGGTAGCCGTGGATGTATGCACTCTTCCTCCTGCCTCGGTGACAGGTACTCTCTGAACACGGTGTACTCCTGCTTCAAATTTTAGTTTACTATAAACACGATCTCCAGTAATTTCTAAAATTGCTTCTTTAAATCCGCCCATTTCTGCTAAAGATTCACTAAGGAGTTTAACTTTCCAATTGAGGGTTTCTGCGTAGCGAGAATACATTCTAACTAAATCCCCAGCCCAAATACTGGCTTCATCTCCTCCTGTACCTGCTCTAATCTCTAACATAATATTTTTATCATCATTAGGATCCGTGGGTAAGAGTAAAACTTTAAGTTTATTTTCTAAATCTACCGCTTGAGTTTCGAGTTCTTCGATTTCCATCCCTGCCAACTCTTTCATTTCAGGGTCACTATTAGACTCTTTATAGATTTCTCTTGCTCCAACTAAATCTTCTTGGGTTTGTTGCCATTGCTGATATGCTAGAACTGTTTCTTCTAAAGACGATCGCATTTTAGCGACTTTTTGTAATTCATTGGGATTGGTGGCAATATCTGGATCTGCTAATCTTCTAGTTAATTCTTCAAATGTGCTTTCTACTGATGCTAATTTTTCTAATAGATATGATTCAGCCATTATCGATTTTTATAATAAATAAAATTAATTTAGATCTTGATTCTCAATTTTACTCTTTCAATCCCATAAAATATTTTATCTATCTTTAGCCCGAATCGTTGAGTTAATTCTGCTTGCTAATCAGGGAAATCAAGTTCAAAATTGCAAGTTAACCTTTCCATTATAATCTAATTACCAATTGTTATTCTGGGGCGAGTTCTTGAAAAATAAGAATAATTTCCAGTTTTATTAAAATATTCATTATTAATTATTCATTAATTACCCATGCTTAACGAACAAACAGCGATCTATCGTATATTAGATGCTAATTTAGATCGTGCCAGAGAAGGCTTAAGGACGATCGAAGAATGGTATCGTTTTGGTTTAGATAACCAAAGTATGGCGAATAGTTGTAAGCAGATGCGTCAAGAATTAGCTCGTTGCCATAAACAAGAGTATAAAATGGCTAGAGATACAACTAATGATGTGGGTACTCAATTAACTCATCCTCAAGAAGAAACCAGAGAAAATTTGACAGGTGTTTTACAAGCGAATCTATCTCGTGTGCAAGAAGCCTTGAGAGTATTAGAAGAATATGCTAAGTTGTCGGATAGTCAATTTGCTCAGACGATGAAGCAAATGCGTTATCAAGTTTATACTTTGGAAAGTGAACTCTTGAATAAGTCACCTAAACCATTATTGTCCGAATGTTCTCTGTATTTAGTCACTTCTGGTGTAGAAAATTTAGTAGAAGTTGTCGAGTCTGCTTTAAAGGGTGGTTTGAAATTAGTGCAATATCGCAGTAAAAATGACGATGATAGAGTACGTTTTCAACAAGCTCAAGCATTAAAAGATTTATGCGATCGCTATAATGCGTTATTCTTAGTAAATGATCGAGTTGATATCGCATTAGCAGTCGATGCCGATGGTGTTCATTTAGGGCAAACAGATTTACCGGTAACCTTTGCCCGACAAATATTAGGTAAAGATAAAATAATTGGTCAATCTACCACTAGCCCTGAAGAAATGGCAAAATCATTAGCTACTGATATTGATTATATTGGAGTTGGCCCTGTACACGAAACCCCAACTAAAGCGGGGAAAAAAGCCTCTGGTTTGGAATATGTCCGCTATGCCGTCGAAAATGCTACTGTACCATGGTTTGCCATCGGTGGTATTGATGGCAGTAATGTGGAAGATGTCGTTAAAGCAGGAGCAAAAGGAGTGGCTGTGGTTAGAGCAATAATGATTGCGGATAATCCTCAAACAGAGACTGAAAATATTTTACGTAAACTAGATAGGAATGGTTGATGGTTGACGCTTGATTGGTAATTGTTTAATTCCTATCCTCATAATTTCACTTTTCACCCAAACCCTAATTATAAACTGGTAGTTTTTTCTCTGCTTTTAGCCTCTTCCCAAACTATGATTTCTTAATCATTTTTTATTGAAATGCATTTTGGCTTATTCGATGACAAAACAACAAATCAAGATTCAATTACCGAACTCCAATCGTCATTTTTAAGGGCAGCTTCTAATTTTTGACGACGTTCAATTTCGGCTTCGTTTTGGGTATCTTGTGAAGCAAGCTCATCAATTAGAGTCGTATCCGCCATGGCTTTGCGTAACTTAAGTTTTTTCTCTTCATAAACAGCCCTTTCCATTTCTGTCATCGTTGCTTTAGCTGCTTCTCCAATGGTACTAGCCCATGTTTGGGATTCGTCTATATTACCCATTGGCGTATAATCTAATTCGGCAAACCACGAATCTTTTAACTCTTCCATTGCCTGACGCTTAGGGAACTTAAAAGTTTTAACTCGAATAAAAGCACAAACTTGTTCACCATTTTGGGTGATATGTCCTTTCAGAGAACGTAAAACATCTCTAGAATAACCAATATACTGATAAATGCGATCGCTGTCTAATACAGCATAAACTCCTGCTACTTTGGTATTTTCTGTTAATTCTTGCCATTGAGATACCGCAATTATAGCTGTTCCATCAGAATCGAGGTCAATAGTTTTCTCGCTGATATTATGTTCATCATCAGAACTATATAAAAAACCATGTAATCCTTCATGAGCAACGGGAACATTCTGATGTTCGATGGGAGTATTATTTTTAGATTCCACAGAATTTACCTCTATTAATTGTTACTGATCATCTTAGCTATATTTGCCCCAATAACAATAATCTACTAAGGAATTGTAATTTATACCAAATCCTATTGATAGTAATGTTTTACCTCGAGAATTTAATGAACTTTCTAGTAACTTTGGTTTACAACTTGCCAATCCTGTTGGAGCTTTATCTTCTGAAGAAAATAATAACTCGATCGTTGAGATTCAGATAAACGACATCAATAATGAAATTAATGGATTCGCTTATGATACTAATCTGACCAAAAATGATAATATCAATACTCGTTTAAGTGATGATGTCTTGAATTTAGGTACAAGTGCTGCTTTCGATAATTTGGTGGGATTTTATGAAATTATCAATCTAGATGGTGGTATTGATATTGATGAAGATGGCATAGAAGATCTCTTACCTGAAGATAATGGTTATGCAAAACATGCGATAACTAATCGAATTACAGAGTGGAAACTAAGAGCAGGTTCTTCAGGAGATCCTAGCAAAAATACGACCGTTGAACAATTTGGCACTGTAATTATCGCAGGCGATCGCTTGTATGCTCCTTTTGTAATCGCTAATGCAGGCGATATAGGTTTTGATGGCTTCATTGCAGCCGAAGAAGCAGAACTAGATGGAGAATTTAATGACGCAGCCAATAATATAAGCGATATGGTTGCTTATTTGGCCTTTTTAGGGTCTAATCCTGATGGAGCAGTTCATTTAGAAGCTCGCGGGAATAATGTTTTTGGCTTTGAAGATTTACCAGCTAATCTTGGTATCTCTGATAATGATTTCAATGATGCTGTTTTTCAATTTGATTTTTCTTTAGCTTAACTGAATGTTACGCACAATGAAAACTAAAAAGTCAAAAATCCGAACGTTCTCTTTATTTGCCAACGATAATGATTCTAGCAAGAGCGATTCTCTTTGACTCTGTATCTCTGTGTTCAAATGATCATACTAAATCCTATTTATTAGAGTGTATTTATAAATTGATTGTTCAAACTCCAAGATAGTCAGATTAAAAGGATTAAAGACGATGGCTAATAACTATACTTTTTACAATAGGATTTGGTATTAGTTGTCTAGTACTCCATCAAGTTTGAAATGATAGATTATGGTAGTAGGGGAGAAGGGAGAAAAGAAGATGGGAAAGAAAGTATTTTTAAAAAGTTTTGAATATAACTGTTCATCCCTCAAAAACAAATTGCCAGAACATTAGTTCGTAACTGTTTCAGCTGAAAATTGTTTCCATGCCTGTATTGCCACATCCCAGATTTTTTCAGGTTTTAATTCTGGCTGTATCAATGTCCAAAGTCTGCTTACTTCTTCTGTATGTAAGCGATCGTCTTCTATTAAAGCATGAATCAATTGACCACGTAAATACCCTCCTTCATCGGAGACTAAATACTGTAAACCTAAACCAGCAGTGGGTAATAAGTCAAATTTACGATCAGCACTAGCTATTTGAATCATGTTTTCTAAGCGTTGCCATTGAAACTTACCATCTTTGAATAATACTTCTATCAAACGCTTACGCATTGCAGGAGACTCTTCGGTTAACAGACGACGAGACACATAAGGGAAAGATACTTCAACGATGCGAAAATCAGGATTGAGACTCAAGGCTAAACCTTCTTGAGTTACCAGAGAACGAATAATCAAGGCAAACTTTGCTGGTACACGGAAAGGATATTCATACATCAACTCGGAAAAATCATCGGTAATAGTTTTGAAATTAAAATTACCAACACTTTGTCCAATAACATTATTAAAAACTTTCTCCAAGGCGGGAATTATCGGCTCTATATTGGTATCAGCCGTCAAAAACCCTAATTGAACAAAATCTTTAGCTAAAGCCTTGTAGTTGTTGTGTATTAGCTGTACTACTGAGGATGCGATCGTCTCTTTGGTAACTTCATTAAGTTGATCCATCATCCCAAAATCAATGTACGCCATTCTACCATCTTCAGTGGCAAATAAATTACCAGGGTGAGGATCAGCATGAAAGAATCCATGTTCTAATAATTGTTTTAAACCAGAAGTAACACCAATCTTAACTATTTCATCGATGTCTAAACCAGCGGCTTTTATTGTGTCTAAATCATTTAATTTATATCCATTAATCCACTCTAAAGTTAAAACATTTAGACTGCTATAAGACCAATAAATTGCTGGAACTTTTACTTCATCATCATCACGAAAATTAGCCGCAAATTTTTCCGCATTTCTTCCTTCATTAACATAGTCAATTTCTTCAAATAATTTAGTTCCAAATTCATCAACAATTAAGTCTAAATCATGACCTAAATTAAGGGGTAAAAATTTACCAAAATTTACTGCTCCCCAACGCATTAAATATAAATCTAAAGTAATGACAGGGAGCAAGTTGGGACGTTGAACTTTAATGGCTACTTCCTCACCTGTATGTAATCTACCTTTATAAACTTGACCTAAACTAGCGGCGGCAACTGGATTATCTGATATTTCTTTATATGCTTCTTTTATTTTTAAATCTAACTGTTTTTCAATAATCGCAAAAGCAATTTTATTATCAAATGCAGGCAACTGATCTTGTAACTTAATTAATTCGACTAAAAAGTCTTTGCGAATTAAATCTGGACGAGTAGAAAGTGCTTGACCAACTTTAATAAATGTAGGGCCTAAGTTAGTTAAAAGTTTTCTAATTTGTCTTGCTCTTTTGAATTTTTTCTTTTCCTCTCGATTAAATACTTGATCTAATTTTAATTTAGTCACAAAAATAGCAAAGGAAAGAAATATTTTTAAACCACGCCATAATACTAACCATGGACGACGATTATAGTAAGATGCGATCGCATCTGCGGAATATACTCTTAAAGTTTCACCATCTTGTCTATTGGGATTAAAGTTAGAATAAGTCACCTTTGATATAGTCTATTTTTTCTTAAAGAAAGTTAATAATTCTAATCGATTATAACGCGACTTTGAACTATGGAAACCTATAGATAAATATCAATGCATGATTGACGATCGATAAATAATAATCAATTTAGAGATTCTAAGTTAATTCTCAAAAGATAGATATAACTTCTAACAGTTGATAATAGATAGTTTGAGCAATTTCTTTTAAACTATTAAATGTCAATGTACTTTTTTTTCTTGACCGTGAGAAGAGCAAAATATCTTTTTATTTTTGAAATTTGTAACATTTTCTTAATAATTAAACAGTTTTATTTATCAATTACTAGTCCGTCAAGTTTGAAATGATAGATTGTGGTAGCAGGGGGAGAACAGAGAAAAGGAGCTGGGAGAGAAAGTATAGCAGAAAATGGGTTGATTAGGACATTGCTGATTTCTAAAAGTATTACCTATGTGAAGGTTTCAACCTTTGTCTTTTGCCCCTTGTCCTTTGCTATATTTTGTTAGAGTTTTGAATATAACTGCCCATCCCTCAAAATAAAATTGCCAGAACACTACCATAACTTTTAATTTAGAATTTCCAACTGACAACTTTAAACTGGGAACAGTGATAATTGAACCATACAACTCACAACTTAAATAATATCAATATAATTTAATTGTACTAATGACCACAAACAACTATAATTCCGTTTCTGAAGATGCAGAAATATCAAATATTCCCAAAGTAGGCATTTTAACTACATTAAGATTAGGATTATTTAATATGGGGCTGGGGTTAATCTCAGTACTAACTTTGGCAGTTTTAAATAGAGTCATGATTGCTGAATTGGCTATTCCTGGGACGATCGTCGCTGGTGTATTATCAATATCACAACTAATTTCACCTACTCGTGTTTGGTTAGGGCAATTGTCTGACGGAAAGAAACTATTCGGTTTACATCGCACAGGCTATGTCCGTACTGGTGTAGTAATTTTAGGTATTGCGATTTTTCTGGCTACTCAAGTTGTCTGGTTTTTGGGTAAAAATATAGAGGTGAATGGTGGGTGGCAATTAAATACTGTTACTGCTTTAGGAACAGCTGTTTTAGGTCTAATATTTGTGATCCAAGGACTAGCCACAGGTTGTAGTTCAACTCCCTTTACTGCCTTATTAGTAGATGTTTCTGATGAAGATAATCGTCCGAAAATGGTGGGAATAATCTGGTCGATGTTAATGGTCGGCATCGTTATTGGAGGGATTTCAGGAAAAATTTTGCTTGATAATCTTTCGGCAGCAGAAGGAGAATCCATACCTTTAAATGTTCTGATACCGCCTATTAATTCAATTTTTTTGGCTGTACCGATAATAGTTTTGGTATTAGCTTTGATTGCTACTTGGGGAGTGGAAAAAAAATATTCTCGTTACCGTATTCGTTCTGCTTTTGCGGATAGAGAGAATGGTATTAGTTTCAAAAATGCGTTAAAAATTCTGACCTCATCTCGTCAAACAGGTATATTTTTCTTGTTCTTAATGATGATTACCATGAGTTTATTCATGCAAGAGGCAGTATTAGAACCTTATGGTGCAGAAGTTTTTAAGATGAAAATTGGAGATACTACCCTGCTCAATTCTTATTGGGGCATGGGAATTTTATTGGGTTATGGCACTACTGGTTTTTTTGTGGTACCTCGTTTGGGTAAAAATAATACTGCTAGAGTCGGTTGTATCTTAATTGCATTATCTTTTAGTTTAATTATCCTTGCAGGTTTAACTGGGGAAGCAACCATGTTAAAAGGTGCAATGGTATTATTTGGTATTTCTGCGGGGGTAACAACCATTGCGTCTATAAGTTTAATGTTAGATTTAACTGCGGCTGAGACTGCGGGTACTTTTGTTGGTGCATGGGGATTAGCACAGGCTATGTCTCGTGGTATTGCGATCGCATTAGGTGGTGTTATTTTAGATATGGGTAGATTTTTATTACCTAATGCTTGGTTAGCTTATAGTTTAGTATTTTTCTGCGAAGCTCTTTGTATTATAGGTGCGATCGTCTTATTGAATCAAGTCGATGTCCAAGAATTTCAAGCGAGTACCAAAAAAGCCACTACTATGATTATGGAAGGAGATTTAGACTAAGTATTATTAATTTATCATTTTTGTTCTGTGAGTCAATATTGAGACAAATATTTGATGCTATTTTTTTCACTTTGATAATAGTTAAAGTTCCAATAGTAAATTATGGAAAATATGTCGTGACATTAATGATTTTTTTGCTACAATGTGAATTCTGTGTGGGGAATTAGCTCAGTTGGTAGAGTGCTGCGATCGCACCGCAGAGGTGAGGGGTTCGATTCCCCTATTCTCCATCTGTACATTCAATAATTAAGTGTCGTTATTCACGAATTATTAATGTTATCAAACTCGTTTAAATGGGGTGCGACCTGATTTTGATATTGGAAGAAAGGTCATAAAATTTTTGTTCCATAAGGTATTTATTAATCCATAAAATTAAGCAAATACTGTAGCTAATTGTATGTTCTAAAATTTTCTAAAAACCTCTTTAATAGTGAATCACAGCCATCATGTATCATAGGAGAGTCGCACCCATTCATTTTCTTAATATTTTAATTATTTTAATTACTTTAAAATTTAATTTTCTTAAAACTATATTATTTATTATGATCATTATTTAAATCATAAATCTAAGTACTTAATATATAATTTTTCCTTGTTTATTATGACTAATTTGATCAACTATGTACCACTTTTTTGGTATTTTATAACTACTAATATTATTTTTTAAATTAATTTCTATTTCAATTGTAGTAATATTATCATTTTTTGGTACGTAATAAGCAGTAATTAATTCTCCCCAATAATCGTCTTTTTCACCAATGATATAAACGTCTTTTACTAATCCAGTGGCTAAAATTGCGGTTTCAACTTCTAAGGGGAAAACATTTTCTCCTCCTGTAATAATTTTATGACTATTTCTACCTAAAACATATAAATATCCTTGATCATCAAAATAACCAATATCATCAGTATTAAAAAAATTGATCGCATTTAAATCAGGATAATAACCTTTAAATAAAGATTTAGATTTTATAATTACCACTCCTTGTTTTTTATCTTTAATAATAATATTGGCATGGGGTAAAAGTTTGCCATTGCTATGATTATTTTGTCTTAATTCTTTTGCCATTAAAATAGTAACTCCTGAAGCTGTTTCTGTCATACCATAAGTCAAAGCGAGAGGAATATTATATTTTTTAGCTAATGATATTTGTTGAGGATAAATTGATGCACCACCAACCAAAATCATGTTGAATTTAGTTAAATATAAAGGATTATTTTCTAAAAAAAATTGTAGTTGGGTAGGTACGAAAGAAATAAAATAATCTTGATAATTGTCAGTTATATTTAGATTTTTTTTTAAGTATTGAAAAGGTTTAACTATTAATTTACCTTCACTAATAAAACTACGAATAATAGGCATTAAACCACTCACATGATAGAGAGGTAAGCAAGAATAAAAATTAAGGGGTAAGCAGTTAAAAAATTGATAAAAACCTTGTGCGGAAGCGAGCAATGTTTCCCATGTATGAATCGCAAATTTAATTTTTCCTGACGTGCCACCAGTAGGAATCATGATACCAGTCAATCTGGTTAAATTGTCTTGATGCGATCGTCTAAATTCGTAATCAATATGACCGAAGATAAGATCAGGTTTAACTATCTTTTCAATTTGTTGCCATTCATTAATTTTCCAATCAGGATTAATTAAAAACACACAAGCCTTACTTATAACAGTAGCAAAAAAAGCCGCTAGAAAGCGATCGCTTTCTCTTTCTGCTATAAAAATAATTGGTTTTTCTTCTATTTTTACTAGTTGATTAATTTGTCCTCGATAATAATCAACTAATGATAAAAAATCACCTTGAGAATCATAAAATTGCCATTGTTTGACAATTTTTTTAAATTTTAGACCCTGAGTTATCAAATCCAATTTATTCTCAATTCTCAATTATTTCCCAACGCTTTTAAATATTCCATTGCCGCTTCTTGTTTAGATTCATAAGACATAGCAAATTGTTCAAACCAAAAACCTTCATCCGAATTAGGATCTAAATTTTTTAACCATATTTCTGCCTTTCTCGTTAGTTGTTTTACTTCTCTTTGTTTATTTAATTCTTCTTGCTTAATGTCGGCTAAATTTTCAGCAGCATTTTGCTGAGTTTTGATTTTATTCTCAGAATGTCTAACTATTTGTCTAATTGAATTATCAACAATTGATGAATCCTGCGGATTAGAAATAATTTCTTTTGTTTTAGTTTGCTGTTTAAATTGTTGCTCTATTTCAGCCAACACATCTTTACTATGATTAACCTGTGAAGTTTTTGTTTTTGGTGCTGGATAATTACTTTCTATATCTTGTAATAAATCATCGGTAACAGTAGGAGATTTATTATCTTTCGTTTTATTTTCTAATTGAGAGATATAGGCATCGATATTATCTTCATTAGAGTTCATTTGATTAAGATTATTGGGTGATTTAGACGAAGATTGTCGGCTATTTAGTTTTTCCTTTTTTTCTTGATGTTGATCAGTTAATTGTTCCAAAAAATCATCAATACTGCCCATGACATAATTAAAATATATCTTTTTCTATATTATGTCATAAAAAATAATCGGGTAGAAAATTATCGATCGCGTCTAGATAAAAATCCACCCATATTTTCACTTAAATAGAAACCTTCAAAGCTTCCTCTAAAGATTGCCAACGGAAATAGCTTTCTCCACCCAACTCTAAAATAACTTTTATTTTAGGTTCACTATTAGCCAAATCAATTAAATATTGTTTTTCTTGATTAGAAAGGACAAAACCTTCAATTATCCACAAAACTAAACCCTTATAAGAAGCAGGTAAAGTTTCTATTTGATAACCCGCAACAGGAGGAACAAAATAAGTGGGGCCCACCGCACCATCTTGACCAATTGTTTTTTTACCTAAATGGGCAGGGCGGACACCATGTACATCCATTAAATAAGCACTTAAGTCTCCTAATCCTCTTGCGGAAATACTGAGAGTTTTATAACCAGAATTTCTTAATCGTCTTATGTAACGTCCTTCAAAACCACCTTCTAAAGGAGCATAAATTGCTAAAGAATTAGATTTTTCTACATCACGAATAAATTTTTTTCCTGTAGTTAATAAAGGCATAATTGATAATGAATAATTAATAATGAATAATTAATAATGAATATAGGATGAAAATATTACAGTATTCTGCATTTGGATATACCTTGTCATTATAATCTGTTATACATTATCTATTATCTATCGACCATTATCAATAAAAGGCACAATTAAGTTTGTCACAATTTATTTGATCTATGTTAAGTTTATGATGAAATTATTTTCTGTTCCAAAAAAAATTCCTATAATGTATAGCGGAATTAGTTTGTATGGGGCGAAGGAGAAAATCAGTGAATCAGTTAAGATTAGTATTAGAGTTAGCAACAGAAGAAGAATTACAACAAATTACCCAAATCCTTTTTTCTCGTCGTTTAAATCCTTTAGATTATTACTACACTCCCACTCCTCTTGATGTCCAAAGTCAAGATTTATCGACATGGTTAGACGCGATTGAAAAAAGATTTCGTTTTTTAGGTGCAGATGGTTTAACTGTCTTGCGTCGTCAAGCTCAAGAAGTTAGTTACCGAGATGTCTTAATTCAAGTCTGTCGTTATTTAAAAATACCTTATTCGGTCAAAATGATAACTGTTGATTTGGAAACAGAAATTTTCTTACATTTATTACAAAAGGCATGGTTAAAATTACCCTCGGCTGAACAAAAATCCCTCAAGAATAAAGTCATCAAATCTTTAACAGATAATAGTCAACCCCAACCTTTGCCCCTTAGTTTACAACATGATCCTCTACAAATAGTTCTTCGTGGTACAAGTTTATTAGCTGTTAATTCTTTAGTTAAACCTTGGTTATTGCATAAAATTGCTCAACAGTTTGCTCTTCATTTTGCTACTTATCAAACTGCTAAAACTAGTTTAATTAAAGGTGGTCTTGCTACTGCTACGCAAATACAGAAACATTTTGCTATACAAATGGCAAAAAGAGGTATGGTAGCCAATACTGCTCGATATACTGCTGTAAGAGGTATGTTTGCTTTTCTCGGCCCTCTTTTGTGGGCGAGTTTCTTTGCTGATTTGGGTTGGAGAGCGATCGCAACAAACTACACAAGAATTATACCTGTAATTTTCACTCTCGCTCAAATACGTTTGACTCGTGGTTATGATTGGGAGTGGGCATGATCAATTAATCATGGTGATCATTTGATGTTTAAACATTAAACAAGAAACGTTGTTTTTCTGATTGTTAGTTATTCAAATTAACTATAACTCCAATTTATGCATAGTTAATTAATGTACAATTTTGCAGATAACTTGAACTTTCAGGATGATTATATGTAACTCCACGATAAGTCATAAAACTGTTATTCGTAATAGAATCGTCAAGCTTTTTAACTGTACTTTCTGGTTTGCTTAACTGGTAAGATTGTCCACGATACTTCCCTGTTGACTGAATCTGAGATACTTTGATAGTAGAGATTTGAGAGTCATAAGCTACACCACGATATTTAAAATTCATAATTTTATTTTCCTTGAATTAATATTTTTAATTTGTTTATACTAATAATCATAGAAAATCAATTACAAGATTGACAATCTATAAAGTTAATAATTTTCTAATATAAAAAAGATTAAGTAAAAGTTAATATCTAATGGACTTAAGTTTTAAACATTAATAATAGTAAATAGAAAAATAATTTAAACTTAGAAAATCAAAAAAAGTTAAAATATTTTATCTGGATCACAATAAAAATATAACTTGAGTGAATAACTAATATGAATAATTTGGTCACACAGATGCAACAAGCCTCGTTTTATGATCATCGTGTTGATTTACCTATTAAAGTTATTCAAACTCATATTTCTTGGGTTTTTTTAACAGGGGAATATGCTTATAAACTTAAAAAGCCCGTTGATTTTGGTTTTTTAGATTTTTCAACTTTGGCAAAACGTAAATTTTTTATTGAAGAGGAATTAAGACTTAATCAATGTATTGCTTCACAGATATATTTACAAGTATTACCTATTTCTAAACAAGATAATAATTATATTTTAGGTATTAATAATAATGTCAAAGATTATGTATTAAAAATGAGACAATTTCCTCAAGAAGGATTACTCATTAATATGTTTAAATCAGGTCAACTTACTGTAGATTTAATTAAACAATTAGGTGAAACTGTTGCTAATTTTCATAAAAATACTTCTACAAGTGATTATATAAAGAGTTTTGGGAAGTTTGAAGCTTTTACTTCAATGGAAGAAACTTATGTAAAAAAAAGGCGATAAACTTCTGTTAATCTTACTTGAAAGAGAGATTCCGCAGGTTGCTCAAGACAATAAATAATATTTTTGGCAAGCAGAGCCAAAAAAGCGTAAAATCCATAGACGGGCATCAAAAGCGATCGCACAATCTTTCTTCTGATTCAACTTGATATTATTATTGTTTACATTACCTCCTCTCAACAACTCAATCATAGTTGAAAAAATGACTAATACAGAAATTACATACATAGCAAATTCTATTCAAATGTCTCCATCTCAAACCGACACACTTCTAGAAAAAGTGGAGGAACTATTATCTCAAAATAACTTTGATCTCAACGATCAAAATATGCTCAGTAGTATGGTAGAAAGCATGGGTGATTCTAGAGGAATGATGCGTTTAAAATTTGCTGAAAGGCTAGGATTATTAGGTAAAACAGCCGTCCCATTTTTGTTAGAAGCATTAGCCAATCATCCCAATCCAGTTGTTCGTAGAGCTAGTGCTAAGACCTTAACCTTAATCGCTGATCAAACTGCTGTACCTAATTTGGTTTATTCATTATTGCATGATGAAGATACAGTAGTACAAGGCTCTTGTATTGGTGCTTTAGCTCGTACAGGTGAAGCTGCTGTTCCCGAACTGCTAAAAATTATCGCCTCACCCGAGCAATCTGAAGTAATTAAAGGTCATGCAGGATGGGCATTAGCTTTTATCGGTTCAAAAGCCTCAGAACATTTATATAAAGCGATCGATTCTGACTCTATAGATGTTCGTTGTGCTGTTGTGGGGGCTTTAGGTAGTTTAGTTCAAGAACAACAGGATGAAGAAGCATTACAAATTCTAATTAACTCTTTGCACGATTATGAAGACATTATTCGTGGTGAAGCCGCAGCTATTTTGAGTAAAGTGAATAAACCATCTGTGATTACAGATTTAATTCCTTGCTTACAAGACAGCAATTGGGAAGTTCGTAAAGCCGTTGCCTTAGCATTGATGAAACTGGAAAATCCTCAAGCCATAGAACCCTTAGAAAAAGCCTTAAATGAGGAAACAGAAGAATCCATTAAGCCTATTTTTAAACTAGCGATTACTCAAATCAAGAGAAATTTAGACAGTGAAGAAGATGAAATCTAGATTCAGTAAGAAATTCACCCTTTATTATGAAACTATTAATTAATGTTTTTTGTCTTCAATGTTACAGATTATTAATAAGTTTATCACCATCAACAAAAATGGCAAACGATGATTTAACCTTGTATTCAAGAAGTTCGAAACAAGAACTGAAAACAAGTTTTAACAAAAGTATATTTTTAAGGAGAGCTTAATGTTAGACGCTTTTTCCAGAGCGGTAGTATCCGCTGATAGTAAAACCGCTGCAATTGGTGGTTCTGAATTAGAAGCATTACGTGGCTTCATCTCTTCAGGTAACCGTCGTTTAGATGCTGTTAACTCCATTGCTAGTAATGCTAGTTGTATGGTTTCTGATGCAGTAGCTGGTATGATTTGCGAAAACCAAGGTTTAATCCAAGCTGGTGGTAACTGCTATCCTAACCGTCGTATGGCTGCATGTTTACGTGACGCTGAAATAGTTTTACGTTATGTAACCTATGCTTTATTAGCTGGTGATGCTTCGGTATTAGATGACCGTTGTTTAAATGGTTTAAAAGAAACCTACACAGCTTTAGGTGTACCTCTTCAATCTAGCGCTCGTGCAGTTGCAATCATGAAAGCTCAAGCGACTGCTCACATCCAAGACAATCCAAGTGAAGCTCTTGCTGGTGCTAAATTACGTAAAATGGGTACTCCCGTTGTTGAAGATCGTTGTGCAAGTTTAGTTGCTGAAGCTGGCAGCTACTTTGATCGCGTAATTGGTGCATTAAGCTAATTACCCAGTTTGAGTTAAATTCTCAAACTCTAATTATTTTAATGATTATTCCTCAACATTGGGATTAATCAAACCTACCAAAATCTAAGTCAACTTTAAGTTAAATATAGAGATACTAAAGATATGAAGTCTGTTATTACCACAGTTGTAGCTTCAGCTGACGCAGCTGGACGTTTTCCTAGCTCCTCCGATTTAGAATCTGTACAAGGTTCTATCCAAAGATCTACTGCTCGTTTAGAAGCAGCTGAAAAATTAGCGGCTAATTTAGACGCAGTAGCGAAAGAAGCTTATGATGCTTGCATCAAAAAATATCCTTACTTAAATGAGTCTGGTCAAGCTAACTCTAATGATACTTTCAAAGCAAAATGTCACCGTGACATCAAGCACTACCTACGTTTAGTTAACTACTCTTTAGTAGTAGGTGGAACTGGTCCTTTAGACGAATGGGGTATTGCTGGTCAACGTGAAGTATATCGTACTTTAGGTTTACCAACCGCTCCTTATGTTGAAGCTCTTAGCTTTGCTCGTAACCGTGGTTGTACTCCACGTGACATGTCTGCTCAAGCATTAACTGAGTACAATGCACTTCTTGACTATGTAATCAACTCCTTATCCTAATAGAATTAATCAGCCTAAATTTAATGGTTTGGGTGGAATATAATTTATATTAGCTGAAAAAATTAGGAACTCTCAATTTAACAATTGTGCCTTATAGGTTCAAACTGGTAAATTGAGGGTTTTTCATTGTGAGTAATTAATTATAAATAGAGGCAGAATATATTCTGCCTCTACAGTTTACGTAAGTCCTGACTAATAATGCTGAACAGCCAAACTGAAAAACGCGATCTTTTTTCGGTGAATAAACTACTAGCTGAAAAGCTTATATAGCAGAGAACGGGTTGATTAGGAGATTGATGATTTCTGAAAGTATTACTCTGTCGAGATTCTAACCTTTGTCATTCGCTATAGCTTAAAGCTTAATATAACCAGCTATTTTTGACTTTTTCAGCAAATCCTAATTATTAGACTATGATTATTTCAGTTTTCCCGATCGCAAAATACTTACAATTAGCCATAAACACAGTAAACTAGCAACGGCCAAAAGAACATCACTAACAATCATTAATCGTCCTTTGGTTGCATTAGTCGAAATAATTGCCGCTCCCATGATAAGTGAACCGACTAAGATACTAAAAGATAGTCTATTTGCTGATTCATCAAGACTTCGTCTTAATCCTTCTAGTTCAGAAATTCTCACATTCCAACGTAAAGTTTCTGAGCTTAAGCGATCGAATATAACATCAAATTGACGAGGCGATCGTAAACTAATGGATTTTCAATCCAAAATAGTTCTAAAAATTGTTTGAAAAGGTGTATCACCAATCAATTGTCGACGAAACAAATCCGTAATTAAAGGCTTAATTTCTTCTAATAAATTAATTTTAGGATTAAATTTACGGGCAACCCCTTCAAGATTCGCTAAACTTTTAGCATATAATCCCATATTGCCAGGAAGACGAACTTTATTGTTACGGGCAACTCCCAAAATTTCATAAAAAACTTCGCTAAAATTAAGTTCAGAAAGAGAAAGGTTATAATATTTTCTCAACATCCGTTGATAATCATTTTCTAATTGAGCCAGATTGGTATTAATTGGATTATTTTCTGATAATTCTAAAGTTAGTTGGGCACATCTTTGAGCATCAATATCAACGATAGCCAATAACATTTCTGTAAGTAATTGTTGAGTACGGCTATCTAATTTACCAATCATGCCACAGTCAATAATACCGACTCTCCCATCATCAAGATAGAATATATTTCCTGGATGTGGATCAGCATGAAAGAAACCATCGATAAATATTTGTTGGAAAAATGCTCTAAATAATAAAGTACTAATTTCTTGACGTTTAGTATTATTATCCATGGCAATATCAGCTTCTAGAATGGGTTTGCCATTTAACCATTCCATGACTAAAACTTTTTTATTAGTAAATTCCCAATAAATTTGAGGGACAATCAATTTGTCTGAATCAACCCAGCTACTACTAGCTAAATTTGAGCCTAATTTTTCTGTATAACTAGCTTCTTGACAAAAGTCCAATTCTGCTTGGACAGCTTGAGTAAAATCATTGGCTAAAGCCACTATGTCATAGTCATTGCCTAAGTCAGTTAAAGCGATTATCTCTGCAATACTGGTAATTAATTTAATATCCTGATTAACGATATATTCAATGTCAGGACGTTGTATTTTAACAGCTACTTCTTCTCCTGTACTGAGTGTAGCACGATGAATTTGAGCGATCGAACCTGCGGCAATGGGTTCATAATTAATATTAGTAAATATGTTTTCAAGAGGTTCGGGTAATTGTTCTCTTAGGGTTTGTTCAATAGATTTCCATGGTACAGGAGGAACTTTGGCTTGTAGGGCGGTTAAGGATTCGATATACCTAGAAGGCAACAAATCTGGACGAGTACTAAGCAATTGACCAAATTTTACGTAAAATGGACCAAGTTCAATTAATATTTTACGAAATACTTCTGGTTGTGGTAATCTTGGTTCGTCTGATGTGCCACGGGTGAGTATTCCCCGCATATAATCCCAACCATTACCCAATACAATCTCGATAATTTCTCTTTGTCTGGCACTGGTTTGAGGTAATGAAAACATATTTATAAAAATTGGTCAAAGTTCAAACAGAAAAGGTTTTAAACCATATTTCTTCGATGATTATTAATTTTCATTATAAGTAAATGAGAGAAAATTAACTTGATTGCTTTGGTTTTCTTTTTTCTCAAAATAACTAAACATTTATCTTTCAAGACAAAACTGTTGGACGATTAGGATTGATTATTACTTAAAGACTGTAGAACCTGTTCATCACTTATTGATTCGGAAATATATTCTATATAAGGCAAAGATGAACCTTCCAAACCTTTTTTTCTTCTTTCAGGAGTTTCAGGAAAAATGATGAAAAGAGGAAGAATTTGTTCTGCAACATCACTAAACATATGATTTTCTGAAGTGGGCATTACCCATTCGTATTCTTTGCTCAAATAAATTTGTGATTGTCGCCAACGCCTTAATAAATCAGAAAAATCTTCTCCAAGGCGATGAATAAAAACTAATATTTCAACACCCATTTTGATCTTCCATTGAGGATCGCACATTAAGATGGCTATATCACAGGGTATAGGTGTGATTTCATCGCTACATATTTGACTTAAAGAATCTCCAGAAATCGATCGCAAATCATTAACTTTAGCTAGAGGTAGAGGGATAGCAATGACACTATCCATAGGTCTTCTCATACTAGGAATCATTTCCATATATTCACGATGTTGTTTGAGTAAAGAGACTATTAATTCTCTATTACAGTATTCCGCTAAAACAGTTTCATAATCAACTTGTTGTATGGACATGACTAAGTACTAAAAAATAACAAATTTTGACAAAAAACGAAAATAATTACTCAAGAATCAGATCATCAATTTTGTTATCTTGAGTAATATAAACATTTATTTAAAAAGTTTTTGATTACCCTAATTTTTCTTTAATTAGGTGAATTAATAGACTATTAAAAATTCAATTGATACTTTTCAAATAATTTCTGATTAGCATATTTAAAGATAATGTTTATTGATTATCTATTTTTAAGCTATTTGATCGAAAATAGAGAACATTGGCAAATACATAGATAACAAAATAGTACCAACTATAAATGCAATTCCTACCATCATTAAAGGTTCGATAACACTAGTTAAAGCTTTAACCGCTGGTTCTACTTCATCTTCATAGAAATCGGCAACCTTCATCATCATTGAATCTAGTTTCCCTGTTTCTTCACCAATCATCATCATTTGCACCGCCATCATCGGGAAAACATTTTTGCTACCTATTGCCACACTGAGCATACCACCTTCTAAAATAGCTTCTTTCGCATTACCTACAGCATTACCAATAACTTTATTGGGAATAGTCTGTTGTACAATATCTAAACATTGTAAAATCGGTACACCAGAACGAGTCAAAGTACCAAAAACTCTACAGAAACGAGCTACAGCACTTTTTTCATTCAAGTCACCAAAAATAGGCATTTTTAAAAGAATATGATCTATTTGTAGTCTACCTGGTGGTGTTTTGTAATACTGACGAAAACCGAAAACGGTTCCCATAAAAATCACTACGGGTATCAATGCTTTCGGACTACGTAGAAACTTACTTAAATTGACCATAAATAAGCTCAATGCAGGTAACGAACGATTGCCACCCCTGCATTAACTAATACTGATAATTGACGGGAAAAAATAGCTTTATCTTTAACCGTAACTTTACTCATAGCAGCTTCGATACTGGCGAAATCGAAGTCTATGCTTGCTTTTTTAATTTTACCGATAGCCGAGAATCTTTTTCCTAAAATTCTTCTGGCTTCTTCTTGAGAATCAGCAACAACTCTTTCTTGTAAAACATTACCGGCTTTATCTTTAACTTGAACAATATAAGTAGCCATATTTTAAAATCCTCTTTCCATAATTAGTTCAATTTTAACGACGTTTTTTTTGTGCTACAACGTTACCATTACCCATATCGGCATTCATCGTACCACCTAATAAACGTTTAAATTCATCAGGTTTACTACTTTTTGCCATTCCCTCGTCGACGCTAATAACACCTGTTTTTACCAAATTAGATAAAGCTTGCTCCATGGTTTGCATTCCTAGTCTTCCTCCTGTTTGAATGGCGGAATAAATTTGAGGTGCTTTAGGGCGTGTCATCAATTAAGCCAAATGACGATCGCTGCTAAATGAATAC
>JAAHTG010001050.1_pt1 | contig 20565 bp, 23 predicted proteins | sample 6116081 | NCBI WGS metagenome assembly JAAHTG01 (sample SAMN13939989, study PRJNA603662) | sponge metagenome | isolation source: marine sponge | host: Mycale hentscheli | place: New Zealand | collected 2005 | reverse complement strand
TTTTTTGGGATAATTATTCACCATGAAACCATCAGATTTCTAGCTTATCCTGAATCCTGAAATTAGATTGATTATTTAAAATATTGATGAGACTCAAATATTATTAGTTGAGGTTGATTATCCATTGTTAATTGCTTAATTCCTTAGTGGAAGATTGTGCTAGAATGTCGTAATACTTGTGCCAAGAAGATTGACTGAACCTACTGTAGATGAATTCTAGTAGTTAAAAAAATTTTCGGGACAAGGATTTTTTGTAGTTAAAGTCAACACATAAGTAATTAGAGCCAGTGACTATCGCAGATAATATATCAGGGACATCCAAGGGTCAATCGATCGATCAACCCGATTCTAACATTAATATTGAACGTCAGATGATTGTCATCCTTGATTTCGGTTCTCAATATTCAGAATTGATAGCTCGTCGAATTAGAGAAACAGAAGTATATTCAGAAGTAATTTCATATCGCACTACAGCCGAAGAACTAAGTAATATAAACCCTCGTGGCATTATCCTTTCAGGTGGTCCTAAATCAGTCTATGCAAAAGGTGCACCTGCTTGTGACCCCGAAATTTGGAATTTGGGAATACCTGTGTTAGGTGTCTGTTACGGGATGCAGCTGATGGTCAAACAGCTAGGAGGTAAAGTTGAACAGGCAGCTAGAGGAGAATATGGTAAAGCTTCTTTAAAAATTGATGACCCCATAGATTTATTAACTAATGTTGAAGATGGTTCAACTATGTGGATGAGTCATGGCGATTCCTGTGTTCAACTACCTGAAGGTTTTAAAATATTAGCCCATACAGATAATACTCGTTGTGCGGCTGTTGCGGATCATGACAAAAAACTATTTGGTGTGCAATTCCATCCTGAAGTTATCCATTCAGAATATGGTAGTGCTTTAATTCGCAACTTTGTCTACCATATTTGTGTTTGTGAACCGACTTGGACAACAGAAACTTTTGTGGAAGAATCTATCAAAGAAATTCGAGCAAGAGTAGGAGATAAAAGGGTTTTACTAGCTTTATCAGGTGGAGTAGATTCTTCAACTCTCGCTTTTTTGCTCCATGAAGCTATCGGTGATCAGCTAATTTGTATGTTTATCGATCAAGGTTTTATGCGTAAGGGAGAACCTGAAAGATTAGTAGAGATTTTTGATAATCGATTCCATATTAATGTCGAATATATCATGGCTCGCGATCGCTTTCTTGAGAAAGTAAAAGGTGTTACTGACCCCGAAGAAAAACGTCGTATAATTGGTCATGAGTTCATTCAAGTATTTGAAGAAGAATCTGATCGTTTAGGACCTTTTGATTATTTAGCTCAAGGAACATTATATCCCGATGTGATTGAATCAGCAGATACGAATGTTGATGCTAAAACAGGAGAAAGAGTTGCCGTAAAAATAAAAAGTCACCACAATGTCGGAGGATTACCCAAAAATCTCCGTTTTAAACTAGTTGAACCTCTGCGTAAACTATTCAAGGACGAAGTTCGTAAAGTAGGTCGCTCTATTAATTTACCAGAAGAAATTGTTTCACGTCATCCTTTTCCTGGCCCGGGTTTAGCTATTCGTATTTTAGGTGAAGTTACCGCTCGTAAGCTTAATATGCTTAGAGATGCTGATTTTATTGTCAGAGATGAAATAAAAAAACGAGGAATGTACCATGATTTTTGGCAAGTATTTGCCGTTTTATTACCCGTCAAAAGTGTTGGTGTTATGGGAGACCAAAGAACTTATGCTTTTCCCGTCGTTTTACGTTTAATTACCAGTGAAGATGGTATGACAGCAGATTGGGCAAAACCTCCTTATGATTTATTAGAAGCCATTTCAACCCGTATTGTCAATGAAGTTGATGGAGTTAATCGTGTAGTTTATGATATTACATCTAAACCTCCTGGGACGATCGAATGGGAATAAAATAAGAGTAATAGAGACAAAAATATTGTCAGTTTCGTTTTAAAAGATGGGTATGACCCATCTTTTTTTTATCTATAGCGGAGAACGATTTGATCAGGATATTAATGATTTTTGAAAGTATCGCTATGTCGAGATTTTAACCTTTGTCCTTTGCTATACTTTTACAATTCAACTTTTTTGCCCAAGCCCTACTTAGAGGTTGTAAGAACAAGTATCATATATTGTATTTTCGTCCCCTAAATCCCCAACCCATCTGCCTGTCGGCATCTCTCCTACTATAGGGGAGACTAGGGAGCTTTATTATCTTTGTTCCCCCATTATGGGTGGCTAGGAGGCATTTTCAATAGTGAGCCAGACTTTTCAAATGTCCTCTTATCTGTATCCACACAAGTATCAAAAGTTTAACAATGAATATTCAATCATTATAAATCAGTAAATATACTGAATTTTATCCAATAAATAAACAAATCATATAAATTTAAAGTAAAAATAAGCATATTTATTAAAACATAAATCTTTTTTTTAAAGTCAAGATAAAGATACTTAAAAAGAATAGATAATTTAATCATTTCTTGATATTTATATGTGAAAAATACGGAGGGGGTATAGCTATTTTATTCTATATAATTAATGATTAAGTACTATATAATATTTATTATGATATCCATTTGTTAATGTTTTTGAGCATTATCCTCTATTTATTCGACAATGTTAAAAGCGTTTTATAAAAAATATTTAAATTATTGAATCAAAAACAAAGAAAGATTTATGTTTGTATGTTTGTTTGAATAAAAGATGGATAATTTTAATCTTAACAGTTACAATATCCATAGACTTATCAATTAAGATGAATTAATAAAACTTTTAGTTTTTTAATCTCTTTAATATTCTATTCATAATAAATAATCAGAAAATAAGAGGAGAAAATTAAGATAAAATGGCTGTAACTCCAAATAAATCAACGAAAGTAGCTGAAAATATCAATAAACATTTATTGAGCCGTAAATATCCTAAGATACAAGCTCACTATACTATAGAAGATTTTTTTCAGTTTGATACAGATAGAGGAAGTATTACCGATTGGAATGAATCTCGCAATGTTCTGGTTACCGAAGAATTTATTATTGGTTTAATCGAAGGACTAGAAGAAGAAGTAGGCTCCGCTTCTGGAGTGGTTATGTATAACATCGGTAGAGAGTGGGGAATAAGAGATGCTGACTTTTTTGAAAAATGGTTTAAAAGACAATATAACAACGAACAAAGCATCCGTGAAATGAATCTTCTCTATGTATTAGAGGCATGGTGGTGGCCTTTCACTTCTCAAGGTTGGGGAAACTGGGATGTGGATATGAGTGAGCAAAAAAATGGTTTTATGTTCGTTAATATCTTTGATTCTGCTGTTGCTCGTACCTTAGGTGATGTGGGAAAACCTGTGTGTCATATTTATGCAGGTTTATTGGCTGGATTTTTTAGCAGATTTATCAACAAACCTCTTAACTGCATTGAAATCCAATGTTATTCCATGGGTGAAACCTATTGTAAATTTCTCCTCGGAAAACAAAATCGCATTGATGCAGCCACTTTTTGGCAAAATGAGGGGGCAAATGCCAAAGATATTGAGAAAAAATAAGTTAATGGGGAATAACTTCAATGATCGTATCTACTAATCAAACAGTACAACAGTTTTTTGGAGAAGCTAATTGGCAAGGTTTGAAATTAGTTCCAAATCAAACACCCCTTGTGGAAGAAGTTTTTTCTATCGATTTTCATTTAGGTTTAACGGTGAATGAGTATTTTTCCCTCGGTAATTGGCGAGGAATACCTCTCACAACAAGCAAAAATGTCAATGAACTAGAAAATGAAGCCAGTCAGGTTTATAGTACGGAATCTTTGTTGAAAATGTCGGTGACAGACTTCTGTCGAAAGATCAAGTGGAAACAAGAGTCTAATGAACCCATGCAAATTGCCAAGTCTCAATTGGCAAGTAAAAAGAAACCGACTAATAATCAACCTAAACCACAATTTAACCTTAAAGATTTATCAGATTTAATGTAATAAAAATTATGTATCCAGCATTACAAGAATTAATATATCAAGCGGAGTGCGATTACTTACAAACTGAAGATATTGAAAATCTAAAAACAGAAGTATCAACTCTTAAACAACGAATTAATGTTTATAAAACGTTGAGAGATAATGAAGTTGAAATTTTTCAGAAGATAGCAAATCAATTGCTAGACAAGTTGCCCAAAGAAAAACTAAACGAGATACAATCTTGTCTACTTCAATGGCTTTCTATTACCCGTTATTGTTCCATGGCAATGATACTTAATAATCCTGAATTTTTAGAACGTCGTTTACTTGAATGGTTGACAGATATTGTTGAGGTTCATCAAACACAATCAACATCGCAAATGTTACATTCACTTTTGATGTCTCGGTTAGGTGAATTCTTATCAGAATCAGACATAACCTATATCGAACCATTTTTAAGTCAAGCTAATAATTACTTAAGTAGTCAATCAGCTGTTACTAATTAACATTACTGTATATAAAAATTAAGAGGAAAAATCGATGATTTCCATTGCCAATTTAATTGAGGAAAAATCTCTCAAAGGTAATTATTTTGCTCCTTCAGCTTATTTGCAAGGAGATTATGAAATAGGTTTACTTGAGACTAGGGGAGAAGGTCGTCTTATTGCTTTACCTGAGGTTTTTTTACAAGGTGTTTTCGCGGGTTTGAATCAGGAAGTAGGACAAGCGACAGGAGTTGTTTTATATAATTGTGGACGTTGGTGGGGTAGAAATTTCTTTCGTCGTTTTTTGGAAGAAACTACTGCATATTATGAAGTTCCTTTGCCTCAGATGGAAATGGCTCAGTTTTTGAGTTGTTTTAAGCAATGTTGGAAAACCCATGGTTGGGGTGTGCTCAGTTTTGATTTTGAATATTACGGACAAGGATTTATTAGTGTTTCGACAGTTAATTCTCCTTTTGCTCAAGCGGCTCCTAAAAATCAGCAATTTGCTTGTCAATTAGAGGCAGGTATTTTAAGTTCTTTTTTAAGTGAGTTAACGGGTGAAGATTTAGCTTGTATACAAACTACTTGTGAATCTTTAGGTGCGAGCGAAAATAACTTTGTAATCGGCTTAAAAGAAAGAATTGAGGTCATAAAAAGTTTCGTTGAAGAAGGTCATGAACATGCTCATATTATGAAATTATTATCTCAATAAATTAATTAGGCTCGATCGAAAATAATTTTGATTTAATTAATATATCTGAGGAAATAATGGTAAAAAAAATCAAATTAGACCCAATTGGTACCCAAACGGCTATCAAAACCAATGATAATTTATTATCAGGATTATTAAAAAATGACTTAAATATAGCCAAAGAATGTGGTGGAAGAGGGATGTGTTCTACTTGCCATATTTACGTAAAAGAAGGAATGGAGAGTTTGTCTCCGATGAATCGTCGAGAAAAAAGAACTCTGGGAGTCGTTACCACTTGTCGTATGAACTCTCGTCTAGCTTGTCAGGCAAGGGTGATTGGCGAGGGTGTTACCGTTGAACTTCCAGCTGGTATGTATTTAAGTCAAATTGACGATGTTGAAGAATTGATCGGTAGAAGAGCTCAACAAAATATCCTCCATCCTATATCAGGTAAGGTTTTGGTTGAAGAAAATAAATTAATTACTCGATCGATGATTAGTCAACTTAAAGACACCCAAGGACAAGTATCTAAATACTTGGCTCAGACAGATGAAATAGTTTGATTTTTACTAAATTTATTAAAACGGAGTTTTATAATGCTAACAAAACTGAACCAGTTAACCTTAGAAACTGAAGGGCGTTATGCCACAGATAACGAATTGAGTTTTCTAGACGAATATATTGATTCTTTGTCAGTAAGAATTGATACTTATCAAAAGATCAAAGATTTAGAAACAGAAATCATTAACCAAATACAGAATGATTTACATGAAATAAATTTGGATGATGTTGCTAATCATGACTTAATAGATAAATCTTGTTGTGGTAGAGATGCCAAAATTGTGCTGCGTCATTCTGCCTGTGCTGTTTTAATTGATGATTGCGAAAGGCTTAGAGAATCTTTATTACTCTGGCACAGAACAATTATATTTGCTTTTCGTATTGATGACTTTGCTCGGATTATGTTTTTAGAATTAATGCCATCTGTTCTTGCTGATTTATTAACGGAGAAGGAATATGACTTGATGAAACCCTCATTGCAATTAAGTGAAAGCGTACTGGCTTAATAGATTAGATTATTTTAAAAAGGAGTTTTTGATTATGTTAAAAGAATTAGCGAATTTAACTTTAGAAACTAATGGTCGTTATGCCCAAAACCATGAATTACAACTTTTAGAAGATTATCTAGAAGGGGCTGTACCAACTTTTGAGTTAAATGAAATAGCTTTAATTTAATCAAAGATCAACTATTTGTACAGGTATCACAATTTTTATGGATTTATTTTAATTATCGGAGTATAAAAAAATGGAAAAACAACAAGATATTCTTGGTTATATTGGTTTAGGTGTTTCAGGAATTGGTGCGATCGCATCGATCGTCACAGGTAATATTGCCCTTGCATCCATACCATTGACAATTGGCGTTGGTTGTAATCTTTTCAGTCGTAAACAATATAACGATGCTTTAGTTGAAGCCTATAACACTCAAGAACAAACTATTAATAATTTAATCCAAAATTTGGAAAAAAATCGGATTAAAGTTGATGAACAACTACATAATAATCAGCAAAAATCAGCTAATTCCATGGAGGACTTTAAAAAGTCCATGGGTGATAGTCTTGATGCACAAAAAAAAGATTTTGTTCACGAAATTAAAAGATTAGACTTACAACATCAAGAATTGAATCAACTAGTAACGGCAATTGAAGAAGTAGAAAACTTATCTCAAAATATTCGACACGAAGATGATGATAGTGCTCAATTACACTATAACAGAGGAGTTGGTTATGAACGTCTAGATAACAAAGAAGGAGCAGTACAAGACTATAGCGAAGCCATTAAGCAAGATCCTCATATAGCGGAAGCCCATCATAGAAGAGGTATCATTTATTTAGATCAAGGTTATAGACAAAAAGCGGTAGATGATTTACGTAGAGCAGCTTTACTATATTTTGAGAAAGGAGATATCGATGCTTATCATCAAGCCAGAGAAATGAGTCGTAATATTCACGATTTGAGAAGCAACAGTAATGAAGAATCAACAGAAGAAGTGGTTGTTGCCAATAATTTATTTGGCTAAAATTTTCAACTAACTGCAATCATAGTCTGGAATAAAATTATACCTCTAGACTATGATTATTAAATATTTCTATTACTTGTCCATCTCCAAGTTATTTTTAAAGGCAATAGGATTTATAACAGTTTTAAATAGGTTGTGGCATTTTTCGTTAGTCAAAATTGAGAGTTGAGATGAATTCGGACTTCCCATGTCTTCGATGAGAATTGAGAATTAACAATACTCTCTTATTTATTTATATTTGATAGTTTACAATTCGTTTAGGACTACTATATATAAAAAAATGTAGCTCAAATGTCAATAAATATTCGTAAGATATTACAATATATATATGACTAACAGCAGTGTATTCTATTATTCAAATCAATATTTGAATTAAGTATAGAAATAAAGAAAAAATAAAATTCTGAAAAAGTCATAGAACTGCTGTCGTAGGACAAAAATACCCAAAATGCTTTATCAAGAAGGGGGAAGTTATGCTAGTAATTCTCCAAAAGGAAAATATCTTATCAACTAAAAATATCTGTAAACAATGTCTTTGGGCAAATCAAACAGGCAAACCCCGCTGGCGAGAGGGAAAATTGGCTTGTGGACATTGTTTAACGGAACAAAAATCCCATCAACCGAAGATATATGAATGTCAGATGGGGTTTCATCTTGCTAATATCGAATAAGTACACTTTACATAAATATGATTATTTTTATATATGAACTCCCGTAATAGCAATGATTGGAAAGATAAATTATTTGCCTCTCTGGTTTATCTTTTCCCGCTTTACTATAGCTTACAATTTGGAGTATTTTTATTCAGACAGTTTCCTGCTTTACAGGTTATAGCAATTCCCCTTGCTCCTTTTATTTTAATCGATCGCATTCCTTTTGAAGGTTTAATTTTATTTTTTGTTTTATTTGCCGCAGTGGTAAGAAATGCTCGTATTAGCCATTTTATTCGCTTTAATACCATGCAAGCAATTTTGATGGATATTTTACTAATTTTAATTAGTTTAGTTGGTAATATTTTATTGGGTGGATTAGGGGTTTCACTATTAACTCAGACTCTATACAATGCTATTTTCATAGGAACTCTGGCCGCCTGTATTTATGGTATTGTTCAATCTTCCACAGGAAAATATGCCGAAATGCCAGGAATATCTGAAGCTGCCTATTCACAGATTCCTTATATCTAACACCTCACTTTCATAAGGCTATTTATTTAGTATTTTCAGCCTACCCTAATTATCAATTCAATTAATTCAAGGCGGTTTATCTGCCCTGAATTGATTTCAGGGTCAGTGATAAACTTCCATCTTTAAGATGTTTTTTACTAAAGTTGAAAACAGAAATATTATCTTCAAATGATCTATTTTTATTTACAGATTCATTTTTAGTTGTAAAATCTGTTGGGTAAATTCAATACTTTCCTCGAAAAGAACATCTTTACCCCAACGCTGCAATTCTTGGCTTAAAAGTTGCTCAGTATTTTGATCTGCCAAAGAAGTTACTTGATTAACAAGACAAGTTTGGGCATTTCCTCCCGCTTCCATGCGCATACAACCAGTAGTCTCTGAACACAAAATAGTACAACAATCAACGTCAAGGTTACTAGAAGTGAGTTTTAAGCTAATTAAATCCCCTAAAATTGAACCAGAATCTCCCACAGGCACACCTGCTAATTCAGCTTTAATTTCTTTTCCTTGGGGATCAATCAATTTGAAATTTAAAATATCATAGTCTTCTATTTCCTCTTGACAGGATTGAGGTTGCCAATTGAGACGACTGGATAACCAGCCTAAATACATTAATGCTTGAGTGCTATTACCTTTTTCGTAGTCAATCGTCACTTCATCGATTTCCCAAATAGCTTCCCGTCTTTCTGGAGGATCAAATGCTTCTGCTGCCAATTCTTGCCAAGGTGCTAGTCTTCCCCAGTTTAAATCGGTAATTGGTAACCCATGGTTTAACAGTTGACTTATTTTTAATAATTCTGCTTCTGGCTCCATAAAACTACTGGAGTCAATAATAAGTCGATCGCATTTACTAATCAAACGTTTGAATAAAGGATCATTTTCATTAAGAGTCCCTTTCCACCAGATAAATTGTGGTAATTCAGGAATCATTAATTCAGAAATAACACCACCGATACGCTCAAAAGCTGAGTGAACACCCGTTACATTAATATATTCGCAACAGATTAAACTATTGCTAGAACTTTTGTTTACAGGGCAGTATGCAGAGACTTGAGCTTTTACACCTCTATCTTTACCCACAATCGGGGATAAAGTTATGATACGACAAGGATTAATAGATGCGATCGCATCAGCAATACCCGCTCCCTCAATGTCAGGAGAATATTGAGGCATCTTAGAAGATTGAGTCGCATCAATTTCACCCTTAGCTTGTTGTAAATCAAATTCTACTCTCAAACGATTTGATAACTCAGCAGAAGAAGTACCCGTAATCTCAAATCCATAAGACTTTTGAGCGGCTTTTATGGCTGAAGTTGTCCGAGGTCCTCCAATACCATCTATAGGGCCAGAATAAAACCCTAAAGCCGATAATAAAGGTTGAGTAACTTCAGGTTCATATACTAAAATCGAAAAAGTAGAAGCTCTAGTAGCAGCTAAACCATCTCCACTACCAGTGTACATTTGCCAGATTTCTCTTAATTCATTGTCAATATATTCAAGATTGACATCTTTGGGTGCTTGTAAAGAAACTAAAGGAGTTGTAGTCATAATTATTACAGAAATATGTTCAAAAGCATAAAATCTTGCGTTGTGAAATCAAGAATAGTGATGGGAATAGATAACGAGTCAAGAAATTCAATTATCAACTATCAACTAATTTATAATCGTCGCCAACGTCGCCCATCTCGGTTGAGTAATAATTCCGCTTCAGGAGGTTGCCATGTACCAGCTTCATATAAGGGTACTGTGAGAGGATCACATGGTGCATCCCAAGCTGTCAAAGCTGGATTAATTACACGCCAAGCCTCTTCCACCTCATCTGCACGGGTAAATAAAGTTTGATCTCCCAACATACAATCTAATAAAAGACGATGATAAGCATCAGCAGTGGGCATACCAAAAGAAGAACCATAGCTAAAATCTATTTCTACCGTACGGGTACGCAATTCGGCTCCAGGCATTTTCGCTTCAAACCTTAAAGAGATTCCTTCATTGGGTTGAATTCTTAAAGCGAGGATATTAGGATTAGCTTGTTGTGCAGCAGAAGGAAAAATTGTTAAGGGTACATTCTTAAATTGGATGGCAATTTCAGATACTTTTTTTGGTAATCTTTTGCCTGTTCTCAGGTAAAAAGGAACTCCTTGCCAACGCCAATTATCAATCATTAACTTCATCGCCACAAAAGTAGCCGTCGTGGAATTGCCATCGACATTATTTTCATCACGATAACCAGGTACTTCTTTACCCTTCATCCAACCAGCACTATATTGACCTCTAATGGCACTTTGTTCCAGATTTTTAACATCTGCTAAAGAAGTAGATTGTAGTACTTTAACTTTTTCCCCACGAATACTATCAGCAGTGACCCCATTCGGGGCTTCCATTGCAGTTAAACAAAATAGTTGAAAAAGGTGATTTTGCACCATATCCCTTAATGCACCCGCAGTCTCATAATATCCCGCTCTGTCTTCTACTCCGACAGTTTCAGCTACGGTAATTTGTACATTATCAACATAATGACGATTCCATAAAGGCTCAAAAATGGCGTTGGCGAAACGAAACACCATTAAATTTTGGACAGTTTCTTTGCCTAAATAATGGTCAATACGATAAACTTGCTGTTCTTGACAAACTTCTTGGACAATACGATTTAATATCTTCGCACTACTTAAGTCTTTTCCAAAGGGTTTTTCAATAACTAAACGATGTTTGACAGGATCTTTTAGCATCCCTGCACTACCTAATTGTTTAATGGCAGGAGGGAAAAATTTGGGTGATACCGCCAGATAAAATACTCTATTACCTCTTGTTCCTCTTTTTTGATCTAATTCCCTTAGAAAGTTGTTTAATTTCTCATAACTTTCGGCTTCATTCATATTACCTGAACAGTAATAGAGTCCCTCGGAAAAGTCTGACCATAATTCTTCTTGTTGTATACCATCAGAAAATTCTTCTATGCCTATCTTCATTTGTTCACGAAAATAGTCATGACTCCAATCCCTTCTGGCTACGCCGACGATGGTCATTTCTGGAGGAAGTCTTCTTTCTTTCTTCAATTGATACAAAGCAGGGACAAGTTTTCTTTGGGTTAAATCACCTGATGCACCAAAAATCACGAGAATTAATGGTTCTGGTGTTTTTGCCTGTTTCAAGCCTACCCGAAGAGGGTTTTCTTGTAGTGTCAGCATTTATCCTTCTATTTATTAATAACCACTCTCATTCTAATTACTATTTTTTGTTCTAGATGAATTTATTGTTACAAGTAAAGTGTTGTAACAATTTTTTGGATCTTCGATCGCATTTTAATAATTAACTGTAATCTTCTACAAACAAGCACTTATGGGGGTTTAGAAAGTGAGTTGTTAAAATAAAGTTAAATTTTCTCGATCTAGCAAATATAGTTTTGATGGCATTATCAATCTGGTAGTTCGTCAAGTTTAAAATGATAGATTATGGTAGCAGGGGAGAAGGGAGAAAAGGAGCTGGGAGAGAAAGTGTTTTGTTAGATTTTTAAATATGACTGCTTTATACCTCAAAATAAAATTGATGTTCTAATAGTCCATCCAGGGCGAACGCATACTCCATTGTTTTCGCAATAGGAGCGACAAAAACAGGTTTTATTGAGAAAATTATTAACATTTTATAATTAGCGATCGCTCAAAGTATTATTACTTCGTAGACCAAAAATTAGTATGCGTTCGCCCTGATAGTCCATCAAGATATATAGCACAATGGTAAACGATGAATTAAAATGCTTATTTCAGAATAGTTTCAAGTAAAATATTTACACAATTGTTAATTTAACCATAATGTCCGATTTCGATATAATGATTTTGTCTAATGGGCCAGGAGAGATTACCACATGGGTTTTACCTGTGGTTAAGCAAATTCGCAACCATGAAAATATTAGCAAAAATAATTTACGTATTTCGGTAATTTTATCTCCTTGTCCTCACGCTACGGGAAATGAGGTAGAAATTCTTCGTAAATCATCTCAAATCGATCGAATTAAGTCTGCGGAAGCTTTTTTTGCTTTTTTACTTTGGGGTAAAACTAAAGATGATTGGGATTGGTATTCACAAGGACTAGTTTTATTTCTAGGAGGGGATCAATTTTTTGCTTTAACTGTTGCCAAAAGGTTCGGTTATCAAAGTTTAATTTATGCAGAATGGGATGCTCGTTGGTATAGACACATAGATTATTTTGCCGTGATGAATCAAGCTGTAATTGATAAAATACCTATTGATTTTCAATCAAAATGTACTGTTGTTGGGGATTTAATAGCAGATATACAAGTAGATAATTCAGAGGAAAATTTACTGATTGATAATAAAATTACAATCGGTTTATTACCAGGTTCTAAAGATAGTAAGTTAACTCAAGGTGTACCTTTTTTAATAGCGATCGCAGAATATATTTACCAAAAGAATAAAAATATTGAATTTATTATTCCCATTGCTCCAACTATCAATGCCGAAATTTTAGCTAGTTATGCCAATAAAAATAATAACTCTTTTACTAGTATTTTTAATAATGTAACAGGAAAATTAATCGAAAGGGAAAATGAAGTTTATTTACAAACTTCTGGAGGAATTAATATTAAATTAATTAGTGAATTTCCTTGTCATGAAAACTTGACAAAATGCCAAATATGTTTAACGACGATCGGGGCAAATACTGCCCAATTAGGTGCTTTAGCTATTCCGATGATTATTTTGATTCCTGCTTATCAATTAACTGCTATGAAATCATGGGACGGTTTACCTGGATTATTAGCAAATTTACCTTTGGTGGGGGATCTTTTTACTACTTTCATGAATAAAATAGTTTTACAATATATCATCAAGAATAAAAAACTTTATGGATGGCCTAATATTTGGGCAAAAAAAGAAATTGTTCCTGAATTAATTGGCTATTTAAAAATAGAAAAAGTAGGTGATTTAACTTTAAATTTATTAGAAGATCAAAGCAAATTAAAACAAATTAAAAATAATTTAAAAACAGTTAGAGGAACATCAGGTGCTAGTTTAAAAATAGCCCAAATGATCTCTCAAATTCTTGCATCAGAATGACTTATGACAATAATAATCATGGAGTGTTGACAACAAGTGATTTTTCCTTTCAAAGATGATTCCCAAAGGGTGCGACCTGATTTTGATATTGGAAGAAAGGTCATAAAATTTTTGTTCCATAAGGTATTTATTAATCCATAAAATTAAGCAAATACTGCAGCTAATTGTATATTCTCAAATTTTCTAAAAACCTCTTTAATAGTGAATCACAGCCATCAGGTATCATAGGAGAGTCGCACCCTTCCCAAATCTCATTTTGGCTAAAGCTTGTTGTGTTTTTCGATCGAGGGAATTAAATAAAAAACGTCCTTGAGATTTGGAACGATTATTCAATCTATTTCTTTGTTTATTATTAGTAGAATCAATTTCGATAACTAATCCTTGGGCGGACATCCATTCAGCACCATAACCAACAACTGTATGTCTTTGAGCTTGATCTGATGTAGCGACAATCAATCTCTTTTTTCGATCTTCTCGTTGATAGTAAAAAGAAGCACAAAATTTTTCGATATAAGTATCTGCTGTTTGGTCATATGACGTATAATGTACTGATAATCGATCGCCATATTTTTCTTCATTGCTAGGGGTTTTTTGATAATGGGCATCAAATACTATTTTTCCGTCTAATGCCTTATATCCTGTGTAATTAATTAAACTCTCGATTAACGAATCTCTAGCAGATTCTAACCCATTCTTTTTCCTGATTTTTTTAAGATAAGACGACGCACCAATAATATTGTAGCCATCTACCAATAAGATAGCCCCAGATGTTGTAGAAACCATTTGACCGCATATACGTGTTTAACTAAAAATTACGATGTCATAATGGTATATCTTAACAAAAATTTAAACTCATTCAAGATCATATTTCTGTACTATTTTTTTTCCAGCCAAAGTTCTTGAGGTTTACCTTGACGAACAACTTTTCCTTTTTCCAGTACAAAATAGCCATCGGCATAATCTAATTCTTCCAAACGATGAGTTACCCATAAAGCAGTAATACCCGTTTTTCTGACCAGTTTTTGTACTAAGGCGACTAATTCTATTTGAGTATCAGGATCTAATAATGCTGTGGGCTCATCTAATAATAATACCTGACAATGACGAGCTATTTCCCCTGCGATCGCTATACGTTGTTTTTGTCCTCCACTGAGGGCATAAATGGGACGATTTTTGAAATCCAAAAGATTAACTGCATTAAGGGCTTCTTCTACCCTTAATTTGATTTGAGCTACCGTTAATTTTTCTTTAACCAATCCAAAAGCAATATCTGCGGCAACAGTGGGCATAACCAATTGATGATCTGGATTTTGGAACACAAAACCAAGAGGAGTTTCTAACTTGATATCACCACTATTAGGAGTTAGTAAACCGGCAATTAATCTCAATAAAGTTGATTTTCCGCAACCATTATTACCTAACAACATCCAAAATTCGCCTCGGGGGACTTTTAGACTACAAGAATCTAAGACAGTTGTTTGAAGATTCCAACTAAAATTTAACTTATTAACTTCGATCGCAAATTCTGATTTAGTCATTTTAGTTATGAATTACTAATAAACTAGTTCGCCTCAAACATTAACTACTAGTCGAGAAGATAAACCGAATATAAACAAAAAATCATGTCTTAACTATCGACACCACGGTGCAAATAGTTAAGTTAACCAAAAAACAATTATCTGAGATTGTTTTTATATAATTGTGATAATAATTTTGACTAATTATTTTTCATTGAGAGCCGCGAAAAATCCAGGTACTTTTCCTCCAGTACTAGTACCATCTTTTTGAGATATTATTACTCCTGCAACTTGATCGCTCATGACCGCAATTTTCTTTTCAGTTTGTTGATCACAAGTTAATTCAATTATTTGTGTTTGGGATCCTTTTATTGCTTCCAAAATTTGATTGTAAAGAGCTTGAGCTTCGGCTTCTTCTTTTTTCTCTACGGATAAAGGCATGGGAATGTATCTTACTAATAGATCGATCGTGAACATAGAGCTTATAAATATTTATTTAGTTCAGGGTCATATATACTTTACCTATTTTAGTCTTTTTAAGGTTTTTTTAACAATTCGGTTGTCAAAAATTGTTATTTTCCCATAGAATAATACTATATACACAACGTTAAGAAAAGTTAATTTTTCTCATAAAGAAGTGCCAACCATTATATATGGCGAGAGAAAATTTTTAAAACGTTTTGATGATTGTAATTATTCGGAGTTTATTTTATGACAATCGCAGTCGGACGTGCGCCGTCACAAAGGGGCATATTTGATGTCCTCGATGACTGGCTCAAAAGAGACCGCTTTGTATTTGTAGGTTGGTCAGGTATTCTTTTATTCCCTTGTGCTTATTTAGCATTAGGTGGTTGGTTAACTGGTACTACTTTTGTGACTTCTTGGTACACTCACGGTTTAGCCAGTTCTTACTTAGAAGGTGCTAACTTCTTAACTGTTGCAGTTTCTTCTCCTGCTGACGCTTTGGGTCATTCATTACTCTTTTTATGGGGACCTGAAGCTCAAGGAGACTTTACTCGTTGGTGTCAAATTGGTGGTTTATGGCCATTTGTTGCTTTACATGGTGCCTTTGCTTTAATTGGTTTCATGCTACGTCAATTTGAGATTTCTCGTTTAGTTGGGATTCGTCCTTACAATGCGATCGCATTCTCTGGTCCTATCGCCGTATTTGTTAGTGTATTTTTAATGTATCCTTTAGGACAATCAAGCTGGTTCTTTGCACCTAGCTTTGGTGTAGCGGGTATCTTCCGTTTCATCTTATTCTTACAAGGATTCCACAACTGGACACTCAATCCTTTCCATATGATGGGTGTAGCTGGTATTTTAGGTGGAGCATTATTATGTGCGATTCACGGTGCGACAGTAGAAAATACTTTGTTCCAAGATAGTGAACAGGCAAACACCTTCCGTGCTTTTGAACCAACTCAAGCAGAAGAAACCTATTCCATGGTAACTGCTAATCGTTTCTGGTCTCAAATTTTCGGTATTGCCTTCTCCAACAAACGTTGGTTGCACTTTTTCATGTTATTTGTACCTGTAACAGGTTTATGGATGAGTTCAATCGGTATTGTTGGTTTAGCATTTAACTTACGTGCTTATGACTTTGTATCTCAAGAGTTGAGAGCAGCCGAAGATCCAGAATTTGAAACTTTTTATACTAAAAATATCTTATTAAATGAAGGTTTACGTGCATGGATGGCACCTCAAGACCAACCTCATAAGAAATTTGTATTCCCTGAAGAAGTATTACCACGTGGTAACGCTCTCTAAAATCATCGGAATCTAAACAATAAAAAAAGCTCCAATAATGGAGCTTTTTTTTTGAGCAAATAAAGTTTGTGCAGTTTAAGCATTTGGTCTTCAGATTTTAGAAAAATTGTACTTTTGTCCATTCTATAAACGGTTAACTAAGTCTCTGGCTTTAGTAATGGTATCGGGAAAAACACCAACCATCGAGGCAAAAATTTGATCTGGTAATTCTGCCGTGATTTTTGTATCAAACCAATGCTCGAATTGATTAAGAATAACTTGTGCTCTTTGATGGGCGATGGGATTATCGGTAATTTGTTTAATCAGTCTTACCCATTGTCTTCTGATTAAATATGCTCGATGTCTTTCACGATGATTTGATGGTTTTAGTAAAGATAGATTACCCACAGGAATAACATCTCGTAAATCTTCATCAAAACATCCCCCAATAATCGCTCCTGGACCAGCAAAATCTGTATAGTACTTTTTGATTAGAATTAAACCATTTTTTTTCTTAGGATTGATAAATAAGAGATTTTTGTGTTGTAGGAACTCCTTAATATCGTATTCTAATAAGTTGAGATTGTCAGTAGCCATAATTATTTCAGGGATTTTGTGAGCAGTAAACGGCGTTTGCTGGTGACAAATAAACTATACAAGTCTGTTTTTACTTGTTAAATAGCATAGCCATTTTTTAAATATAGTTCCTGTCCTATTTTATTACTTGCCAGAACATGAAGAGAAATTTGCTCAAATTCTTTTTGTTGTGCTATTTGCTCACATTTTTTCAATAATTGACTAGCAATACCTTGACGACGATAGTTTTTATTGACGGCTAGATTTGTTATATAAGCGTATTTTTGATGGTTATACCAACGAGAACGACGACAAAAAGACAATTCCACCGTACCAACCACACTTTGGTATATTTCTCTACCCATTTTACTCATAAAGACCGCAACTAGACACAAGCTATCAGTATCTTGATTTTGTAAACGACCTTTTAAATCCTGACAAATTCCTAATTTTAATAAAGGATAAATCCAACAGGTGAAATCATTAAAATTATTAAAGCTTAGAGTTAGAATTTCTCCTACCTGTGAAATATCATCAAGACAAGCTGAACGGACGATCGTCATTGATGACAAATTAGTGGGAGAATGAGGAGGTAAACCATGGGAAAAATCAAACCAAGATGATTGCACCATTGATAAATACAGTTGTAAGAAATTAATAGTATATTGATTTGTAAAAATTATCTCTAATATTAGAGTATGTTTTTGGTTAAAATGAAGTTTTGTTCATATATAACAATAATTTTATAAATAAATAATGGTAACAAACAACCAAGTTTATAGACAAGAAATAATTGGCTCAAGACGTTTGAGTAATTATTGGTGGGCTATCGTCGTAACAATTGGTGGAATCGGATTCTTATTAGCTGGTTTATCTAGCTATTTTCACCATGATTTTCTAAGGGTTAGTGATACATCTAATTTACAATTTGTGCCTCAGGGTATTGCTTTAAGTTTTTACGGTGTGGCAGGTAGTTTATTAGCGATTTATCTTTGGTCAATGATTGCCTTAAATGTTGGTAGTGGTTACAACGAGTTTAATAAGGAAAAAAAACAAGTAGTTATTTATCGTTCAGGTTTCCTTGGTAAAAATCGTCAGATAGAATTAATTTATGATTTAGATGATGTTCAAGCTGTTAGAGCTGAAATCAAAGAGGGTTTAAATCCCAAAAGGGCTTTATATTTGAAAGTAAAATCTAAAAGAGATATTCCTTTAAGCCCTGTCGGTGAACCAATGGCTTTATCTAAATTAGAAAATCAAGGAGCTCAATTGGCTCGTTTTCTAACTGTACCTTTAGAAGGACTATAGTAATTAATAATGAATGAATAATTAATTATAGTTATTCTATAGTGGTCGTGATAAATTAGAATCTTTTTCACTCATAATTTGTCATACTCAATCTAGAAGAGCTTTAATGATTTAACTATCAACTATCAACTATCAACTATCAACTATCAACCATGACTCGTGTTTATAGACCTTTGAGTTTGATTGTGGTTTTATGTTTCGTCACTATCTTTGCTTTATTCGGATGTGATGCAGAAGATGTCCCTACAACTCAAGAAAATAATACAGCTAACCAAGAGTTAGTTACTCAAGAAAACAATAATACCAATCCTAATATAAATCAAACTATGAATTCACCTAAATTAGAAGGCACTGCTACCGTTGTCATGAAAGTTAACGGACAATCTATAACCATCGAAGTTGATGGTAACAATGCACCTTTAACAGCAGGTAATTTTGTGGATTTAGTCCAAAAAGGTGTTTACAATGGCACAGTATTCCATCGTGTTGTTAAGGAACCTCAACCCTTTGTAGCACAAGGTGGTGATCCCAATAGTAAAAATCCTAATGTCCCTGTCAACCAATTAGGTACAGGTAGTTATGTCGAACCTGAGACTGGTACTCCTCGCTATGTTCCTTTAGAGATTCGTCCTGCATCTGAAGATGAAGCTAACCCTTCAGAAATAATTTATAGCAAAACAATTAGCATGACTCCTCAGTTAAAACATGATTATGGGGTAATTGCGATGGCGAGATCACAAATGCCTGATTCTGCTTCTGCCCAATTTTATTTGACTTTAGCTGATTTGCCTTTCCTTGATGGTAGTTATGCTGTTTTTGGTAAGGTAACTGAAGGAATGGATGTAGTCGACAAAATACAACAAGGCGATCGCATTGACTCAGCAGAAGTTATTTCGGGAGCAGATAATCTTAAATAGATTTCCAGTTTCACGGTAAAGGGTGTATCTAAACACCCTTTTTTAATAGAAAAATTTTTCATATAGCAAAGTACGATGACCAAAAGTTGAAATATTGACACAGCAATACTTTCAACAATCATCAATGTCCGAATCAATAGGTTCTCGGCTATAAATATAATCATAGTCGTTAAAACTTTCTATGCAACTTCTCTACAAAGATTGTAAGAAAAACTCTGTATTGAAAATTATCTCACAGCCCGACAAAGCTTATTTAAGGTTTGCTAAATAAGGATGAAACCTTTACTAATAATGCTTAACAGCTAGAATTCACCTTGAAAAACACCAAAAATAACCCCAAATTCCCATTGTCAATTCTCGTCTTGGTCAGCCTTCCCTTGCGGATTAAAAATTCCGCGGGTTCTGACCGCAATTCTCAATTATCCTTACCAACTATTTTTGACTTTTTCAGCAGACCCTAATTACCGATTAATTGTTAATGAATAAAACATGGACAAAGTTGTTGTCACGGGTATTTCTATTCAGTCTTGTTTAGGAGATACTCAAGAAACTTGGAATAATCTCGAGGGAGGAATCTCTGGTCTTAAAATTAGTCGACCTTTTGTTTCTTTTTCACGTCTACCTTTGGGGCTTATTAATTCTCAACCTTCACAAATAAATGAATTAACTCTTCAATTAATTCAAGACTTATCTGTTGATAGTAAAATAAATCTCCCTTGTCAAGATATCGGAGTCGTTATTGGTTCTAGTCGTGGTTGTCAAAGTCAGTGGGAAGTTTGGTTACAAAAACGCTCTCATGCTAATCCTGAGCTACAAATATCGTTTAATCCTCCTTGGTTGAAGAGTTTACCCTATCAACCTGCAATTCTCTGTGCTAATTTTTTAGGTGCTTCAGAAGTTGTTTTATCCCCTGCTAATGCTTGTGCAACTGGTTTAGTTGCCATCGCTCAAGGATATGAATTAAGTAGGCAAAAAAGATGCACTCAGGTTGTGGTAGGAGCAGTTGAAACCCCTATTACGCCTTTAACCATTG
>JAAHTG010001049.1_pt1 | contig 20592 bp, 32 predicted proteins | sample 6116081 | NCBI WGS metagenome assembly JAAHTG01 (sample SAMN13939989, study PRJNA603662) | sponge metagenome | isolation source: marine sponge | host: Mycale hentscheli | place: New Zealand | collected 2005 | reverse complement strand
TTAGACCTAAGCAACTTTGATACTTCAAATGTTACTGACTTCAGCTATATGTTCAAGCAAGGCCCGGGTTTTGCTTCAAGTGCACTAGATTTGAGACACTTTGATACATCATCTGCTACAACTTTCTCCAATATGTTCAATTATACTACTTCTCCCCAATCTTCGTCTATTACTAGCATAAACGTAACCGGGTGGGATACTTCAAATGTGACCAGCTTTGGGTTTACGTTTGCACATATGGCGAATCTCACATCAATTATTGGCCTAAACACCTTCGATACTTCATCTGCTACAGCTATGAACGCAATGTTCTTTGAATTGCCAAGTCTAACATCGCTTGATGTAAGCAACTTTAATACTACAAATGTTACAATTATGAACGCAATGTTCTATAATGTTAGCAGTATTACTTCACTAGATGTGAGCAACTTTGTTACTACAAATGTTACAACTATGAGCTATATGTTCTATCAGCTCTCTTATATCACATCGCTTGATTTGAGTAACTTTGATACCTCATCTGTTACAGATATGCAATATATGTTCTATCGGCTCGGCAGGCTCACATCGCTTGATGTAAGTGGTTTTGATACCTCATCTGTTACAAATATGAGATATATGTTCTATGAAGTTAATGATCTCACATCAATTACTGGCCTAAACACCTTTGATACCTCATCTGTTACAAATATGAACTATATGTTTTATGGTTGTAGCCTTATCACATCGCTTGATTTGAGTAGTTTTGATACATCATCTGTTACAGAGGCATACAGTATGTTCCAGTATTGCTATGCTCTTACAGATATTATTGGCATTGAGAACTTTAACATAGAAGCCCTTAATTCTACACTTTCCTTGTATAACTTTATGAATAGTGCATCAATAACCACTGCACGTTATGATGCGTTACTAGTTAATTGGGATGCGCAGGACCCATTTGATAATATAATTGTTCACTTTGGGAACAGTCAATACACCGCAGGTGGTGCTGCAGAAGCAGCAAGAGCTAATTTAATTAGCACAGACGGATGGGCAATTACGGATGGAGGTGCTGTACCAACCCCATTTGCCATGACTGTTAGAACTACATCAGCCAGCGAGACATTTACCATACCTGCTCAGGATGTAGGCACATTTAATGCAACTGTTGATTGGGGTGATGGTTCATCATCAACAATCACGGCATATAATGACGCCGACTTAGCACACACATATGCAACAGCTGGAGATCACGCAATCAGCATTAGTGGTACGTTCCCCAATATTTACTTTAATAATGGAGGTGATAAAGCTAAGGTTATTGCAGTAACTAGCCTTGGTCAAGTAGGATGGCAAAACTTTAACCGTGCATTTTATGGTTGTAGTAATATGACTAGCTTTACCCTTGGTGTTACAGATACCTCATCTGTTACAGATATGTCATATATGTTTTATATTTGTGGTAATCTCACATCACTTGATTTGAGTAACCTTGATACCTCATCTGTGACAAATATGGAGCGAATGTTCTTTTGTGTCAGTCTCACATCGCTTAATGTAAGCGGTTTTGATACTTCATCTGTAACAAATATGAATCGAATGTTCTCCTCTTGTAGAATGTTAACATCAATTACTGGCCTAAACGACTTTGATACCTCATTGGTGGAGGATATGAGTTATATGTTTGCCTCACATAATGTGAATCCATCGATTGATGTAAGTAGCTTTAATACATCATCTGTTACAACTATGTCCCATATGTTTTATGATTGTAGACTTGTCACATCGCTTGATGTAAGTGGTTTTGATACATCATCTGTTCTAAGTATGTCCGGTATGTTTAATCGTTGTTATGATTTAACAACACTTGATCTAAGTAGTTTTGATACATCATCTGTTACAAATATGTATGCAATGTTTTATAATTGCTCTGGTCTAACAACACTTGATCTAAGTAGTTTTGATACCTCATCTGTTATAACTATGTATCAAATGTTTATTAGTAATACTGGTCTCACATCGCTTGATGTAAGTAGCTTTAATACATCATCTGTTCGAAGTATGGACAGTATGTTTTTTAATTGTAATAGTCTCACAACGCTTGACCTAAGTAGTTTTGATACATCATCTGTTACAACTATGACCAGTATGTTCCGGCTTTGCACTGATCTTACAGATGTTGTTGGCGTTGAGGACTTTAACATAGAAGCACTTAATAGCACATTTGATTTGAGTAACTTTATGACTAGTGTAACATTACCTACATCACGTTATGATGCATTACTAGTTAATTGGGATGCACAGGATCCATTTGATAATATGACTCCTAACTTTGGTAGCAGTAAATATACAGCAGGTGGTGCTGCAGCAGCGGCAAGAGCTAATTTAATTAGCACAGACGGATGGACAATTACAGATGGAGGAACAGTGTAATGGCTATATTAACTAAAACAGAAGGCTATTTTATTATCAACGATGGATGGACAATTACAGATGGAGGAACAGTGTAATGGCTATATTAACTAAAACAGAAGGCTATTTTATTATAAATGGTGGAGCAATTTCATTAAGTGACGAGACAGAAGTATCACACCGTGATGATGCTACTGTACAGGAATTTGACACTGAGGCATTAATGCTTGCAGCACATGAAGAACAATTCCCAGAACAATATGAAGTAGAAACTCTTGATGAAATAGAAGAGGACGAACCAATAACATGAGCGAAGAATTAGAAACACCAACGATTGACTTTTATTTAAAGTTAACAAACGAAGCTGAGATGACTACGGTATTATCAGACTTCTACACACAAGACACTGAAATAACAGTAGACGAGGAGACAGGCGAGGAAACTACTACAAACGTTGGTGATCCTTACCTAGTATCAAACACAGCTAACTATGCTATTGATGTTGTAGGAACACTAAGTGAACCTACAGGCAATACACTAACAGATGATGATGGCTTGGAGTATCCTGAGATGCAAGACTTAGATGGTTGGCATGTGAATATCCGTTTAATAGGTGATGAAGTCAGAGAAGCTGTAGAAGCACTAAATGAAACACACGGGGTCACTCCAAGTACACCTAAAAGAATTTGGTTATAAGGAAATAATGTGCATACAAAAACTTGTACAAAATGTGGACATGGCTGTCATTGTGACAAAGTAACCTGTCCTGAGTGTGTTAATGATGTATGTGGACATTGCGATTGTGAATCTAAAAGTTTAGCTGAATATGAAGCAAAGATATGGCCATGGCAAGATAGTGGTGTAGAACAAATGTTATGAATCTTTGTACAGAAGAAATAGCATGGGCAACAACTGTTCCTGAAGATTTATGGATATTCGACAAACTTATACTATCAAGACATCTTGGTTATACTTGTGGTCCAGTAGGAACTAGAGTTTCGCAATCAGATTACTATATTGTAAGACCTTGTGTAAACGCTATAGGACTTGGGCTAGGTACACAAAAGCACTACATTAAAGATTTTACAGATCACTTAACACCAGGACATTTTTGGTGTGAAATATTTGAAGGCGATCATATTAGTGTAGATTATCTTAACGGCGAACAAGTACTAGCAGTACAAGGACATAAAAATCCAGCAACATATACACAATGGGATCGTTGGGTAAAAGTAGATGTTCAAATACCATTACCTAGTTGTTTAGATTATATTAAAAATAAATACAGTAAGATAAACGCAGAGTACATAGGCGGTAATCTAATAGAATTACATCTGAGACATAATCCAGATTTCCCTGAAGGGCAAACCGAATACATACCTGTGTGGCAAGGACAAGACCAAACTCCGCCAGATGGATACAGATATGTAGATGATCCAGATGTTCACGGGCGCATAGGAGCGTTTGTAAAATAAATACACATACATAAAACAAGGATTTGTAAAATGGCAGTAGAAGATTTTGAATTTGAATTCACAGAAGACATGGTCATCGAGATGCTTCGTGGCAATGACGAAGCTGAAGATTGGTATGACGCAATGTGTGAAATCCTTCCACTATGGGAAGTAGATACACCAGCACGAGTAGCAATGTTTATCGCACAATGTGGACATGAAAGCAATAACTTTAGAGTGTTGAGTGAGAACCTCAACTATAGCGCCAAAGCACTAGATGCTATTTTTGGCAAGTATTTTAAGAGAGCAGGTAGAGATGCAGAACCTTATCACAGAAAGCCTAGAAAAATTGCGAATGTTATATACGCAAATAGAATGGACAACGGTGACACCGATTCAGGCGATGGCTGGAGATTCAGGGGTGGCGGCATACTACAACTTACAGGACGTTACAATTATACAAAGTTCGGAGAAGACGTCGAAATGACACCAGAAGCGGCAGTAGAATATGTACGCACGAAAAAAGGCGCACTAGACAGCGCATGTTGGTTCTGGGACACAAACGGATTAAACAAGTATTGTGATAGTCGTGATGTTAAAGGTGCTACTAAGCGTATTAATGGTGGTTACATTGGATTAGAAGATCGTAAAAAGCATTACGAACACGCAATGGAAGTGTTGGGCGGACATTGGGAACCAGCACAAATGGTATACGAAACTATTCGTGTAGGATCACGTGGTCCAACTGTACGTGCTGTACAAGAAGAATTAGAAATTGGTGCAGATGGCATCTTTGGTAGAGGTACCGAAGCACACATTAAGCACTGGCAAGAAGAGAATGGACTTACACCAGACGGTGTTATGGGTCCAGTTAGTCTTGCAATGATGTTTGGAGAAGATTAATGTCAAATGAAGTAGATGACAAAGGTAAAATGGAAATACAACTACGTATTTTAGGTAACGAACTAGTTGCTATTAAAATGTCAGTAGATGATTTTAAAATGAAATGGCTACTAATTGGAGTGATTAGTATCGTAGCATTAGGCTGGGCCGCAGGTAGCTTTGGTCCAGAACTAGTAAACATGTTTGGAGAGTAACATGGATATAGCTCATTATTTAAAAGTATATAAAAAGCATGAAGCAGAACATACTAGTACTAATGAGCGTAACGACTATTGGAGGAGATATAACGATGAGTTGGTTAAAGAACAGATTAAAAGAGAGAACGACACTTGATGGTGTTGTACTAGTAGCTTCAGGTGTAGCAATGATAATGGTACCTGTAAACTTAATTGCGTATGCTATGATTGCTTACGGAGCATGGACTATTTGGAAATCTGAATAGTATGTGGGATATAATAAGCGACATGGCTACCAATAGGCTGTGGATATATACAAGTATTGGTGGTAGTATATTAGGTGCGATTAGTTTAGCATACTTGAGTACTACTAGAGCTGGACTTTGGTTTTATGCCAAAGTAGATAATGGCATGGACTTCCTTGTGGAACGTTATGGTTGGACTTGGTTAGAACAACCAGAAGATGCTTGGCGTAAGAAGTATCCAAAAATAACAGCAAAAATAGATGCGATAGAACAAAGACTAAAGGAACTAGAAAAATAATGTACAGTAAACCATGTAAACTACATTTAGAGAAAGCTGGCATGACACGTTGGCAACACTTTAGACACGCAATGGGTATTGCATGGAGTCTAAAAAAGGCGGCAATTGCGGTTTTTATACACGCATTTGCGCCTAGATATTTTGAAACATACGCAACTAGCACGATGAAAGACATTCTAAACTCACATAAAAAGACTTGACAACCTAGCAAATCTAACATATAGTAGTAGGATAACAAGCTAAAGGAGATGAATATGTCACGAGCATTTAGTGATAGTGAGATTACGAAACTTAAACAAATTATTAACGAAGGTATCCAAGTAACATCAGAAGTGGAAACACTTAAAGGTGGACTTAAAGATACAGTAAGCGCAGTTGCTGAAGAGCTAGATATGAAGCCAGCAACTATTAACAAAGCAATACGTATTGCTTATAAACAAGAGTTCGCAAAAGTATCAGACGATTTCAGCGAATTGGAAGAACTATTGGCGGCTGTCGGCAAAGGACATTAATGTGCTAGACTTAAAAGTTATTGAAGTCCAACACTATACAGATAAACTTTTTAGAATTAGAACAGAACGACCTCGCAGTTATAGATTTACTGCGGGGGAGTTCGTTATGATTGGATTAGCGGATGCTCCAAGCAGAGCGTATAGTATTACTAGTGGTCCATATGACGACTACATAGAGTTTTATAGTATTAAAGTACAAGACGGTCCGCTTACAAGCAAACTACAACATATTGAAGTAGGCGATACTATTCTTGTAGGCGAGAAGCCAACAGGCACACTTATACTTGCTAACTTAGAACTAGGTGGACATCTAGTAATGATGGCAAGTGGTACAGGTATTGCTCCGTTTATTAGTTTACTACGTGAACCAGAAACATATGACTTGTTTGAGAACATTACAGTAACATGGACTACTCGGCTACATGCTGAACAGGACTGTTACCGAGACTTCTTGAATGAAATGCCCGTTGAATATATTAGCACAGTTACACAAGAGCCAGCTGAACTACAAGGACGTATACAAAAGTTTATGTCAGACGGAACAGTACAGATTGACAATCCTACAGAACAGCGTATAATGTTATGTGGAAGTGTAGGATTTAACAATGATTTAAAAGAACACTTTAACAGCCTCGGATTTAACGAAGGCAACAAACGTACACAAGGAACGTTTGTACAAGAAAGGGCATTTGTCGGCTAATGTATGTAGACGCTTACTTCGACCAAAACAGAGACATTATTCACGTTACTGAGCGTGATGAAAAAGGACGCAGAGTATACCGTGAGTATCCTGCTAGCTATGGGTTTTATTACAAGGATCAGCGTGGAAAATACGACAGTATCTTTGGTGATAAACTATCACGTTATGCTACAACTAATGGTAGGGCGTTTAAAAAAGAAAAGAAGATGTACGGCGGACAGAAACTTTTTGAAAGTGATGTGAACCGCACGTTTAAATGTTTAGCGGACAACTATTTAGGTAAAGATACTCCTAACTTAAACTTAGCCTTTTTTGATATTGAGGTTGACTTTGATAAAGATGTAGGGTTTGCTCCACCTGAGGATCCGTTTAACGCTATTACAGCAATCGCAGTTCATCTTAGTTGGCTTAAAACTACAGTATGTTTGGTGTGTAAGCCAGATACACTTAGCCGTGAAGATGCGGCAGAGATATGTAGTCGCTTTCCAGACACTATGTTAATGGACACTGAGGAAGAACTACTAAAAACTTTCCTTGAATTAATTGATGATGCGGATGTAATGAGTGGATGGAACAGCGAAGGATTTGACATTCCATACACAGTAAACCGTATTTCCAGAACAATTGGTAAAGAGTATACTAAAAAGTTTTGCTTATGGGATCAGTATCCCAAGCGGCGAGAATTTGAGAAGTATGGTAAAGCACAAGAGACGTTTGATACAATTGGACGCCTACACTTGGACTATATGGCACTGTATCAAAAGTATACATATCATGAGATGCACAGCTATAGTTTGGATGCCATTGGCGAGTATGAACTAGGCGAACGTAAAGTGGAGTATCAAGGTACACTTGATCAGCTATATAACAATGACTTCCATACGTTTATTGATTATAACAGACAAGACGTTGAGCTATTAGTTAAGCTAGATGCCAAGCTACAGTTTATTGACTTAGCAAACGTTATTGCGCACGATAACACAGTATTGATACAAACAACAATGGGTGCTGTTGCTGTTACTGACCAAGCTATTATTAATGAAGCACATCATCGTGGACTTATTGTTCCTGATAAAGAGCGTGATAAAGTACAAAAGCATTATCCACAATCAACACAAGCCGCAGGTGCTTACGTTGCTACGCCAGTAAGGGGTAGACATGAATGGATTGGCAGTATGGACTTAAACAGTCTGTATCCAAGTATCCTACGTAGCCTTAACTTGAGTACAGAAACAATTGTAGGACAAGTTAGACACACATTAACTGTACCACTGCTACAGGAATATAAATGGGAAGCCGCAAGAGCATGGGAAGGCAAGTTTGCTTGTCCAGAGTATGAGCTTGTAATGGCAAAAGATACTAAAACGCAGTTGTGGATTGACTTTGAGAATGGCGAAGAGCTAATGGCTACTGGTGCTGAAATATACAGTATTATCTTTGAAAGCGATCAGCCTTGGGTTATTAGTAGTAATGCTACTATTATTAGACAAGACAAAAAAGGTATTATTCCTGGATTACTGGAGCGTTGGTATGCTGAACGTAAAGTTATGCAGAAAGAAGCTAGAGCTGTACAAGGCAAAGACGATGCCAAGTTTGGCTATTGGGATAAGCGACAGTTGGTTAAAAAGATTAACTTGAACAGTTTGTATGGTGCGTTACTTAATCAGGGATCACGTTTTAATGATCCACGTATGGGACAATCAACAACACTAACAGGACGTACTATTGCTAGGCATATGGGTGCTAGTGTTAATGAACTGTTTACTGGAGAATATAATCACGTAGGCGATACAATTGTGTATGGCGATACTGATAGTATCTACTTTAGTGCTTACCCTATCTTCAAGGACAAGATCGAAAGCGGAGAGTTTGAGTGGAATAAAGACAAAGTTACTGAACTTTATGACACTGTGTGCGATCAAGCAAACACAACATTTCCTGGATACATGGCTAAAGCACACAATGTACTTGATCAAAAGCAAGGTGAGATTATTGCCGCCGCCCGTGAGATGGTTGCCTTATCTGGTATCTTTATTAAAAAGAAACGTTATGCTATACTAGTATATGATAACGAGGGCTATAGAGAAGACAAAGACGACAAGCCAGGTAAAATTAAAGCTATGGGATTGGACTTAAAGCGTAGTGATACACCTCCGTTTATGCAGGACTTTTTAAGTGAGATATTATTAAAGACATTAACAGGAACAACTGATGATGATTTGATTGCTCGTATTATTGAATTCCGTCAAGAGTTTAGACAAAAGGATCCTTGGGAGATTGGTACGCCAAAACGTGTTAACAAACTAACTCATTACACAGGATTAGAATGGGATAAGAAAGGCGTGTACACTGGTAAAGCAAACATGCCTGGACACGTAAGAGCCGCAATCAACTACAATAGACTCAAGGGAATTAACAACGATAAATACAGTCCAGACATTGTTGATGGTATGAAAACTATTGTCTGTAAACTGAAACCGAATCCAATGGGATTCACTAGCATAGGATACCCTACAGATTCACTAGTCCCTCCAGACTGGTTCAAAGAACTTCCGTTTGACGTAGATCTCATGGAAGAAACAATTATCACTAAAAAGATTGATAACTTACTTGGTGTACTACCAATTGACTTATCAAAAGCAGAGGACAAGACTACATTTGAGAGTCTGTTTGATTTTGGATGAAAACAAGTTTAGATTTACATGGAAAACATATACATGAAGCGTGGAAAAGTGTTGACAGATTCATAAGTGAGTGTTATTATAGTAATATTAAACGTTGTGAAGTAATATGTGGTCAAGGCTTAATTCGTAACGAAATAGAAACTTGGTTACATCTAAATATACATGTGCGAGAATATAGATTTAATGTCCGCACACAAGGCAGTTATAACGTAATACTAAAGAAAAGGAAAACAGTATGAGAGACTATCTTCTCGACATCGTAAAGCATACAAGAAATGTAGGTAATATTGACGCAGTAAAGGTTACTGACGGAAGTGTTATTGAAGCTAAAGATGACGACAACAAAGTAATTGTAAAGGCAACTTACAAAACAGCACGTAGCGAATTGGCTGGTGTAATTGGATTGCCAAACTTGGATAAACTAAACGTTATCCTTAACATTTCTGAATATACTGATAACGCAAATATCAGTGTTGAGATGCGTGAACGTAATGGTGAAGAAGTACCATTTACTATGAAGTTTGTAAACGCAGGTGGTGATTTTAAAAATGACTTCCGCTTTATGAGCAAAGAACTTATTACACAACGTATTCCAGAAGTACGTTTTAAAGGTGCTAATTGGGACGTAGAAGTTGCTCCACATAGTGCTAGTGTAGCACGATTTAAAATGCAAGCACAAGCAAACAGTGAAGAGAATGTCTTTATTGCGAAAACAGATGGTGATTCACTAAAGTTTTATTTTGGTGATGACAGTGGACACACTGGTAACTTTACATTTGAAGCTAGTGTATCTGGTGAGCTTAAACAAAGCTGGAAATATCCAGTTGCTGAAGTACAAAGTGTACTAAATCTTAATGGTGATATCACTATGCGATTTAGTGACGCAGGTGCGTTAAAGATTGATGTAGACAACGGCATGGCTGTGTACGAATACATCTTCCCGGCACAAAGCTAATGCGAGTTGGTTTTACGTGTAGTGTATTTGACTTGCTTCACGCAGGGCATATCGCTATGTTACGTGAAGCTAAAGAGCATTGTGAATATCTAATAGTTGGATTACAAACTGATCCAACTATTGATAGACCGGATCAAAAAAATACACCAGTACAAAGTTTAGTTGAAAGACATTTACAACTAAGCGCAGTCAAGTATGTAGATGAAATTATCACATATCAGACTGAACAAGACCTTATTGATATTCTAAATATGTATAATATAAATGTACGCATGTTAGGTGATGAATATCGAGAAAAGGATTTCACTGGCAAGGAAACTTGTCGTAAACGAGGTATTGAACTTCACTTCAATAGAAGAGATCACAGGTTCAGTACAAGTGATTTAAGGGAAAGGGTGGAAAATGCCCCCAAAAATCGAACAACGGTTAAAAAGTTTAGAAAGTAAACATAAAGAGCTTGACAAACAGATAGATCAGTTGTATAAACATACTAGTGCTGAACTTAGTATTAAAAAACTCAAGAAAGAAAAACTGCTCCTAAAACAGGAGATAGTAAAACTAACTAACCAATTAGGAGAACATAATGGTTAAAAAAATACGTGTAATTGAAGATTCGTCAGTAATTCCTGATGAAATGACTGATGCGGCATTTCGAACACAGGTGATGGAACTTGCAAAAGCTGTAGATTGGAAACTTTGGGAGTTGTTACAAACTATTCAACGTCTTGAAAAGAAAATCGACGTTTCAGACAATGACGACTAATCGTGAAGGTTATTATGATTATATGCTTAGGCGTATGAGAGAAGAGGATGCTAAGATGAAGAAATCAAGCACTAACATTTGGGTAACATTCCGCAAGGAAGGTTTACACAAATACCCAGCAGCACTAGATGACCCTAAGTTGGCAACTGGTGATGAACAAGATGTAAGTTTCCTAGGATACATACATCGACATATTTTCCACTTTAAGGTAGAACTTGAAGTATTTCATGACGATCGAGATGTTGAATTTATCCAATTCAAAAGATGGTTGGAAAGCCTCTATGCAGACGGAACTCTGCAACTTGATTTTAAATCCTGTGAGATGATTTGTGATGATCTTGCAGATACAATTAACACAAAATATCCCAACCGTAAAATGACAATCACTATTAGTGAGGATGGGGAAAATGGAGCAACGTGTAGCTATGCATAGTCTAGGTACTAATATCCGTGAACTTCGCCAAGGGCGAGTAAGCGTTAACGACATCAAATGGGATCTTATTAAGATTATCGAACCATATGATGGTATTCTTGCAACCAACGACGGAAGTGAACGAACTGTTCGCCGTCTATTCACTACATACCTAAGTGATCTTAGATACGTAGGTCTAATTAATGACTTTAACATCTACAGTAATATCCGTGATAACGCTATTACATATGATGTCAGCGTAAAAATGTCACAGGATCGTAGTGATAAAAAACTAAAGATTCATGTAGGTGTGTATCAGAAACGAGCAGCTTAATATGACAGCAACTCGTGTAAACTTAACAGAACGTAATAAGGACTACGCAGTATTTTTGCCTAGTATTAGTACGTTCTATAATAACTTTATCGCAAAGCAACGTGCTTCTGGCAATCATATTTTGCCAGAACGTATGCCAGCAGGTTTTGAAACTGGTATGGAAGGCATGAACTTTCTCAACGAGAAGGATGCTTACTATAGTTATAAGTGGGGGTTATACTCCGCAGGTCATGCTCAACTTAATCTAGATAAAGCTAATGAATCAGACGCAATGGTACAAGGCCGTGATCGTGACAAAACATTTATGCTTTGTGACAGTGGCGGCTTTCAGATTATTAAAGGTGTTATCCAGTGCGACTGGGATAACTTTAAAACTGATGACAGTTTACGTCAGAAGATCTTAAACTGGTTGGAACACACAGGTGATTACAGTATGATCCTGGATATTCCAACACTAGCGGCTGATCCTACATTTACAGAGCGTACAGGTATTTCATCATTCAATGAATGTCTAGAGTACACTGACTTTAATGTAAACTGGTTTAAGAAACACCGCAAGTACCAGACAAAATATTTGAATGTTATGCAAGGCCGTAACTGGGCTGAAGCAGAACACTGGTATGAGAAAATGAAACATCATGATTTGGAAGGATTTGCGTTTGGTGGTAGTGCTAAGAACGATATTAATATTGTATTGCGTACACTTATTAAGATGCGTGATGATCAGCAATTAGAGCGTGGTAAACGTGATGTGCTACACTACTTGGGCATTGGTAGACTGGAATGGGCGGCGGCATATACAGCAATCCAACGTAGTTTACGTGAGCATGTTAACGAAGATATTAATGTTATGTTTGACTGTGCGAGTCCTTTCTTAGCAACAGCAAATGGTACAATGTATACACAACATGTACATAAGAATGACCGCTTTGGTTATGTTATGGACAAAGCAATGGATAATAAAGCACTAAGTGGAAGTAAACAAGCATTTCCGTTTGGTAGCCCAATTGGTGAACGTTTAAACTTAGGTGATATTTGTCACTACTCTCCTGGTATGCTTAATAAAGTTGGCAAAGAAGGTAAAACAAGTTGGGATAGTTTTAGTTATATGCTACTAATGTCGCACAACGTATACAGTCATATTGAAAGTGTACAACGTGCTAACGCTCTAACTGATATGGTAAATGCTACTGTAAGTACAGACTATAGACAATGGCGTAAACTAAAGGCAACTAGTAAAGATGAAGTGTTTAGTCCATATGTGCCACGTAACATTGTTTACATGACACAATTTATTGATCAACTGTTCCGCAGTGAGACACCAATGACAATGCTAGATGAAGCAGAATCAATGATGGCTAACTTCAGTGGTCAGAAATTACAGACATCAAGTGCAGGTAGTTTTAATAACTTATTTGAAGTAGATGATGTAGTATCAGAAGAGTCAAATGAAATGTCAGCAGAACAAGAAGCTGAAGCAATAGACTTCTTGGAATCAATGGAGAGTACTGTATGAAAATTGTAGTTGTATCTGGTGGATTTGATCCATTACATAGTGGACATATCGCATACTTTAAGTCAGCTAGAAAACTTGGAGACAAACTTGTAGTTGCTGTAAACAGTGACGATTGGCTTACCCGTAAAAAGGGTAGGCCATTTATGCCTTTCCATGAACGTTGTAATATTATTGAAGAGCTATCTTGTGTTGATCAAGTGATTGGATTTAATGACGATGACGATACAGCATGTAATGCAATCTTTCAAATACTATCTACTAAAACAAGAAGTGACACTGTAATCTTTGCCAATGGCGGAGATCGCACTTCAGAAAATATTCCAGAGATGATTTATGATCAAGTAGAATTTGCGTTTGGTGTTGGTGGAGAAGACAAAAAGAATAGTAGTAGTTGGATCCTTAAAGAGTGGAGTCAACCTACAACACAACGTGCTTGGGGTAGTTATACAGTATTACACAATGGTCCAGGTTGGGCAGTAAAAGAGCTAGCATTTGGTACTGAAACGCCACTAAGCGATCAGCGACACTTTATACGTAGTGAACACTGGCATGTAGTTGAAGGTGATATACGTATGGATTTAGAGTTTGACAATGGCGACAAATCAAGTATACTATATACATCAGGACAAAGTATTGATATTCCTGTACACACTTGGCATAAAGCAACTAATGTTGGTAAAGATGTCGCAAAAGTAATTGAAGTGTGGATGGGCGATAAACTTAGTGAAGATGATATTGAGAGAAGAGACTAATGAACACAATTTATATTATACCTATTGAACCTATTGACCAACGTTATACTAAGCAATGGTATGATAATATTCCAGTAGTACTAGAACAACAGATAGCTGAACGTAATTTAGATTATCATGTAGTAACAATTGATGGCGAGGACTTTAAACCTGATGTGAGAACAGAAGGGGCGTTCCTTGACTTTGGTGCTACTAACGTATACAAATCAACACAAACTACAGCGGTAAGTAAACTCTTTAGTAATGGTAAAGTTCGAGCAGGCGATAAGTTTCTGATAACTGATGCTTGGAACTTTATTATCACACCCATCAAATACATGAGTGACTTATTGGATATTCCAGTAGAGATACATAGTATTTGGCATGCCGGAGCATATGATCCTAGTGACATACTTGGATATAAGATGCAACCAGACTGGCCTAACCATGTTGAGAAGAGTTGGTATTATAGTAGTGATTATAATTACTATGCTACAAACTTTCACAAGGACATGTTCTTACGTAACTTAAATATTCCGCAAGGTAATTATGATAAAGCTATACGTAGTGGACAACCACATGAGCTTATTGTTGATAACTTAACACAGTATCAAACTACAGCTAAAACAAATACAGTTATGTGGCCACATCGTTATAACGATGATAAGCAACCAGCAATTGCTGAAGACTTATCTAACGACTTTGCCATGGTCATTACACAAAAAATGAACCTTGATAAATCTGAATATTATGCTAAGATGGGAGGGTGTAAAGCAATTTTTAGTTGTGCTTTACATGAAAACCTAGGCATTAGTGTAATGGAAGCAGTACTAACAGGTGCTATTCCAATTGTGCCGGATCGCTGTAGTTACAGCGAAATGTATCTTCCAGAGTTTAAATATCCAAGTGAGTGGACTAAAGACTATGTAGCATATGTGGAAAATAGAACACAGCTAACGGCCTTTATCCAAGATAAACTAGATAACTTTGATCAGTATACAGAAAAACTAGAAGAACAACGTAACATTCTTATTAGAGATTATCTAAATAGTAGTGTTATGATCGACAACATACTAAAATAAATGAAAAGGAACATAGTATATGACAAAGACTTCCGATTTAATAATCAATAGACTAAAGACTGACGACAAGCGTTATTGGGCAGGCGATAATATTAGCGAGTACATCAAAGACGATGAAAAGCAACAATTAATTGACGAAGCTGCTATCGCATTTGAGGGTGTATTAGACACACTTGTAATTGATCGTCACAACGACCCTAATTCAATGGGTACAGCAAAGCGTTTGGCTAAGATGTACTTTAATGAAATAATGGCAGGTCGTTATGATCCTATGCCAAAAGCAACAGCATTTCCAAACGATTCAGCAGATCGTTATGAGGGAATGTTAGTAGTACGTAGTGAACTTAAAAGTATGTGTTCACACCATCATCAGCCAGTGGCAGGTGTAGCGTATATAGGTATTATCGCCGCAAACACACTTATTGGACTCAGTAAATACACACGTATTGCTCAATGGTGTGCACGTAGAGGCACTCTACAAGAAGAACTAGCAACAGACATTGCTAGAGAAATTATGTCGGCAACTGATAGTAAAGACGTAGGTGTTTACATTCAGGCAACACATGGTTGTTGTGAGAATCGTGGTATTATGGCACATTCAAGTTTAACACAAACAACTGTACTTAAAGGTAGTTTCCATAATGATCCAGGAACTAAGAAAGAGTTCATGGATAACATCAAACTACAACAACAATTTGCTCCAAAATAGTTATGAGTCAAACATACAAGGACTTTGGTTCAGTATTGAGTATCCCTGTCAGTGGTTTATCTGACAGGGAGAATCACAAATCTGGATCTGGGGGTGCGCTGAATGCTGGTTATACACCAATTGATGCGCTCGCAGATTTATGTAATAAATTAGGACATTATGGGTTAACATACAAAAAAGATTTTTACTGGGAAGACTTCCAATATGGTGCGCAAGGTGGGCAAACTATTAGATTGACATTCCGTTCAAAGGATGTTATGTTGACTGCAAAGATAGGATTAATAAATGATTAAAAAACACTATTACAGCTGGACTGACATTGAACGCATGTGTGTTAGTATTGTAAATCAAATGTATGCGGATAACTGGCGTCCTGATTATATTGTAGGACTTACAAGAGGCGGAAATATTCCTGCTACTATTATTAGTAACATGACAGGAATTCGTTGCGAAGCACTTAAAGTAAGTTTGCGTGATGATGACAGTGATAGCGAAAGCAACTGTTGGATGGCAGAAGATGCATATGAAGGTAAGAATATTTTAATTGTAGACGATATCAATGATACAGGTGCTACATTTAATTGGATTACAAAAGACTGGCAAAGCGGTTGCTTGCCAAATGACGACAAATGGCAAAATGTATGGAATAACAATGTTCGCTTTGCTACACTAACAGACAACTTAGCTAGTGAATTCACAGAGCATTGTGCTTACACTTGTCATGAAATTAATAAAGCAGACGAGGATGTTTGGTTAGTATATCCTTGGGAAGATGTAGGAGTATATTAATGAGTAAAACAGACAGAACAGCTGAAGATGCAAGATTAATAAAAGAATTCTTAGCTAAAAAAGGTAACAAAATAACTGTGTTACCAGCACACGCAAGAACAGATCCAGATGATATAGTGTATACTTTTAAAGTAGGCAAGCGTGGAAGACCAGCGGCAAAGCCTCCAGCAAAGGACAAGTAATATGTCGTTTGAATGGAATAAAATACACAAGTATGAAGACAACTTTGAACGTGAAATTATTGAATCAGTAGATGAATATGTTTTCGAATACTATGGTGTAGAAGAACTAGAACAACTTAATGACAATCAAGTTTCTGAAATTCAAACATTCGCATCAGAACTAAATGAATATAGTGTTATGCAAATAGGCATAAACAATCTAATGATGCGATATGAAGATATAAAATACGATAGGGAGAATAACGATGACTAAAAAATATTTTTTACGTGGAAGTAATTATGGCGGAGAACATACTATTGGTACAGTAACTCCAGAGTTTGTTACTTACTGGCAAGAGCGTGATGAGAACGAGCTTGTTGAACACCTAATGGCACTAGAATCTGGACCAGATGCAGGAGAAGAAGAAGGCTTTGATCCTGATAGTCCTGACATTCTTGAAGATATGGATTACTATAACAGTTGGTATGATATTGAAGATATCCATCATATGAGTACGTCAAATGGCACAGAGCTTATGGCATTTCCTATGACTGTAGGAGATCATGGTGAGCCACAATATGATTGGGATGATCACATTGAGGTAGATGCGCATCAGTTGTATGGTAGAGAATGTTATACACAAGAAGAACCAGCAGATGGCAAAGAAGATGACAGTGTTCCTGTATTAAACTTTTACAGTTCAGAAAAAGGCGACTTTGGTGGATGGACTGTTGAACTAGCTGACGACGAAGAGTTTGATAAAGACTTAATTACTATCAGTATGGTGGAAACAGATCATGGTGAAATGATTGAACGTTTATGGTATAAAAAAGTAGAACTTGAGCAAGAGTATGATTGGGTTGATAGTCGAGGCAAAGGTTACTATGCTAGTGTAGCTTGGTTCAACAAGCGTTGGGAAGATCCACATATCCAAGAAGGCACTCCAGAATGGGAAGAAGTATGGGAATACTATGATGACGAATTAAAAGATAGGAAAGAAAAAGAAGAATCAAAATAGTATACGTATAAATAATAATATGAGATATACACAGTTTAAACCTGATACAATTAACGAAGGCGGTAAAAGCGACGGCATTCGAAACAATACTGAACTAGGAGTACTAGTAGCATTTGCTGGTATTACTTCAGGCGATTCTAATCCTACTAAACAAGCATTTGATAATGGTGATTATGATTCAGCATTAAGCAATCCAGCAAGTGTAAAAAGTCAAGTTAATCAACACTTAACTGACGAAGTATACAACGAAGAAATGTTTGACAGATGGATTGGAATTGGTAAAACTATGTATGCTAGAGTAGTTGCTGATATTAATAGTACAGGCAGAGGCGAAGTGCCTACACAGTTTAATTGGGTAGGCGGAGCAAATGCTGGTCCTGTTGCTGATATAGAATTTATGGATAATAGACTATCAGGCATATCACTTAAAGCAGAGTCGGGTATTACACTATCTAACTTATCTCCTAAACACTTAGGGTTAGTAGGAGATAAAGGTATAGACATAGTTCAATTCTATTCTGAATTAGAAGGTGGCGGTAATGCTTTTATAGATCTTAAACGTCAAGTTATGAATAAAGTTATGGCTGAAGCACAATCAAAACCAGGCGAAGTACTACAATATAAAAATTCACCACATAGTTCTATTGCTTACAATCAAGAATCTAATACATATAATATTACTAGTAAAGATGGCAAAGAGCGCAACAACTTATCTGCTGAAAACATACTTGAAGGCGCAGTTAAGAACGCAATATGGCAACGTGTATTTGGTGATTGGTTCCAAGAAAACTTCTCCGCTAGTGATGGTATAGTTAAAAAACTTATGCAACCTGTAGCAATAACAGTAGCAAAACAGTTTACTAATATAATTAGAGAACATTTATCAAACGACGAAAACCTTAAAAGTGTATTACAAATTGAAGATGTTCCTTATTACTATGCTAACGATAAAAAATTATTCTTTGTTCCAGAGTTTAAAAGTGGAATACTACAAGTAAAAGAAGTAACATACATGAATGCTGATGGAACTGGGCAATTATGGAAATTAACAGTTGGACCAAGAGAAACTGATACACAAGATAGTGCGTCAGTACAAATATACATCCGTTGGAGAAACGGTTTATTTGCGTCAAATGCTACAGCAAGTGCCCAGAGTTTAGAGAATCCTGAAGGCATGGCTTGGGTTCCAGTAGATTAAATCTAATATAAAAATATCTTGACAATTAAAAGTTATCGTAGTATAGTATTAATATACAAGGTGTCATAATGACTACAGGACAACAATGCTTAAACCAGTTAATGAAAATCTAGACAGTGTTACAATAACAGATGTGGAAGATCACAAACTGATTAGTAATGATGAACTAAATCGAGATCTTAAAAACTTAAAGAACTTTGATGCTGATGAAAATCGCAATAACTTTTATGGTAATCCTTTCCTATATCACTTTCAATTTAAAAACTTACTAAACTGTAAGCGTGAAAAAGGTAAAACTATTCATGAGCTATATGCTGATAAACCAGCATGGAAAAAACTTATAGATAGCGCACGTAAGCGTAACAGAGGCGGACGTACTGCCGCTGGTAATATTTTTGAGTGCTTTAGAATTAATCTTGGTAGCATTGTAATGTTTAAAAGTACAACAGCCAAGTATCTATACAAAAAGTATTCAGTTAAGAGTGTATTGGATCCTACAGCAGGTTGGGGTGGACGTATGCTTGGTGCTTGGGCATTAGGTATTAACTACACTGGCATTGATACAAATACTAATATGAAATCAGCATATGATCGTATGATGAAGTATCTTAGCGGCTATAGTGAATTTAACAATCCACTAATAGAAGAAGAACAATCTGGTAAATTAGAAATGATTTGGCAAAGCGCACTTGATGTAGACTTTAGTAAATTAGATTATGACTTTGTATTAACAAGTCCTCCATATGTTAATCTAGAAATATATGAACACATGGAAGTATGGGATAGTGATGAAGCATTTTATAAAGGATTCTTTATTCCTATCTGGCAAAAGTGTGTTGATAATATACAAGCAGGAGGACATGTGTGCTTTAACATTAGTCCTAAAATGTATGATGATGCTGTGGCAAACGGACTACCAGTATGTGATGATGAAGAAGATTTAAAGCAACAACTGGGCCAACAAACAGGCAAAAAGAAACAAGACAAAATATATATTTGGAAATGTTGAAAGGAATTAAATTGACAAAAAAGTATACATATCGTAGAATAAGTGATAATAACTGGGATATTAAAATTCAAGAGAACGGTGAAACAGAAACAAAAGAACTCTTTTTAGAGTTTCCCCCTGATGCTCTTAATCAATTAGGATGGGAAGTAGGCGATACATTGATTTGGGAAGAATTAGATCATGGCGGCTACCGTAGCTACGGTGTACGAAAGAAGGACGAAGATGAAACTTAGATATAGTGAAGCATTTTATAGCGTACAAGGCGAAGGCAAGTTTGTAGGAGTACCCAGTGTATTCCTACGCACCTTCGGTTGTAACTTTCGTTGCATGAACTTTGGTTTAAAAAACGAGCCAATGCGTGATGAAAAACAGAAAGCTGGTATTATTCACAATGCTGAAGTACAAGGATTACTTGACGCAGGTATACACCAAACTGCAACACAGTTTACAGACTTACCTATTATTCATACAGGATGTGACACTTATGCTAGTATCTATCCAGAGTTTAAACACTTTAATCGTCAAGCAACTGTAGACGAAGTAGTTGA
>JAAHTG010001046.1_pt1 | contig 20616 bp, 17 predicted proteins | sample 6116081 | NCBI WGS metagenome assembly JAAHTG01 (sample SAMN13939989, study PRJNA603662) | sponge metagenome | isolation source: marine sponge | host: Mycale hentscheli | place: New Zealand | collected 2005 | reverse complement strand
AAGGAGCTAAAGGTCCAATTGGACCACAAGGTAATAGAGGACCATCAACTGAAGGACCTAAAGGTCCATTAGGACCCTTATCAACAACCCCTATTGGATTATTACAAGGTCCTGAAGGTCCAATTGGACCACAAGGTAATAGAGGACCATCAACTGAAGGTCCTAGAGGTCCATTAGGACCTGCTTCAGAATCTCTATCTGCCCAAGGAGCTAAAGGACCACAAGGACCTCAAGGCAATGAAGGTCCTACAGGAATACAAGGTCCAATTGGTCCTACAGGTGATGTTCAAGGTGCTAGAGGTCCAAGAGGACCAATTGGACCACAAGGTAATAGAGGACCATCAACTGAAGGTCCTTTAGGACCAGCATCTCTTGCTCCAATTGGATTGTTTGAAGGACCTAAGGGTCCTATTGGACCACAAGGTAATAGAGGACCAATAGGCCCACAAGGAAATAGAGGACCAATAGGCCCACAAGGAAATAGAGGACCAATAGGACCTTTAGGACTTAGAGGACCAATAGGCCCACAAGGAAATAGGGGACCAATAGGACCTATAGCAGGTAGTGCTCAATCTGGTATTAATACTAACTTTACAGTTTCAGCATTTAATGGTAACTTTACATTTAGATTTGTTTCTGGATTTTTAACGTTATTAACTTAAAATAGGAAATTAAAAAGGTTTTTACTATATTAGTTATATGAGAATAGTTATATATACGGGTTACCATACTAATCCTTGGGATCCTAATAATATAAATAATATTGGTTTAGGGGGTACGGAACAAAGTGTTCTGTACCTCGCTAAGTATCTTGTTACTAAATATAACTATAAAGTATGGGTAGTAGGTACAGTTAACTCTGGAAATTATGAAGGAGTCTATTATAGAAGTACCTCAGAATTTAAATTAGAAGTAGATTGGGTTGATACTATTATAGGAGTATCTTATATAAACTATTTAAAAGAATTTGAAAATTTTAATTATAAAAATTCTTTATTTTGGGTCCATAATACAGATTATTACCCATGGTGGAATGGAGAAGAAATACCCAACCATAGAGATTTACTTTCACACCCAAAACTAACTAGTATAATATGTCTTACTTATTGGCATAAATACAACTGGATAGAACAATTCCCAGAAACAAAAGATAAAATATTAGTAATTCCTAATGGAATTGATTATAAAAGTTTTGTAAATGTATTTCCACAACCTAAAATGGTAGATGGAAAATTATTTAGTTCATCACCTTTTTTTCTACCTAAAAAAAATCAAAACCAATTTATATATTCTTCTCATCCTGAAAGAGGATTAAATAAAGTACTAGAAGACTGGCCCCTTATCAAAGATAATATCCCAGATGCAACTCTTAAAATATGTACTCCTGAGTATGGGTTAGAATATTTTAAAGAAAACTTTCTTCCTTTAACTTTAAACTTGGAAGATGTTGAATTTTTAGGTACATTACCACAACAAGAATTATATCAATTAATGGCTAAAAGTCAATATTGGTATTATCCTTCAAGTTATGAAGAAACTTTTTGTATAACAGCTTTAGAGATGTTAGGACATAAAGTAACCCCTATAACATGGGAATGGGGTGGTTTAAAAGAAACATTAAAAGGGTTTAATACCCAAAATTTTGAAGAAGAAATAAATTGGAGATTAGCAAAAAATTATGTTATCCACCACGATTGGCATAATATAGTTAATTTACATTGGATACAATTATTACTAAAATTAAATATGAAACTAGACCATTTTTCAGTAATTACTTTAGATAAAAGTCAAGAACTAAATGATAAATGTTTATGGGTATCGATGCCTAAAAATTATCATTATTTACTAAAAGAAGGATTTAATTATCAAGATTTAACTAATGACGTATTAAATAAATTTGGTGTTAGAAAACATCCTAATTGGAAAATTGAAAGTGAAAATTCTTTTTGGAATCGTGAAGTAACAGATGGTGAAATAGGATGCTCTTTATCTCATGTTGATTTATGGGTAAACTCTTATGAAAAAGAAAAAGAGATTACCATGATCCTAGAGGAAGACTTTGTTGAACAGCTCCCGGTACCTTGGGACCAGGTTGAAAGTTTATTAGATAAAGGATATGATTTAATTTATTTAGGCCGTAATGCCTTAAAACCTGAAGAAGAAAATTTAATTGAAGGTTACCAAAATTGGGTTGAACCTTCTTATTCATATAATACTCATGCTTATATTTTATCCAAAAGAGGAATTGAGTTATTAGTTGAACATTATATTGAAAGATATAAAAATAAAATGTTTGTTATAGATGAATTCTTCTCAGTAGCTTTTAAACAAACAGATCGTAATGATATTTTAGCTGAATACGAAGATTTACCACCCCTAAAGGCTGCTGCCCCTATATATAATTTTTTTGAACAACAAGATAGTAAAGGTTTAACTAATTATAATAAAGAAGAATTACCGGAAATACCGTATGAAATGCCTGAAATAATGAACGCTAGTAACTGGCAAGATTGGTGCATTAAATACATTAATCCCCACATACTTAAGGGCCAATATCGGTTGTTAGTTGATGAAGTAGGTTATAATATTCTAGAATTCCCTTTATTTACAGATAAATTTTGTGATGAAATAATTCAATTAGCTGAATCTCAGTCTTGGGTAAAGGATAGACATGAATTTTATCCTACAGTTGACCAAACTATGGAAGAATTAGGAATAAAAGATATTTATCAAAAGGTATTAGAAACTTTTGTTTATCCTATTTTTATATGGTATTGGGAATTAGAAGGAGATAACTGGGAAAAACTTCGTAGCGAAAATTTTATAGCTAAGTATAATACTGATAATCAAGGAAGTTTAGACTTGCATCACGACATTTCTCTTATTACATTAAACGTAAGATTAAATAATGACTTTACAGGAGGGGGTACTTACCTTCCAAAATATAATTTAACAATAAACCCAAAGAAAAAAGGAAATGCTATGGCACATCCTGGTATGATTACACATAAACATGGAGGCCGCCCTGTAGATAGTGGTACTCGATATATTTTAGTTACATTTACACAAAACCCTTAAAATTATGATGGAAGAACGTTACGTATTCCCAAAAACTTCAACAGCAAACCAAACAAATTATTATTGGTTTGAAGAAGGTTTTACAGCAGAAGAATTAACCCAGATTGAACAACTAACAGCAAATTTAGATTTTGTTCAAGGAACAACTGAAAACGGGGATGCAGATGATACCTCAGTTAGAGATTCACAAATTAAATGGGTACCTTTTAGTGATGAAACTAAATGGATTTATGATAGATTAGGAATGTATTCTAATGAAGCTAATGAAGAAATGTTCCAATTTGATATTAATTATATGCCTGAAAATATTCAATATACAGAATATTATGGTAATAATGAAGGTGGTTACGATTGGCATATGGATATTGGTTCTACAGGTAATATGAATCTTAGAAAAATTTCCATTACAGTTCAATTATCAGATTCAGATGAATACGAAGGTGGTGATTTACAACTTTGGACAGGAGGTACTTCACCTTTAACTGCTCCTCGTGGTAAAGGAAATGTAGTAGTATTCCCTTCATTTATGCTCCATAGAGTAACCCCCGTTACTTCAGGTACCCGTAAATCATTTGTAATTTGGTTAGGTGGAGGTCATTATAAGTAATGAAAATAGCTATTTGTATTAGTGGTCAACCCCGTAATTACGATCAAGGTTTTTTTGAATTAAAAAAATGGTTTCTTGATAAGTATGATTGTGATATCTATATTCATACATGGGAAGACACTACTACAGAATTTACTTCATCTCATAATTTTACAGAAACTAGACATTACAAATTTACTAATCAAGATTATCAAAATATTATAGATTTATATAAACCTAAATCTTATATATTTCAAAAACCTATTAATTTTGATAATAATAATATTATAGGAAATTTAGGATTTACTTTAAATAGTATATTAAGTGCTTGGTTATCAACCCAACAAAGTATCCAACAAGCATTAAATTCTAAAATTAAATATGATTTAATTATTAAGTATAGATTTGATCTTCATTTTAGTGAAATGGTTTCTCCTAAATGTCTATTTTTAAAAGATATTACTAAATTAGATCCTAATCAATTTCATTGTTTTAGTTTTAGTCCAACAGATGAAGGAAATTACAGACCTACAGAAGTAGATGATTTATTTAATGTAGGGGGTCCTAAAGTTATGGAAATTTATTCACAATTATTTTCAAATATTTTATATTATTGTTATGAGGATAAAAACCATATTCCTTGGTTAGTAGAAAAAACAGGAGATCCTGATTTTTTAGCACACGAAGGTCTTTTAAGATGGCATTTAGAACAAAACAATATTTATATAAATAGAGTTCATAGTTTAGGAAAACATTGGACAGCAGGTATTATAAGATGAAAATAGCTATTTGTATAAGCGGTCTCCCTAGAAGTTATAAACAAGGGTTTAAAGAATTAAAAACTCATTTTTTAGATAAATATGAGTGTGATATCTATATCCATACTTGGTACGATACAAAAACTACATATAAAACAGGTCATAAATTTGCTCCTAAAGCTTATTATAATTTTGAAGACCAAGACTACCAGAATATTTTAGATTTATATAAGCCTAAAGCTTACAACTTCCAAAAACCTATTAATTTTGATATTAATGATATTTCAGGATATAATTTAGGATATAAACTTAATAATATATTAAGTGCTGCATGTTCAGCACAATCAAGTTTTACCTTACTTAAAGAATCTGAAATATCTTATGATTTAGTAATTAGATATAGATTTGATTTACAATTTACAGATTATGTTTCCCCAGAATGTATATTTTTAAAAGATATAACTAAAGTTAATTTAGATAAAATTAATGTATTTAGTTTTCCTGAAGATGAAGAGGGAAACCCAACACGTAGATGTGAAATGGATGATATATTTGCAGTTGGTGGTTATAAAGTAATGGAAGTTTTTTATTCTTATTTTTCGTATATCTTGTATTATTTATATGAAAGTCAAGATTATAAAAATTGGCTATCAGAAAATGTAACAAACCCCGATTTTATTTCTGCTGAACCTTTATTAAAATTTCATTTAACTAATAATAATATAAATATTAACCCTATAAAAAGTGGTGTATCTCATTGGTATACTGCGGGTATTATACGATAAAATTAAATAATTCTATGAAAATAGCAATGACTATAAGTGGTCAACCACGTAGATATAAACATGGATTTAAAGAATTAAAAAAATGGTTTTTAGATAAATATGATATTGATATTTATCTTCATGCTTGGAAGGATAAAGAATTTCATAAATATAATTTTTTTAATGAAGGTAAATTAGAAAAAACCTATCATGTAGAAGAAAATTTATATAATGAGTTATTAGAATTATACCAGCCTAAATCTTATTTATTTGAAAACGCTATAAAATTTGATGCTACAGATATTAAAGGTCCTAATAATCAAAGATTAAATTCCCAAATGGGTATGTGGATGTCTTTAAAAAGAGCATGGGATTTAGTAGAAGAATCAGGTAAAAAATATGATTTATATATAAGAACTAGGTATGATTTATTATTTACTCATAATGTAGCTAATAATTGTCCTTTTTTAACCGATATTACTAAATTAGACCCTTTAAAACTTAATTATTTTGCTTACCCACCAGGATGGGTTACAGCTGAACAAATTAACGATTATTTTGCGGTAGGGGGTTATGAAGTAATGAAAACTTATCATAATGTATTCCCTAACATGATTCACACTCAATTTTATGATAAAAATTTTGAAGAATTATATGATGATAGGTTTATTAATGAAACTTTATTATATTACCATTTAAACCAATTTTACACTCCTTTAAATGGAGTTTTAAGTGGATTTAATGGTAGAGGAAAAGATGGAGGACCCCAAATATTAAGATAATGATGAAACCAAAAGTTTATGCACATGCCTCTTACGTAGGCACTACAGGTTATAATAACCACACTCGTGATTTTTTTAGACATTTGCAAAAACACGTTAGTTTAAAAGTTCGTAATTTTACTATAGGTAAAAATTGGGATTGGCCTAACGATGAACCTCACAAAGAAAATTATATTAATGAAGTAGATAAAAAACTTTTAATAGAACAAACTTTATGGACTGGAGACGATTCTAGGGCTGAATTTCCTATATATAAAGAATATCCTAATGAATTTGAACATAATGTTAATTTAGTTTTAGAAGAAACTAACCACCATTATTTTTACGATTCATATAACGGCCCTAAAATTGCTTATAATGTTTGGGAATCAACTCTCCAACCAGAAGGATTTTTTAATAAACTATTAGAATATGACCAATTATGGTTTCCATCTAAATGGCAAGCTGAATGCACTATTAAGCAAGGTGCTGACCCTAATAAAGTAAAAGTAGTCCCAGAAGGTGTAGATACAAATACATTTTATCCTGAAGACCCTCAAACTGTATTAGATTATGTAGACGGTAGATTTAAATTTATCATTTTTGGTCGTTGGGATTATAGAAAATCTACTAAGGAAATGATTGAAACTTTCCTTAAAGAATTTAAACCAGATGAACCAGTAGATTTAATAGTATCAATTGATAACCCATTTTCAGGTGATAATTTTAAAACAACCGAAGAACGTTTAGAACATTATGGTTTTACAGATGAACGTATTAAATTAAAACATTTCCCATCACGTGAAGACTATATTACATATATAAAAAATGGTCATGTATTTTTATCTTGTGCCCGTAGTGAAGGATGGAATTTACCTTTAATTGAAGCTATGGCTTGTGGTACACCTGCTATCTACTCAGCTTGTTGTGCTCAAATGGAATTTGCTGAGGGTAAAGGTTTACCTGTAAAAGTAATAGGTGAAAAACCAGCATTAGATGCTAATTATAATCATTTTAATACTGTAGTAGGTAATTATTACGAACCTGATTTTAAGGATTTAGCTCGTGTAATGAGGGATTCCTATGAAAATTATACTGACCATAAAAAACGTGCAATTGAAGAAGCTAAAATTATCCATAGAGACTTTAATTGGGAACGTGTTGGTAAAATAGGTGCTGAAACATTACAAGAATTTATTAATAATTACCAAGAACCAGAGGATACAAATACTATACAAGTTAATTATATAGGTAAACCTAAAGTTGAAATTTTAGGGGATGTTTCTAAAGAATATAAAGTAGAATTTATTAATAGAGAAACAAATGAAGTAATCCATCAACAAACTATTAAAAATAATATGTGGACTGTTTGTAATAAACAGTATTATATTCCTTGGTTAATTAAAGTAAATGGTAAAGAAGTTTCACGTTTAGATTTAGAAGGTAAACGTGTATTAATTTCATTAGAATCTAAATCTTTAGGTGATACTATTGGGTGGACTCCTTATGCAGTGGAATTTGCTAAAAAACATAAATGTAAAGTTGTTATGTCTACATTCCATAACGACTGGTTTATAAATTTAAAAGCTTATAAAGATATAGAATGGTTAGAACCTGGTAATGCTACAGGTTGTGCTGCTCACTATAGAATAGGTTGGTTTAGAGATGATAAAGAAGGTTGGCAAAATTTTGATATGCATCCTCGTCAATGTAATGTTATCCCTATGCAAGCTACTTCTAGTGATATTTTAGGATTAAAAGAAGAAGAATTAAATTATGGTTTAAATTTTCCTAAAGGAAAAAGACCATATAAAGAAAAATATATTGTAATAGGCCCTAATGCTACTTCAGGATGTAAAGAATGGGTTTATGGTAATTGGGCTATTTTATCTAAATTACTTCAACAACAAGGATATAAAGTTATATCTTTAACTAAAAATGAGTGGAAATTAAAAGGGGTAATAAATCATTATAATCAACCTTTAGATGTTGTAGCTAATTATTTACACCATGCTGATTTATTTATAGGATTAGGTTCTGGTTTATCCTGGTTAAATTGGGCGTTAGGTAAACATACAATTATGATTAATGGGTTTAGTGATAAACACCATGAATTTACTTCTCGTGTAACACGTATAATGAACGAAAGTGCTTGTTTTCCTTGTTGGACGAACCGTAATTTTGTATTTAATTCAGGGGATTGGGATTGGTGTCCTATTCATAAAGGAACTGAAAAACAACATATTTGTCAAAAATCAATTACACCTACCCAAGTTTTTAAAGCAGTAAAAAATAGATTAATTAGTAAAAAATAACTTAATATTTATAACATGAATAAAATTTATCTAACAGAAGAAGAAAAAAAGGAAATTACAGACATCCAAACCCAAGAGAACGATTATATGGTTCAACTAGGTCAAATTGAATATCAAATACAATCATTAAAATTACAAAAAATCAATATTGGAGAAAGTCTTAAACAGTTTGAGCAACGTAAAACAACATTTGCTCAACAATTACAAGATAATTATGGTGAAGGTTCTATTAATACAGAAACTGGAGAATTTACCAAAAGTAATTAAATTTTGAGCCTTCTTCTAATATTTATAACAAAACATTAACCTCCTAGGCAATGGCAGAAACATTAGTATCACCTGGCGTATTAGCAAGAGAAAACGACCAGTCATTTATCACGCAGCAACCTGTTCAAGTAGGTGCTGCCATCGTTGGTCCTACAGTAAAAGGTCCTGTAGAAATTCCTACAATAGTAACTTCATACTCAGACTACCAGAATAGATTTGGTACTACATTTGAAAGTGGTAGTGATGAATATTCATTTCTTACTTCAATTACAGCATATAATTATTTCCAAAATGGAGGTAATACTATGTTAGTAACACGTGTAGTAAGTGGTTCTGTTACTAATGATTGGGGTTATGCTTCAGCAGAAGTATCATCTTCAGAAGGGAATCAAATTGCATTTACCCTTGAAGCTATAGATAAAGGAATTATTTTCAATAATTCTGGATCAACTCCAAACGGTTCCCAATTAATTACAGGAGGATCAGGCTCACTCTATTCAGGTTCTTCAGATAATATTAGATGGGAAATTGCTAATTCTTCTTCTGCGGATGGTGTATTTACTCTTTTGATTAGACAAGGTGACGATAATGACAATAACAAAAATGTTTTAGAAACTTGGACTAATTTATCATTAGACCCTAAAGCTGATAATTATGTTGCTCGTGTAATTGGTGACCAAACATTCAAATATAATCGAGACGAAAATTACATTGAAATTACAGGTTCATATGCTAATGCTTCCCGCTACGTAAGGATCTCGGATGTAAATGCCAAAACACCTAATTATTTTGATAACGCAGGTAATGCTAAATCTGAATATACAGGTTCAATTCCTTCAGTAGGTAGTGGTTCGGATGGTGGTACCTTTGAAGGTGGTGAAGGTTCAGTAATCAATTCAACTGAAGATAATAATATGTACCAATACATTGGTAATGGTTCAAATGATGTAACTCAAGGTTTAATTGGTGATGATTACGATGATATGTTAAATCTATTATCAAATCAAGATGATTATCAATTTAATATGTTAGTTACCCCAGGCTTATTAAATTCAGACCATACTTCTCAAGTAACTAAAGCAATTACTAATACACAAGTAAGAGGAGATTCAATTTATATTATTGACCCAGTGGCATATGCTTCTAATATTACAGCAGTTAATACCCAAGCTACCTCAAGAAATAGTTCATATGGTGCTATGTATTGGCCTTGGTTACAAACAATTGACCCAGATACTGGTGATCAAGTTTGGGTACCAGCTTCGACAATGATTCCGGGAGTTTACGCATTTAACGATAATAGTTCTGAACCTTGGTTCGCTCCGGCGGGTATTAATAGAGGTGGTTTAACTACCGTAATTCGCCCAGAAAGAAAATTATCTCAAGCAAACAGAGATAGTTTATATACTAGTAAAGTTAACCCAATAGCATCATTCCCAGGTCAAGGTTCAGTAGTATATGGTCAAAAAACACTACAACGTCAGGCAAGTGCTTTAGATAGAGTAAATGTTAGAAGATTATTAATTGCTCTTAAATCCTACATTGGCCAGGTAGCACAAACTTTAGTATTTGAACAAAATACAGCAGCAACAAGAAATAACTTCTTATCAATTGTAAACCCATATTTGGAAACAGTTGTTCAAAGACAAGGTTTGTATGCGTTTAAAGTAGTAATGGATGAATCAAATAACACACCTGATGTAATTGATAGAAACCAAATGGTAGGTGCTATTTACTTACAACCAGTAAAAACAGCTGAATTCATCATATTAGACTTTAACTTATTACCAACAGGAGCAACATTCCCTAGTTAATAAGTTTAAAATCTAAATATTTATAATAGAACAAAATAAATAAAAATGGCAGTATTAGATTCCAACGAAATATTTTTCACAGCGTTTGAACCCAAACAAACGAATAGATTCATCATGTATATGGATGGTTTTCCATCATATATTATTAAAGAAGTAGGAGCTGTAAGTTTAACACAGGGTACTGTACCTTTAAATCATATTAACATCCAACGTTTTGTTAAAGGTAAAACAGTATGGAACCCAATTTCCTTTACATTATTTGACCCAATCACCCCATCAGGTGCTCAGGCTACAATGGAATGGGTACGTTTACATCATGAATCCGTAACAGGTAGAGATGGTTATAGTGATTTTTACAAAAAAGACCTAACATTCCAAGTACTAGGACCTGTAGGTGACGTAGTATCTGAATGGATAGTTAAAGGTGCTTTAATTATGGATGCTAGCTTTGGGGATTATAGTTGGGATACTGTAGATTCTGCGGTTAATATATCAATGACGGTTCAACCTGATTATTGTATTTTAAATTTCTAAAAAAATTAAATATTTCTATAAAGAGAGCTTGGCTTCGGTTAAGCTCTTTTTTATATTCATATTTATACCCGAATAAAGTTATTATAAATAAAAGATATGGAATTTACATTACCAACAGAAACTGTTACTTTACCCTCACAAGGTTTAATATACCCTCAAGATAACCCCCTTTCTTCTGGAAAAGTAGAAATTAAATATATGACAGCAAAAGAAGAAGATATTCTTACTAATGCTAATTATATAAATGATGGTACTGTATTAGATAAATTAATGAAATCTTTAATTGTAAGTGATATTAATTATGATGATTTGTTAATTGGTGATAAAAATGCTATTATGGTTTCTTCTCGTATTTTAGGATATGGAAAAGATTATAAGTTTACATATCAAAATGAAGAACAAACAGTTGATTTATCCACTTTAGAAAATAAAGAAATTGACCCCTCATTATTCACTCCAGGTAATAATTCTTTTGATCTTACTTTACCTACAAGTGGGGTAGAAATTCAATTTAAGTTTTTAACTCATAAAGATGAAACTAAAATATCACAAGAATTAAAAGGTCTTAAGAAAATCAATAATGAAGTATCTGCAGATCTTACTACTAGACTTAAATATATGATTACATCTGTAAAAGGTAGTACAGAACCTAAAGATATAAGGCAATTTGTAGAGAACTATTTATTAGCTCAAGATGCTCGAGCATTAAGAAATTATATTACAGAAATTCAACCGGATGTTGACCTTACTTTTTTTCACGAACGGATTGGATCAAAAATTAAACTTCCCATTGGACTTAACTTTTTTTGGCCTGACCTCTAAAACTGCATCTCAATATAGGATGAATGTTTTAACTGAAGTACATGATTTAGTATTTCATGGTAAGGGAGGTTATATATGGAGTGATGTTTATAACATGCCTATATATTTAAGGAGATTTGCTTTATCTAAACTTAAAGAACATTATAATGCTGTAAATAAAGCATCCCAACCACCTACTAATCCTAATACATCTACCTTAGTAGACTCTTCTGGTAAAGTAAATAACAAAATAAAACCTCCTTCTCCACCTAAATACAAATAAAAACATATTCTTTTAATATTTATAAACATATATAGAATATGGCAGATTTAGATAAACAAAAACAAGCAGCAAAAGAACTTAACCAAGAAATGGCGTATGTTCTTGATGCTGTTGTCTCTATTGGAGACAAACTTGTTAGTGGGTTTAAAGAAGCAGTAGACGAAGCAGTTGAATTAGGAGATGTTACTGAAACTTTAGGTAATACTTTAAAAAAAGGTTATAGTAGAGATTTAAGAGATGTAGCTAAAGTAAGTGAAGAACTTATTAAAGCACAAGCTAAACAAAATAAAGGTCTCTTAAAAGCTTCTGAAATTGAAAAATTAAAAATAAAACTTTTAGAATCTCAAGCATTAAAAGAAGCTAGGGTAAACATTGCTAAAGATAATGGAGTAGCCTTAGATAAGGAACAACTTGCTGCACTTAATGAACAGATAAAACTTCAAGAAAAGGCTCTAGAAGCAATTGAAAAAGAAAATAAATCTAGGGGGATTGGTGGAGGTCTTGTAGACAAACTTAAACAAAAAATAGCAGACATCCGCCCACCAGATATAGGTAAAGCAGTTTTTGCCTACATGCTCAAAATCCTTAAAGAGATTGATACCGAAGTAGTTAATTTACAAAGAAATTTTTCTTTAACTAAAGGTGAAGCTATAGAGTTAAACCAAACCTTAGCTAAAACTGCATTAGAAGCAGGAACTTTAGGAGTAAATTTAGAAAGTGTTACTACAGCTGTTAATGATTTAAATGCTGGGTTAGGTGGTACTGCTAATATCTTTACTAAAGAAATTAGAAACGACGCAGCATTTCTCCAAGAAAGATTAGGACTCTCAGCGGAAGCTATGTTAGGGATATATAAAACTTCCGCTCTTACAGGCAAATCTATGAATGAGGTAGTAGAGGAGCAGGAAGCTTTATTTAAATCTGTTAAAGCTACTACGGGTGTTTCCCTTAATTTTCCACAAACATTAGAAGAAGCTAATAAAATTGGTGGAGCTTTACGTCTTACTTTAGATGCTATGCCTGGAGGTATAGTTGAAGCTGTAGCCCAAGCAAAATCACTAGGACAAGAACTATCAAGTATTGAAAAAACCCAAAGCGCTGTTTTGGAGTTTGCAACTTCTATTACTAAAGAAGTAGAAGCTGAAGCTTTACTTAATAGGGAACTTAATCTTGAAAAACTTCGCACGGCAGCTTTAGATAATGATACTGATACTTTGCTAAAAGAACGCGTTAGAATTTTAGGCTCAGCTGATGAGTTTGCACAGATGCGTTTTATACATCAAAAAGCACTTGCAGAAGTATTAGGTTTAACTAGAGATGAAGCAGCTGAAATATTAAGAACAGAAAAAGGTATTAATGAAGCAATAGGAACAGGAGTTGAAACCCGAGGTGAATCTCTTAAACAAAATTCAGCTGCAATGTCAGCTCAAAAAGCTTTAGAACAAAGTATAAATCAATTGAATACTACATTAAAAACTAGTTTATCATTAGTAATAGGTATAGCATCAGCAGCTGCCATTATTGCAACAGGAGGAGCCGCTCTTCCTGCTATATTAGCTGGAGGTGCAGCTTTTGGACTTTCAGAAGGGATCCAATCAGTAATGGATGGTACAGCACCATCTTCAAAAGGTCCATTTACTATTACAGATTCATATGGTGGAACAGCAGTCACAGCAGCAGGTGATAATGTAGTAGTTTCCCCAAATGTAAGCTCTGGAGGGAATAATGGAATTACTAAATCTCAAGCAAATGAAATGATATCTTTACTTAAAGTAGTAGCAAATAAAGAATTTTCAGTTAATATGGATAGTAGAAGATTATCTACAGCTATACAAACTTCTGGAGTTTCTTAAAAAATATAATATTTATAATAAAATAATACAATTATGGGACTTCAAGATACATTATTACAAAACGGTTCAAATCTTACTAGACATAATGGAGCAACACCCCCAACAAATGGGTTAGCAAAACCTAGTTCAGAATTACAAAATACTTATTCTATTAATGGGGATAATTTTTCATTAGTTAATTCTCAATATCAAAAATATGACGATGGAGTAATTAACGCATTACCTCTCCAATCTACATTGGATGTAAATGGTATAAAACCTACAGGTGCATTAAGGGTTAATGGGTATGGTAAAATAAACGATTCATTTGATAAAGGTACATATTTAAATAACTTACCAAAGTAAAATATGCCTTTAGTTACCCCACAAGGTGAACTAGCTTTTAAAACTAAGTTCAAAGATCTTCCTTTTGGTTATGATAGACCGGGTAAAGGGGCTAATGATGGCAAATTAGGTCAACCTTTTATAATAAAAGATCATACTGAAGTAAAAACTGAAGATTTAAGAAAAACAGGAGGCCCGGATGTTCTTGTTAGAAGTGGTTTACTCGCCCCAATCCGTTCGCTTGAAGATGCCTCGCGTTTAACCCAATTATTTACGGAAACTCCTGCCGGAAGGTTTTTTACAGCAAAACAAAACATTTTATCTCGTACTGGTACTGATATAGATGGAGGTTACCCTCTTTTAGCTACTCCTTTAAAAATATTAAATGGTCCCCTTAATGAAGGTATTTATAGTCCTCTTAATACATTAGCTCAAGTTTTTTTAAGGGCTGGAGGATTCCATCTCTATAAACAAGGTTTAAATCCCTTTACCGGAGGGCCTAAATATGAAACTATGATAGCACCTGCAGGTGCTGAAGAGTTAGGTATTGCTAATAAAAGGTTAAATAGATTAATTTTCTTATATAGAGGTGACCTTGTCACCCCAGGAAAAATAACTACACAATCAGGAAATAATAGTAAGATTTTATTTACATATGGTGGGGGTCCTGGATCTATTTTAGGTATAGGTAAAACAACTATATTTGCTAAAAATAGAACCCAATTTTCAGGTACTAAAGTAAATCTAATTAATAGTAGAGGTTACTCTACTTTTTCCCAAGATCAAATTAAAAACGCTGATGTTGTAGGAGACAATGCAGATACTTTAGTTCAAGATTTTAGAAAATCCTTAGATAAAAAACCATATTCTATAATCTCAGATTCTCCAGATTATAAAACAAAAAATTTAGAACAAAGGGTAAAAGCTGGAAATCCCGGAGCAAGAGGTGTAAATAGAAGTAATTATACTAAGGGTATAGTAGATGGTCTTAATAGACCAGAACCTTTAGATAAAATAAATGCTCTTTATCTATATAAAAGTTCAGGTGTTACTCAAGATAGAAATGGTCTTAAAAATGATTTTGTAAAATTTAGAATAGCTACTATAGATAATGATAATCCTTCTCAAAAAGTATTTTCTCATTTTAGAGCTTTTATAAATTCTTTTTCCGATAGTATAACTTCCCAATGGAATAATTACAAGTACATGGGTAGAGGGGAAGATTTTTATTCATACCAAGGATTTGCTAATCAAATTTCAATGAACTTTACAGTAGTAGCTCAATCTATTCACGAGTTATCTATAATGTTTCAAAAGTTAAATTATCTTAAATCAACATTATCCCCTGATTACTCAAAATCAGGTTATATGAGAGGTAATATCCACCAACTTACTATGGGTGGTTATTTATATGAAACTCCCGGTATTATTGATTCTTTAACTTACACTATACCTAATGACTCAACTTGGGAAATTGGAATCCCAGCCTCAAAAAGACAATCTACTGAAGCTAAAGGAAGTAATGGATTTACAGATAGTGCTGTAAAAGAATTACCTCATAGAATAGAAGTACAAATGACCTTTAAACCTATTTATAAATTTTTACCACAAAAAGTAAAAAATATAAATGCTGCTGGGAATATCACACAACGTTTTATATCTTTAGAAGATGATGCTGGCACTAATAATTTATATGCTAATGGTGTTAGTAATGTATACAGAGCATCTGATCATCAAATCACAGGAGATCCTGCTAATCAACCAACCCCAGGTACTCTAAGTGAAGACCAATTAGATGCAATTAATGCGGAAATTACAGACATAGAAAACTTAGATAGAGGATAAAAATGGCAAGATATTCAAATACACCTATAACTAAGGATTTAGAAGGTACTAGAATGTATAAAACAGTTAAGTATCCTATTATTCCTCGTTCTAATGGGGATCTTTATGTAATTACTCAAGAAGGAGATCGTTATGATAATTTATCTGATAAATATTATAATGATACTAATTTATGGTGGGTTATATCTTCAGCAAATGCTGAATATACTCAAAACTCTTTATACCCACCCATTGGAATACAATTAAGAATTCCTGGAAATTTAGATGCTATATTAAGAGCTTATAATAATTTAAATAAATAAGTTTTATGAGCGGTATTGTTGGTGAAAGTCATTTACCTTATGTTCAAGAACAAATTAAGGTTCGTCAAAAAGTTTTAGGTAAACCTGATAAATCTTCTCAAGATATTGTTTGGGGAAACGGAAAAACTTCTTGGGTTAGATTAGTATCTTCTGTAAATATTGACGGACAAGAAGTCCCTAGATATGACAAAGAAACAAATGAAGATTATATTGAATTTTATTTTGGTGGAGCTTTATTTAGACAACAATATTTAGAATTAACTACTGAAGATTATAGTGGTAATAGATTAGCATCAGAATTACCTTTAAGTGGAGGTACTCCTTTAAATAACCAACACCGTTTTGGTATAACAGATTCTACTTCACCCCTCCCGGGAGTACAAAACAGTCAAGGTAATGGTAATGCTGCTTATGGTTTGGGGGGTACTGAATTTGGTATTAAACCTATGCCTGGTATTACAAGTTTTAGCTCAAAAACTTATGACAATGGTAGTAAGAGAATTTCTGAAGTTGCCATTATAGCTTATAATAAAAAACAATTTCAATACTTAGAAGCTTTGTACTTAAAACCAGGCTATACTATGTTATTAGAATGGGGGAATGCTTCTTACCCTAAAAGTATTGAAAATGGTATTACTACATATTCATCACCTTCTGATATAGCATCATTAAGTTTAAAAGACGATTTTTTAGAAGGTACTGGTAAAGGAGTTAATCATTTTTACACTAAAATTGAAAATAATAGAAAAATTTCTAAAGGGAATTATGATGGTTCTTTAGGTACGGTAAATAACTTTAGTTGGGAATTTGATAAAGATGGTAATTACAATATTACCCTCAAAATGATTACAATAGGTAGCGTTATAGAAGGTTTATCAATTAATAATAATTTAGGAGATATTGAATCTAGTAATGAAAATATATTTCAATCTTCAGCATTACAGGTTTATTTAAATCAAATAGATTATTACCCAACATCTGCTACTGCCCCTGCAACTCAGGCTACAATAGCAGAACAAACAAGAGGTGCTATAAATGTAGTAGATTCTAACTATCTCCAATCCCTAGATCCAAGACTTAACACCCCAGATTCTTTAGATACAACAAATGTAGATTTATCTGGTGGTTTTGTCCCAGAAAGCATTATAGATGATCTTCCCGAAGTTCCAGCAGGCCGACAAGTAATAATAGATAACTTCAATGTTGAAGAAGACCAACAAGTAATAGATAACCTCCCAGAAAATGTTGAAGAAGAATTACAGTCCCCCTCTTTAGAACCACAAACAGTACAAAATGATTTTACATATAAAGGATCTCTAAGTGAAGAGTCTCAAAAAATATTAGGGGGTTATAAAGGGACTAAAAATGTAGGTTGTAGGGTAGCTTTTGGTGAAACTAATGAAACAACTAGAACATATGTTAGATTAGGTGAGCTTTTAAATTATATAAATAAAGAATTACTTATATATGATACTGAAAATAGACCTTTAATTTCAATTGATTTAGATGAAAACCTTTTTTGCTATAGTAATGGTTATCAATTCCCCTCAGATCCTTCAAAAGTTATATTTAAATTTCAAGTATCTTTAAATAGTACCGGTACCAATAATGATGTAAATATACTGCCTAAATTACCCCCATTTCATGATAATGTAAAGGGAGTTAAAGTAGGTAGAATAATGAATTTATATTATAGTACAGATTATATTAGAGAAATAATAGAACTTACTACAGACGAAGGTAAATTAAAATTATTACCTTTTTTAGAAAAATTAGTAGGATCTATAGATTCTTTATTAGGAGGTATTAATAAACTCCGAGTAAGAATACATGATAAACAAATTATTACAACAGAAAGAGTAATCGAATCAACCCCATTAACTCAAGAAAATGAGGGTTTTGATGAAAGACAATTACTACAAGAAGCTAGTTTTACAGATATTGATACAACAAGTGTAAAACAAGTTGTTCAGATATATGATGAAGTACAACCTTACGAAAAAAAGAAATTATTAAAATCTCCAACAAATGATTCAATATTAAATTTATATGGTTTTTCTCAAAACCTTACTGAAGGTAATTTTGTTACAGATTACAGTTTTACTACGGCTTTAACAGATGACTTTGCAACAGAAATATCTATAGGAGCCTCAGCTGCAGGTAGAGCCGTTAATGCAGATGCTACTACTTTTAGTAGATGGAATGAAGGTTTAGTAGATAGGATTTTACCTAAAAAATTAGATGTTGATCAAGTTAAAAAAGAAGGAGAAAATGCTAGAATTGAATTTAAAAATCTTACTACACAATATTTAAATTTCTTAAAGCAATTACAACAAACTAGTATTACTGAAAAAGATATAGATGGTGGTACCTCATCCTATCAAGGTAGGGTAGTATATGATAAAATATATACTTTAACGGATGTTTGGATTCAAGCTCCCCAAACAGATTCATTTTTAAATTCATCACCTTTATTTCCAAGTTCATTTGGTAATATTCAAAGGGCATTTTTTTCAAAAGCTCTATCATGGTTATCTTTAACCCAAAATGCCTCTACTCCTTTTATGGGTTTCCTTCCATTAAACCTTTCTTTAACTTTTGATGGCTTGTCAGGGATTAGAATTTTCGATAAACTTACTGTAAATACTGATTTTTTACCTTCTAATTATGGTAAAACTTTAGAATTTATTATCACTGAATTAGACCATAAATTTGAAAGTAATAAATGGTTTACTACAGTTGGTACTGTAGCTGTAGCAAAACTAACAGCAGATACAGATCCATCTGTTGTATTTGATATAGGAGAAATAGTTGAAGATAGTATTGAAGATTTTACTAGAAGAAATGACTCAATAAATGTAGAATCTTATTTTTATTCTGACCAACCAATAGTTACAGGAGGGTCAGCTGGAAAGGTTACAGTTGATCAAATAATAGAAGCTTTAAACTCATCACCTGAAGTACAAACAAAATTTAAAAATTTCTTAAATGGTGTATTAGAAACTCTAGGTAATGGTTTTGAAATTAGAGTCAATTCCAGCTACCGAAATTTTAGAGATGCAAATAGGGTATATCAAAGAACACTAATCCCCGAAAATAGACTAAATAAAGCTTTAAAATCTCCTCATATGTATGGTTTAGCTTTAGATATAGCTCTATATGAACCCGTCCCAGGGCAACCTGGTCTTAGTACTAATTTAATAGCAGGTAAACCAAAAGAATTTTTTGAAAGATGGCAGGACTTAGGAATAGTAGACCTTTCAAATAACATAGGATTAAGATGGGGTGGTGTATTTAAACAAGCAGAGTATGATACTGCAGGTAAAGTTATAGGTACTAAACCTTATTATGATTGTGTTCACTTTGATGCGTGTCCAAGTAATTGGTTTAATGAAGCCTCAATTCTATTATCAGGAGTAAAAACCTTCTTCCCTAATATCTACCTAGTTATGGTTTATGGGTATAAAACTAACTTTAGGGATTTTGGATTAAACACTCGAATATATGATTCTGTTTCTTTAAAAGATTACTTAATTGTTCAAGATGGTAATTTAACACCTACAAAACCTACTATGATAAAACAAGGTAATAATTCTAAGGATGTTTTATATAAATCTATACTTATTGATGGAACTTTAGAATACTTTGATGGAAACACCAAAATCGATTTACGTAATTTATTAACTAATTCTGTAGGATAATGTATTACCCTAAGTCTCATATAACCCCTAATCTATACTCTAATGGTGATTTAACCTTAAAAGGATCTTTAAACCCTTATTTTGGTTACTATTTTAGTACTTTAGATGGAAAAGCATTCACTGGGAGGTACATTGGAGATGGAGAAAATATAGAACTAACTCTCCCCTCGGTTACTATAGGAGACCCATCAATAGAATTCGCAGATAAACGTTTTGCAACCTCAGATGCTAACACCTATTCAAAACTTGCAGGTGTAAGTATTAATTCTAATTTACCCCAACCCCCAACCCCTTTTTATCCTAAACCAACAATAGAAAATTATAAAACTGGTGAGTTTATTAGATATTTTTCAAAAAAATCAAACGAAAATATTTATTATGAAACTAATACCTTATTTGAAAATAAATACTATATTGGATTTTCCTTACCTTGGAGTATAAGAGGGGATAAACAAAAAGTAGCTCAAGTTAATAAAAACATTATTGAGTTAAAAGAAAAAAAATACTCTATAAATGGACTTGGAGCTTTCCTAAAATTTAATTATCTTCAATTCCATAAATAAGATGGAAATAAGTGTTTTGGTTAATAGAAAATAAAGAACAATTTGAAGTTTTAAAAAATAGTGGTTT
>JAAHTG010000589.1_pt1 | contig 20618 bp, 17 predicted proteins | sample 6116081 | NCBI WGS metagenome assembly JAAHTG01 (sample SAMN13939989, study PRJNA603662) | sponge metagenome | isolation source: marine sponge | host: Mycale hentscheli | place: New Zealand | collected 2005 | reverse complement strand
CCCACACCCCCCCCCCCCCCCCCCCCCCCCCCCAGGCCGCACCAGGTCTTGGGCTGGGAAAAACTGAGCATCCATCAGGCCCGGAACTTCGGTGCCAGAGCTGGCGCCCGGCATGCCGTTGCGGCCAACCATCTGACCATTCAGATACACTTCGCTGGACATCTTGCCCGAGACGTAAAGAGACAATGGTTCACCGTTTTGCCCTTTTAACGCACCAAGCGGCACAGTCACGCGCACCCAGATTAGCCTGCCTTGCGGGTCTACCTCATAGGGTTTTGCTGTGCTGCATCTGTCCGAGGTAAAATCAGGCGGGGTTTGGTCTGTCATTGTCGCGGGGCAAACCCTCACGCTATTCCAATCTAAACCATAAAATTCAACATGTTGTGCTTTCGCTTGCCCGCCCAACAGAGGCGCAACGACAAGAGACAAGCAGACAAAACAGAAAAGGCCAAACGGGGTGAAATTCATGCCTGACCATACAATCGTTCAAAGATACCGTCCATCTCCGTTTAACGGAAATACATGACCGTTCGCTTGGTTGAACTGGCAGGTCCACGATCTGCTTATAAATATTGCTTACCGACGCAAAGCAAGACCCAAATCAAAAACAAACAAAAACATGGGAAGTTAAAATCATGATGAAACTCACCGCCCTAGTACCTTTAGCACTCACTTATGGGTACACCGCGCAAGCGCTGGCATCAGAAACACCGGTAATACCCAATGAGACGGCGATCGTTTTCGAAGCAAATTCCGGCGAAACCGTCGATGCCTTTGAAGGGCAATTTACTGTACCGGAAAACCGGCATGTTTCAGACAGTCGTTCGCTGACACTGAAGTATGTTCGGTTCCCGGCAACTGGCAAGACCAAAGGCACACCAACCATTTACCTTGCAGGCGGACCTGGCGGTTCAGGCATCACAACAGCTAAATATCAGCGTTTCCCCTTGTTTATGGCGATGCGGGAATTCGGCGACGTTATTGCATTTGACCAGCGCGGTACGGGCGCGTCAAACGATTTGCCCATGTGCAAAACATCTCAAAAAATCAGCGCAACATCCCCCATATCTGAAGAAGATTACACTGAAACTCATAGAGCTGCGCTGCGCGAGTGTTTAAACTTTCTTCAAAGCAAAGGCATCGATAAACACGGCTATACCACTAGCGAAAGCGTTGCTGACTTAAACGCGTTGCGCCAGCATTTGAGTGCAGAAAAGATAAACTTGTGGGGTATTTCATACGGCTCTCATCTTTCTCTCGCCGCTTTGCAACAAATAGACGAGTATTTGAACCGTGTTGTTATCACGGCTGTTGAAGGGCTTGATCAAACCGTGAAGCAACCAGCCCGCACCGACAGCTATTTTGACCGATTGCAGGCGGCAATCAACACTATACCCGCAGCCAAGGTAAAGTTTCCGGACATTAAAGGTCTTATTACCCGCGTGCTGGACAGGCTTGAGCAAGAACCTTTAAAGTTATCTATCCCCACACGCAGCGGCGAATCTGTCCCCTATTTGCTGCAAAAAAGAACCATGCAACAGTTCACTGCAGCATTGGTTGCAGACCCAACGCGGGCCGCCATGATTCTCAATGTATACGCAGCCCTTGATGCCGGCGTCACCGAGCCATTGGTCATGCTTGCCCAGCGCGGCATTGACCCAACGGACGACACAGTGTCGTTTCGCCCCATGAGTGTGTTGATGGATATCGCTTCAGGATCAGGCGAGAAGCGGCGCGCTATGATAGCCAAGCAGGCAAAAACCGCCCTACTGGGCTTGCACGTGAACGGCACCATGATCCTTGAGACAGTTGACCCGTCACTAGATCTTGGTGAAACGTTTCGCACACCTCCGACTTCCGATGTGCCCGTACTGGTTCTGCACGGCACACTGGATGGGCGCACCTATCCGGAAAGCGGCCAAGAGGCAACGGCGGGCCTGACGAACCGTCAGACGGTTACAGTAACCTACGGTGGGCACAACCTGTTTATGTTGTCGCCGAAAGTAACGGAGACTATTCAGGATTTCATGCGCGGGAAGTCGGTTAACGGGCGTAATATTGTGATCGATCTGCCGGATTTTGTTACACTGCCAGGACATTAAGCCAGAGATGCTGCCACATACCGTATGGCATATAGCAACTCAATAAACCGGGTAGGCCGCATTAGCCCATAGCCTCTGTTTTGCGGCCACTCAAACTTCGACACTGCTGTGTAACATTTCGCGTGAGAATATTTTTTTTGGACTAGGTCTTTCCCCGGTTTTCCAAGTCACCCGCTCAGTCAAAGGCCTTTCCCTGAAAACCCTGCCAGCTAGTTAAGCCGAGGCAGCGAACCGCCGTTCAGAATCCATCTGCACCTCAGTTAGCGAGCTCTAAAAGTAACGGGTAAGCCGCAACATAACATGGCTGTCGCCCTTGAAGCCAAACAGGGTGTTGTCAGGGTCTACATTCATAAAAAAACGACCTTCAATTTCACCGATCCAGTTGTCACCGAAACGGGTTGTGGCCTCGACGATACCTGACATGGATGCATCTTCCACGTCTGTAACCACACCCACCAGCACTGAACTGTCTGCGCTGTCGTTGGCTGAATACCTGAGGCCCGTCATCACATCATTGTCGGCAACTGTAAACGGCGCGATCAAGGGGTTTTCACTGCGCCCATCATACTGGAATTCTGCGATGATACCCAGGTCTGCGCCACTTTCTGTTATACCGTAAAAACTATATTCAACGCCGCCAACAGCGGCAGCAAACGTTTCAAACGGGGTATCCCTGATGATACCTTCCAGTTTCCAGAGCCACGCTTCGTTGGTATATTGAACGTCAATGCCATACTGGGTGATATCATCATAAAAAGGGGCGAAGGCCGTAGCTCCGCTGTTCAGAACAAAGCGTGGTTCCCGGCTGGCACCGTGAAACACTGACAGACCCACATCCCAGTCACCAAAATAGTGACTGTAGCGCAGGGCAAAATCCACATCAGCGCTGTCATCCGCACCCTGGTCAAAAAGAGCCAGGTCATTTTCAACGGGAAGTGGAAAACCTAACCGGCCATCGACGCCCGGGAAAGTACGCTTCCTGAAAGCAGGCAAGACGTAGCCCGTAATCAGGCCCCAATCGCGCTGAACCGAAAGTTCAATCATGGGCTGGCCAAGCTTGTCTTCATTATCGATGTCTTCAACCGAATCTGACTGATTGATGATATCAACCAAATGCACACTTTCCGCAACGCCCCAAAACACTCTGCCAAGTCCGGCACGAACACTGACAGTATCACCGTTGAAACGCACATAGGCTTCGCGGACGTCAAAATGTGTGCGGCCCGTATCGCGGCCATCAAGCCGCGCATAGGGCACTGCCACAATGTCCCATTTGCCGTCAGCCAGCGACCAGCGGGCATCCAGCTCAAGCTCAAGCGAGCCCTGATAAGTTTGCAGCTGGCCGGGCAGCGCAGGTCCTTCAAAGAACAGGCGGTTTTCCGCGCCCAATGAGCCGGACAGGTCAAAGTCTGCCGCCGCCTCAATTGACGAGGCGGCGGCCAAAATAACACCTGCAGCAAGTTTTTTCATAGTCAAAAGGTCCAAGTGTTAACGAATGCGTTTCAGCACGCCTTTAACAAAATCTGCATCTTTCAGTCCGGTTTTGAACGCATAGTCACCCTATGTCAGCGTGGTAGACTTGTTGGTCTGGTGGTTAACCATTTCCAGTGTGTGCGCGCGCCAAATGCCACCGTCATACTCGCGGAAGTCGCCGAATGTCAGTGTTTTAAGATGGGCACCTTTGCGGTCGTAAAAGTCGATCTTGCGAGTTTGAAACACATCCTGGTCAATCAAGGCTACTTGCTTGGTGTAGCCTGATTTCTCATACAAGGGGAACCGCTCCACAACATCAACGCGCAGGCCGCCAAACGTGTCTTCGCCCACATAATCATAGCTGTATTTATTTAGCTCAGTGGAGGTGAAGTCTTCAAAGGCGAATTCAGAGCCGACAAATGGGCCGGATTTATTGGCACTGGAAATACGTTTCACACGCTTGAGCGCAGGCAAATAAAGCCATTGGTTATCAGGCGTGAGTATCTGGGCATGTGACAATAGCGCAGTGCCCTTCACGTCTCGTGGAGTTGAGAAAACCGTCAGGCCTTTGTCGCCAACATTTTCGTTCTCGCGCTCAAGCGTTTTGAACGATAGTTCGCGTGTACTGGTCTTGCCCGCCTTATTAGTCAGGGTCATCACAGCAGACACTTCCGAACTGATGAAACCATTGTCGGACCGATCGGACCGGGCGGCAATCTCATGGCCCTTTGCAACAGATGCCTCGTCCGCATATGCCGCTGAGAAACCAGCACCAACCACCAGGGCAGAGCCCACGAGAGCGGATTTTGCAGCCTTTTTTAATTGATTGATTTTAAGCATTTTCAATTCCTTTATTGCTGTCGTTCTTATTTGTTGGCGTTCGCATTTTTCGGCCCCGCTACAAAGCGGCTGCTACCGCGCAGCATAAGAGCTGGCAGAAACAGGAAGTCAAAGATAAGCGCAAGGCTAATAGCCAGAGCGGTCAAAAGGCCCATGTCAGCATTAATTTTAAATGCCGACGTCGCAAGATAGGCAAAGCCAATAACCAGTACCACCGTGTTGACAACAAGGGCGCTGCCCACAGTTTCAAACGCATACTTAATTGCCCCTGCCCGGTCATAGCCTTTTTCGCGGATACCGCGCACATATTTCGCCAGGAAGTGCACCGTGTCATCGACGACAATGCCGAGCGACACGCTGGCAACCGCCGCAACAGAAAAACCGACCGTGCCCACAAGAACTGACCATACGCCGAATGCCACCACAATTGGCAACCCGTTGGGAATGATCGACAACACCCCGAGCTTCACTGACTGAAGTGCAAATATCATCACGAGGCCAATGACCAGGACAGCAATCACATTTCCAGTAACCATGCTTTCCACGTTGCGTTCGGCAACGTAGGTGAACATGACCTGCGCACTGGTTGGAACCGTTGGTCTCATATAGTTCGGTGCATTTTCCTTAAGCCACTCTGTAGCACTATCAAGGAAAATTTTGGTATCCGTCGTCGACGTATTGGTCAGCGTGGCAGTAACCCGGCTGGCCGATTTGTCGATGTTGATCCGGTCATTAAGATCAAGCCCGTAAGGCAGCGAAATTTCATACAAAAGCAGATACTGCGCCGCCAGCTCACGGTCGTCAGGCAATTTATCCCATGCCGGATCATCGCCGTGCATATTTTTATTCAGTCGCTTCATGATGTCTGAAATTGAATAAACATGTGTCACATTCGGCTGAACACGTAGCCATTCAGCAAACTCATCAAGCTTGGCCAGATATTCAGGCTCGCTGACACCGCCTTCTCCGGGAGACAAAACCGAAAACTCGATGGGGTAGAAACCAAAATATTCGATAGATGCGTCTGAATCGCGTCGGAACTCGATGCTTTCACCAAAATACTCGGTCCATTGATCATTAAATTCGATCTGTGGCACAGCTGTCACCAAGGCAATCGCCACGGCACCAATTCCGTAAAATAGCTTCTTGTTATGAGCCACAACAAATTCGGCCAGCTTGCCAAAAAAAGCGCTACCGCCGTCGTCAGATGGTTTAGGCGCTTTTACCGGCAGCAAGCTGAGCATAGCAGGCAGGAAAGTTACTGACATCAACCACGCGGCAACAATGCCTACGGCAGAGATGTTACCCAAATGCCAGAAGGGCGGCGCGTCAGAGAAATTCAAAGCAAGGAAACCGATGGCTGTGGTAAGCGACGTAACCATAACCGCCAGAAAGTTTACCCGCACACTTTCAACAAGGGCTGATCGCTTGTCCATGCCGGCCCGCATGCTATTGCGCATGGTGATCAAAATATGCACCGCATCTGCAATCGCCAGGGTTAGAATGATTGTAGGGGCTGACAGGGCGATCGGCGTCAGCGCAACGCCAGCAAACCCGGCTGCACCCATGCCGATCAGTGATGCAAAAGCAATCATCAATATTGTTGTAAACGTGCCGGAAATTGACCTGACACTGACAACCATAAGAGCAATAAGCAGCAGATACATCATCGGAATCATATTAGTAACGTCGTTGAAACCAGCTTCCTGAAAGGCAACATTCAGGCTGGAAACCCCGGTCAGCAGGATATCGTGGCCCGGGTATTTTGCTTTCATTTCGTCGCGAACCGCCCGCACGAATGCGACCGTGTTGGGCACCTCGTTCACGTCCAATTGCGGATATTGAACGACCACATTTACCGCAACCGCCCTACTGTCTGTTGCAATAAGTTGGCCACTGAGCAAGGGCTCAGCTAGCGCAATCGCACGTTTGGTTTCAATGTCGACAGTGCTCAGGTCAGCGGCGCCCACAATCAAATCTTCAACGATCAGGTCATCTTCTTCGGCCCGAGTATGTTGGAAGTTTGAGATACTATCGACACGGCTGCTGAAAGGTATCTGCCAGGATTTCTCCGTTAACTCCTCAACTAGAGACAGCGTCGGGTTGGTGAAAACATCGCCGGTTTCAGGTACGATGATAAAAAGGAAATTGTCGTTTTTGGTATAGGTATCCTGAAAATCTTCAAACGCCTGAAGTTCCGGATTACTTTCAGAAAAAAAATCGCGATAGTTGTTGGAAAAGCCAAGATGTTGGCCACCGCTGGCTATCGCAACGGTTGCAAGAAGTGTCGCCAAGATTACCAACCAACGCCAGTTAATAACCCCGTTCGCCAACTTAACCGCAAACTCATCCATCGCTGTCATAGTTTTGGGCATATTGTGCTCCTGCTAATGCCTTCTGTCTTCCTTAGACGCGGGTCCGGGGTATGTGGTTCGCACTGTACCATAAACCAGGGGGGTTACAGCACCCTGCGACAATACCAACATGGGGAGAAACCCGGACCCGCGAGGGGGAAGCGTCTTCATTGAACTTGCATCTATATGGGCAGGCCCTTATATTATTCAAATTGATAAATGAAACTTCGGATATTCACATCATGAATTTAGCTGGTATTGATCTCAACCTGATGCTGGTCTTTGACGCAGTGATGAGCGAACGCAACGCAACACGTGCAGGCACCAAGATCGGCATGTCGCAACCTGCTGTTTCCAATGCTCTTAATCGGCTGCGGCATTCGCTCAAAGACGACCTGTTTGTTCGTGGTCATGATGGTATGCGGCCCACGGCGCGCGCGCTGGAACTGGCTTTGCCGGTGCGCACTGCGCTGATGGAAATAGAGGAAGCACTAAACCCCGTTGCTTTTGATCCCGCAACCGCAGAGCGCACCTTCACCGTTGCCGCAACCGATTATTCAACGATGACACTGTTGCCTTACCTGTCCACATATATCAGCAATGAGGCGCCCGGCGTTAACATCCACACCATTCCGATTGAGGGCCGATTTTTCGAAAAACTGGACGCTCAACGCGCCGAATATGGCATCAACCCCCTGGGTGAGGTGCCGGATCGCTTCAACTCGCTTCGGTTAGGTGGTGAAAAATTCGTCTGCATGATGCGACCCGACAACCCTTTGGCCAAATATAGCGAGCTTCCGCTGGAAGAATATGCAGCAGCGCGTCATCTGCTGGTGTCGCCGCGCGGCGATTCTCATGGGTTTGTCGATGATCAGTTGCAAAAAATCGGACTCAATCGACGCGTAGTTATGACCGTGAACAACTTCGGCTCGGCGCCGATGATTGTGCTTTCCAGCGACATGATCCTGACCATACCAAGCCGACTAGCAGAAAAATGTGGAAACTTTTTTGACCTACATGTGGTCCCAAGCCCGGTGCAACCGCCTTCAGACATCATCGGCATGACGCTTGTATGGCACAAACGCCTGACCAACCACCCAGCCCACACCTGGTTCCAAAACCTGATGAAGCGAGCGGCACAGGATCTGGAGATATACGGCATGGATCACTATCTGGCTGTACCCACGCCGGGCCAAAACAAAAGCAAATAGCCTTCAATCATTAGGGCAAAACCGAGGGCCGAGTCAGCTGCGTCAATTTTATGAAACCATTCGCTTGAAAGCATTTATATGTTTATCGACCAACTGGTGTTTCAGCGCCCCAAGAATATGCGCTCCTAGGACAACATAGACCAGATATTGCAATAGGTATTTGTGGAACAACCCCCAGACGACGTAGATATCACTCTCGGCTACCAAGGGTGGAATCGTGATGGTAAAAAAGTACGAGGGATAACCGTGAAAACTGGTCATAAAATATCCTGTAAAAGGAATAGCCAACATCAAGAGATAAAGCATGACATGTGCAGCATGTGCCATTTTCTTTTCAATGGGCATCAGAGAAGTTTCCATCTCCGGACGACGAGACCTTCGATTCCATAACAACCTGAAAATCACCAAACCAAATAGAATGATGCCAATCGTTTTATGAAAAACAATATATTCGCTTCGAAACCATACACCCGCCGGGATCATGGAGGCGAAAATACCAGTGGGGATCATAAGGATAAACAGAATGGCGGTTGTCCAATGTATAGTGCGTGACACACGCCCATATCTAGTCGCTTCATTCTCATTATTCAGCTTGAGTTTGATACCGCCTTTTCGTTGACGATTAGCCACAAATAGAAGCGCGAAACCTGCCACAAGTGCGACAAATGTCTGTGCCCAAAGCAATACAGGCTTCGCGCCGTCCATCGGCGCTTGGAAGGGCTTTGGGTTGTCTAAAACGCCTGTGCCAAGCACGACCGTGAACCGCGCAACAACACCAAAACATGAAAGACCCGCCAGAGCTGTTCCCAAAGAGCGCGCTTTTGATTCCCTATGATTAAGCAACCAGGCAATCAAAAACGCGCCCACAACAACTGCCAAGGTGATCATACTCTCAAAGTTTGGTAACCACCCTTCCGGTTTACCCGGGCTTAACGGCGCTGCATGGCCGGCGACAGTTATTGACAATGAACAAATCGCAGCAATGACGGCTGGTTTTGTCAAAGAGTAGCTTTTTCTGGAATAGGTCATGAAATTTCCAATGATTGGGTTCAGGCTGGGTTCGGAACGATCAGGACCTTGCCATCACGGCCTGATTCCGCCGCTCGGGTAACTGCAGCCTTAATTTCTTCCAGGGGAAACCGCGAATCGATTTCCGCGGCAATGTCACCTCTTGCTACAAGGTTAATAACCTGGCCAAAAGCCGCTTGTTTGTCTTCAGGGCTCGCGGTCTCAAACCATTTGCTAAGCCAGAAGCCGCGCACCCTGACATCGTTAAATATAACCGAAATCAAGGGCAAAGAAGGTGGTTGCTTAGACAGAGCACCGTAAGAAACAATTGTTGCCCCGAACGACAGACTTTCAACCATACTCACGAAGACATCACCGCCCACACAATCAATTGCCATGGCGACCTGCGCACCATCTATGGCGTCTCCAATCCGCTCCTCAAGATCTGGGCCATCAACCAGAACCACGTCTGCACCCAGGGCCTTTAGTTTATCTGCCAGGCCTTCTCGCCGGACAATGTTAACCGTTCTAATGCCGCGCTGTTTAGCAAGTTGAATTATATATTCACCTACCGCGGAATTCGCCGCACTTTGGACAATCCAATCCCCTTCATTCAACTCTACAAACGACGATAGAATAAGGAGGGCCGTAAGTGGGTTTACCGTGAGCATGGAAAGCTGTTCAGTGTCACCCACATCCGGAAGCGGTACGAATTGATCAGCTGGTCCAACAATTTCTTCTTGCCATGTACTACCACCCGCCAACATAACCCGTTGACCAACTTTCAATTGCCCTACACCCTCTGCGACTTCGCTAACTCGCCCGATGCCTTCACTGCCGGGAATTTCAGGCAGGTCGGGTATAGTACCGTATTGTCCCGCAATCTGAAGAAGACTCGCCGGGTGGATAGGAGCTGCGAGAACCTTGACCCTGACTTGACCCGAAGACAGGGACGTTTCCGGTGCATCTTTCAAGACCAGCACATCAGCCGGGTTTCCCAGTTCTGTAAATTCCACATATTTCATTGCAATGATCCAATCATTCGATTTATTGTTGTGAAAAACTGATATAATAATCTTATTTTAGTAAACAATTAACCGAAATTTGGTATTTGAATTGTCTTTTTGACAATAATGGATCCAACAACTCATGGACAAATTACGGGCGATTAAATATTTCCTGAAAGTCGCGGAAACGGGAAGCTTCTCTGTTGCGGCCAAAACACTCGGGGTTCCTGCGTCCTCGGTTTCGCGCCGCATTCAGGATCTGGAAGCCTCATTGGGTGCAGTGTTGCTACAACGATCTACGCGCCAGGTTAAGCTCACAGAGCTTGGATCACTTTATCTGGAACAAGTCGCGCCGGCCGTCACTGCGGTTGAAGACGCAAACGACATCATCAAACAGCATGCAAAGACTCCATCGGGCGTTTTGAGAATTACGAGTCACCCGGGGTATGGGCGGGTTCGGCTGATTCCCGCACTCAAGAAATTTAAAGTGCTTTATCCCGATGTCATTATTGACCTTGAGTTAACCGACAGAGTTATAAATCTGGCTCAAAATCAAGTTGATATCGCTATTCGAGCCACTGTTAATCCGCCAGAAAGGGCCGTTGCGCGGCGAATTTCGGACAATCATTTTATACTGGTGGCCTCATCAGACTATTTGAAAAACCATTCGACCCCCAAAACCGCCTCCGAACTTCAAAACCACAAAACATTTATTTACCGCGGCCCTAACGGGCCATTGCGCTGGCAGGCCAAAACGAGATCAGGGTGGCAAGAACTTGAGACGCCAACGGCTTTCATTAGCACAGAAGGCACAATTCTTGTTGAACAGGCACTGGCCGGGTGTGGCATCGGTCTTTTTCCAAAATGGGGCATCGAAGACAATCTGGCGTCCGGACAGTTGATTGAAATTGTTCTGGAAGACGCAGAAGTTTCTATTTCGCGACAAGAAAATTCAGGGATCTATCTGCTCTATCACCGCCCCAAATACAGCGTTCAAAAAATACGGGCCGCAGTTGATTTTCTGATGTCCGAGCTTTCGCATGATTTCTAATCGACGGTGGTCAGACTCACCCAAAAAACAGGCGATAGGGGCATGAACGCCGCATCGCCTGTCATATTGTATGCATCTAACTTTTAGGTACGAAATTGTAACAATCTCAGATTTGTACGCTCTAGAACTTATACACCAGCGTCGCACGCGTGATCGTGTCCCATGGGGCCGCACCAGCAGGCGCATCCGAATCATATTGCACCTGAAACGCCAACCGTGCTGCTAGCCGGGTGTTAATCTGCGCGCCGAGGCTCGCCCGGTTATCAAAGGTGAAAGAGCCGGTGCCAAAGACAGCAGAAGCTTGATCTTTAAAATCAATATTGTCAGTCAGCTTCAACTCATAAGTGCTGGAAACACGACCAAGGAACTCTGTAGACGTTGCGCCAGTGGCTTCCAGTTTATTGAAACGAACACCCGGTCCACCTTCCAGCCGCAGCGACTGGCGGTCGGTTTTTACCAGCTGGGTACCCAACCCCAGGCTATCCAACAGGCGGTAATCAAAACCGGAGAAACGATTCACATCAACTTCCAGATAGTTAGCGACATAAATCTTGTCCCATGCCTTATAAACAGTGTCGAACCGGGTCAGAATACGGCGGCGAGTAGTGTTGCCGTTGCTGCGGGCAAAATCAAAATCCAGGTTAATGTTATGGTCCCACTTGTCAAAACTACGGCTCATGGCCAGACCAAGCGCGACAGACTGTTCGTCGGTGTCACCGGTGCTGGTTGACGCACCAAACTGAGCTGTAACATTCCAAAGCGATGGGTCCAGATACCAAATGATACCCCGATCACGGGATTTTTTCTCAGCGTCAATGATGGCCTGCGCGGCGTCGGCCACTTCTTGCCTATCACTGGCGGCCAACCAACTTGCTTGCACGCCGTTTGCAATTTTGAGCACATCAATCCTGCTATCCGGCCATGTTTCCAGCGCCATAGCGAGCATAGTAGCAAATGCACGCTCGTCGCCTTTGGCTGCGGCGGTTTTCAGCATGTCCTCGAGGCCCGCTGGCGGTGCAGCAGCGGCGGGCACAGCCCAGCCGATCATCAGCATCAGGAAAAGGGCAAAATGTCTTGTTGTTTTGAAAGCGGGGAGTGGGCTCATTATTCTATTCCAGTCTTGGTCTATTCAATCTAAATATATTTAGCCTTAGTGTATTCTGGCGATTGTCCCCAATTCGCTGATCATCTATAGATAACTTACAGTGCTTGCAAGCCTGATTTTATAGGGGATTTATATGCCAACTGCATTTGTTACCGGTGCAACCGGCTTTGTCGGTCGCCATCTTGTTGAGGTTTTACGCGAAGATGGCTGGTCCATTTCCGCTGGTGTGCGAGACACGGCGCGGGCGGCCAAGCTGCTGGGCGATGACATTAAACTGGTGGACATCGACCTGTTAAAGCCGCTTTCACTGGCGGCGGCTGTACCCCAAGGCGCAGACTGTGTATTCCATGTGGCCGCCGATGTAAGCTCGTGGTCACGCGACGCAGAGCGACAATATAAAACCAACATAGAGGGCGCCGCAGCACTGTTACAGGCCACACTGGACAAGGAAGTCCGTCGCATGGTGCATGTTTCATCGATCGTTGCTTTCGGCGAGCATGACACTGTCATTGACGATCATACACCCCGGCTGGGAGCAGAAAGCTGGGTTGGTTATATTCACTCAAAATCCTACGCAGAACGCAAAGTGAAAGAGGCCGTGGACCGGGGTCTCGACGCTGTAGTGGTCAACCCAACAGATATTGTTGGCAAATATGACGATCAAAACTGGATCCGCATGATTAAGATGGTAGCTGACGACAGTCTACCCGCCGTGCCACCGGGCAACGGTAATTTCGCCAATGGCCGCGCAGTGGCTGAAGGCATATTGGCCGCCTACAAACACGGTAAGACCGGCGAAAACTACATACTGGGCGGGCCTTACGCCACGTTCCATGAATTTTTGAGTCTGGCGGCTGAAAAGCTGGGCAAACCAGCACCGAAAAAACCAATTTCACCGACTATGCTGAAGTTTTATGCAAGTATTTTGGAGCTGATCTCGAAACTTACCGGCAAACGTCCATCGGTGACCAAGGAAGAAGCCTATTTTGCCTGCCAAAGCTACCAGGTAAACTTTGATCGTGCGATCAATGACCTGGGCTACCGTGATGTGCCGCTGGAGCAATCGGTCGATGAAGCCATCGCTTATCTGCGTGAAAAAGATGACCTAAAGACTTGAAAAGCCGCACCCTTGGCTTTTCAGGTTCGGCGCAGCGCCACCGGTAGCACCAATATCATTGCAGCCACGCAAGACACCGCGCCAAAAGCCAACACCGACGTCAACGTGTAACCATCCTCCAGCGCCAGCCCAATGATGAAGGGTGAAAGCGCCGTTGACACCACCACAATCGAGGTGGACAGCGACTTGATCTCGCCCAGATAGCGAGTGCCGTAAAGCTCGGCCCAGATAGCATTGTTAATCGGCAGGGTAATGCCCGCGCCCAACCCCAACAGACCCATCAAAAGCACAACCCCGACCGGGCCATAATCCGGGATTATCACGAGTAATGCAGCAGCAAAAAGCGGCGGATACAGAGGCATTAGATGGCGACCGCCATAACGGTCCACCAGCAGCCCGCCCAAAAAGGGTGCCGCCACCGACCCCAATGCGTAAAAGCCATAAAAAGCGGTGAAATCAATAATCTCCAGCCCCTTGTAGGCCGCGATTTCGGTGGGGAAGAAAAATACCGCCGTGATCCAAAAGGGACCGACAATAAGCGCCGGCAGCATCAGATAAAACCGTATATCGACAAGCACATCGCGGCGGCAAAGATGGGCATGAGTTTGCGATTGTTGTTTTTGCTGGTCGGCGATCTGGTCTTGCTGCCAGCTGTCATGGCGCGCCTGTTGGCCTTTCAACATCCATGCAATCAGCGGTAAGGCCGCAAGCACCAGAACGGCAGCAAAAATCAGCCAGCCACTGCGCCAAGCATAACTGCCCATCAGCAACACCGCGACAAGCGGCAGAATCGCCTGACCAAGCGGGAAACCCAAACCTGCAACCGCAACTGCCAACCCTCGGTTTTTGCTATAATAACGCGACATGCTGGTCATTGAAGCATGGGTCAATAGTCCCTGACCCAAAAGTCGAACCAACATCAGTGCAGGTACCAGAAGCCACAGACTACCGTTTATTGAAACCATCAAACATGCCGCCGCCATGGCAACGATCAAAACCGAAACGTAAGGCGCCAGGCGAACCCGGTCAATGATATGACCCAGCTGATTAAGTCCAACGGCACTGACAAGCGTGATTAGTAAATAATAGAGACCAAAATCGCTGTTTGAGAGCTGAAATTCGTCTGTGATCGCGGTTTTGTAGACACCGATAAAGTAGGTTTGCCCAAAACTGGACAGAAAAGCCAATGCTATCCCAAAGCCTAAAAAGCGAGCATTCTTGATGATGAAAGTCATCGACATTTCTTTCCTGCAGACCAGCGCTTCTATTTATGGTGTTTTTTACTAAAAACATACCGTTTCTTAACGCCTTTCATGGAAAGCTCTAACTCTAAGGCTGTTTGCCATGGTGGCAACAGTGCTGCGCGGTCGACACTTTAACGGGGGTTCGCTTGGCCTACGGTGTAAATACTCATTACGAAATTCTCGGCCGGCGTGGCAGCGGATGGACGATTCTTGAGGTTCAAAACGACCGCGACGCAGCCACGAAAATGGCCGAGCAGTTGTGGAAAAGCCGCAAATATAACGGCGTGCGAGTTCTTAAGGAATCGTTTGATCAGGCAGAAAACGATGTTACCTCCATCGAAATCTATGCACGGGGCAGCAACCGTAAAAAATCGAAATACGATGAAACCGGCACTATTTCACCCTGCCTAACCCCGGATGACTTATACAGCCATGATGGTCGGCGCTCCATTTGGGATCTGATGAATTCATCACTGGCAGAGTGGCGCATCACGCCAACCGAATTGCTGCATTCACTGGACCATTATTACCGGCTGTATAACGCAGGCACCCGCCTGCAAAATGCGGTACAGCGCACGGCTGTTGCCTTCGAAAATGAAGAAGGCTCGATTCAGGAGCGAATGCGGAAAATTTACAAGGTAATCGACCTGTCGATCGAGATTATGAAATCGACAAAAGACAATGTGCCGTCGCTGGAGACTTCGCGCCTAGCACCGATCATTACCGGGCTGGAAAACAAACCCAACAAGAAGTTCTTGCTAACCTGCGCGATTGTTGAATATCTACGACCCGCTATTACCCTGAGCGATAAGCTGGGGCGCGTTATCATTTTCCTCACTGCCGACCGGCCTGCCTGGGTGATGGAAATACTCGATCAGTTAATTTCAGAATATCTGATGCACGAACAAGTCTTGTTCCAGCTGATGGGCGAAAAGGAAGACCGCGCAGCTTTCATGATTGAGCTGGCCTATTTCCAAAGCGGCGAGCTAAATCTTATGGGCGAAGATGAACACTCGCCGCGCTTTAGCGAAGAAGTTTTACGCCTCAACAGTTTTTTGGCCGAAAATATGCTGCCGAGAAGCTCGCATGTAATGCTGGATCGACTGAAAACCGAAATTGAAGCCCCCAAACCCATCGGTGGCGACAGCCTGATCGCACAATTGAAAGGCCTTGCCGCTATCGGCTCGACACTAGAGAGTTTGCACGACGACATTCACGCCCTTGATCATGTGATGCAGGGCGTGCGTGATCGAGCAAGCAGGCTGATCAATAGCCAGTCGATCGCCGACATGCTTGCCAGCGAGCAAAACCCCATCGACCAAGTCAACCGCCTGCTGGACCTGGAAGCGGTGACGGTGGGCGACGGCAACAAACGGGTTATTGCCAATTTCATCCTACCTATATTATCGCGCCCGGAATACGAATCGATCTTTATGGGGCTCGACCAAAACCCCATGCGCCGGATGTCAGAATTGGTGTTGCTGCAAAAACGGATTCTTAGCGCTGAACTGTCCGAGATGTACAAGCGGAAAATTGCATCTCAGCTGGATCAATTCTGCCAAATCATTATGGACAACACCCAAGTTTTGAAGAAGATTCATCAGCTGGATATCAGTCTTCAGGTCAAATCAAAAAAAATACTCAAAATGCTGTCCGAGAATTATTTCACCGACGGCAGCTGCCGCGTTTCGGCGGAGCATCAGGTGCGTATCTATATGCGCCAACCAGGTTTTACCGAGGGTTTGATCAAAGGCCTGAAACGAAAAGATGCCGAAGCTGAACTACTAGCCTTCAAGGCTTTGCTGGAACTGGCGGATATCAAGCAACATGTTGAAGCCGAACCAATGGATGACCCTGAAGCTGAACCAGAAAACGGACAAAATGAACAGTCTGCAGACGAACCACCCAACCAAGAGGTATCAGCCAAAAGCGAGTTAGCGGGTCTGCACGACTGACTGGCGCGTTACAGCAAATCTTGCCGCAAACAAGGCATGAATACCCCTCATTTTATAAAACAAAACAGCTAAAAATCAGAGATGATGCCGTTTTTTTCCCAATCACCGTAACGAGTTGGCTCGGGGCCTTTGCGGCCACCAATTTCAACGGCCTGCGGCTTCTTACTGGCGTTTTCCTTGGTATTTGCAGAAAGGGTATCCGCAGCAGGCACACCAGTATTTTCTGGCTGAGTCTTTTCTTCGGTCAAGTGAATGTCCTTAGTTTAGTAGCAACCTGCCGTGCCGTTCCGACAGTTGCACCAAAAATTATGTCGCAGTAGCGGCTTTTTCCTCGCCTTCAAAGCGGCGCCAGAAATACAGCCCAACTGCCAAAGTAACAAGCGGTAAAATAAAGCCAAATTCGCTGGCATAACGCCAAGTTTCTTTATACTGGATCGTCATCGGCTGCATAATAGTCAGCACATAAATATTATGCGACGCATGCAGAATAACCGCCGGCCACAGACTGCCGGAACGAACCCGAAGATAGGTCAAAATAAACGACATACCCACAGTCATAAGGCTGTAATTCAGGAACTGAAGCTCCAGGTCGTTTGGCCCGGCATTATATTTAGTCCAGAAAATAATCGGCAAGTGCCACAGCGCCCAAAGTAGACCAACAACAATCGACGTCAGCGGAAAAGACATGATTCGCAACAATGTCGGGGTTAAAAAACCGCGCCAACCGATCTCTTCGCCCAGCGCCGTTGCTGTATGCCAGATCATGCCAACGGTACCAAACATCAGGATTCCAAAGGCGATGGTTGCCCCCTCTGACCAATTGGCAAGCCCGAGGAAATAGCTAACTTCCTTGACAAACTTGGGGTCGATCAACCCACCAAACCCACCACCCCAAATAATTGCATAAGCGGTAGCGCCGTATAAAACCGGCAGCAAATATCCCGCCGCAATCCAGCGCCCGGCAGGCCAGCGCCACCCGAGTGCGGGCAAATCAACCGACCGAATTTTACAGGTCAAAAGCACTGCTAGCGCTGGGGTCCACATGAGCATCGACACATAGTAACGCCGCAGGCCGTGCTCGATGACAAAATAATATGCCGCACCAGCAAACAACGCCGTCAAACCCACAAACCACGCAAGGGTCAACAGGATTTGGCTGCGAGCCGCATCTCCGGTCTGCTCAACGGCATCCATATTTTCGTCTGACGTCATCTATCAAATCCAACTTCTTTCGCGACTACTATATTGATTGCTAGCAATCTGGAAGGGCTGTCGCGGCACTATAAGCCACGCGCTTACATGTGCAAAACAATCTGTGGACGGGGTGTCTTTACCAAGCATCCGTCATCTCACTTGAACCCTGAGTGCCAAATCACCATATCAAAGAGCAAGAAAAATGAGATGAATGGACCTAACGCAACCGACAGTCGGAACTTAATATGAACATCTTTCGCACCGCTCTTTTGATGGCCGCAATGACCGCCCTGTTTATGGCGGTTGGTGCACTGATCGGCGGACAGGCAGGCATGACACTTGCCCTGATATTCGCGCTCGCCACCAATTTCTTTGCCTATTGGAATGCCGATAAAATGGTGCTGAAGATGTATAAGGCACGCGAGGTGAACGCTCGCGATGCGCCCGAATTGGTCAGCATCGTCCAGGGGTTGGCTGTGAAAGCCCAGTTGCCCCATCCGAAAATTTATCTGATTGAAAACCCCCAGCCCAACGCTTTCGCCACCGGGCGCAACCCAGAAAATGCGGCTGTGGCCGCCACCACAGGCCTGTTGAAACTGTTAAACCGCGCAGAAATTGAAGCGGTTATGGCCCACGAACTGGCCCATGTGAAAAACCGCGATACCTTGACCATGACCCTGACAGCAACCATCGCTGGTGCCATATCGATGCTGGCGCAATTCGGTCTGTTTTTTGGTGGTAACCGCAACAGCGGCATGGGTATTCTGGGCACGATTCTCGTAGTGTTGCTGGCACCGCTGGCCGCCATGATGGTACAGATGGCCATCTCTCGCACCCGCGAATATGCCGCGGACAAAACCGGTGCGGAAATTTGTGGCAACCCAATGGCGCTGGCCAGCGCACTCAACAAACTCCATCATGGTGCCGGAGACATCAGCAACGATGCCGCAGAGAAAAATCCGGCGACCGCCCATATGTTCATTGTCAATCCACTACACGGCCTGCGGTTTGACAATCTGTTTTCAACTCATCCGCGTATGGAAGAACGTATATCCCGGCTGTCTGCAATGGCCGGGGGAAGCAGCTCTGCTCACCACTATATGAGAGAGCAAGAGTCCGGACGCTCAGCCCCTAAACGCCGCAGAGGCCCATGGGGCTAAACATCCCGCATTTGCGGCAAAAGCCCGCGGCTTACAGGCCCAGCTTTTCTACCGCCAGGTCCTTCAGGCTAACTTCTGCCCGCGCGCCCAGATGCGAGATCACTTCGGCCGCCGCCAAACCGCCAAGCTTGGCGCAGGTCTCAATGTCGTGGCTTTCAGACAGGCCGTAAAGCACACCAGCGGCGTATAGATCACCAGCACCGGTGGTATCTTCCACATCGGTCGGGAAAGCCGCGACCGTCGCTTCTTGGTCTTTGGTCAAGATAACCGAGCCTTCCGCGCCACGGGTCAGCGCTGCAACCCGAATATGGGGCCGCAACAGAGCAACGGCTTCGTCGAAAGTCTCCACCTGAAACAACGCTGTGATTTCGGCTTCGTTGGCAAAAAGAATATCGACCTTGTCTTTCACCAACGCCAGAAACTCGTCGCGGAAGCGGTCAACACAGAAACTGTCCGACAGCGACAGCGAAACTTTGGTGCCGTGTTTGATTGCCAAGTCCATCGCTTTAATCACAGCAGCTTTCATCGGGGCCGTGTCCCACAAATAACCTTCCACATAGAGAATGTCAGCTGCCGCTACTTCGGCTTCAACCACATCACCCTCAGATATTTCGGTGCAGGCACCCAAATGCGTATTCATGGTGCGCTGCGCGTCGGGGGTTACCAAAATCATGCTGGTGGCGGTGGGCTCACCCTCAGTGGCCGCTACAGTGTTGAAGGCAACGCCGACTGCGCGAATGTCGTGACGAAACACAGTGCCCAGCTGGTCGTCGTGCACTTTGCCAATGTAACCGGCACTACCACCAAAAGACGCAACGCCTGCGGCTGTGTTACCGGCTGACCCGCCAGAACGCTCAATGGCTGGCGGCATGTCATCGTAAATGCGGGCAGACGCCGCTGCGTCCACCAGCATCATCGCGCCCTTGTCCCGATCATGCTTTGCCAAAAAAGCGTCATCAACTCGCGCAATAATATCAACAATGGCATTTCCCATGCACAAAACTTTTGCTTCATCCGCCATGTCGGCTCCTTATTAAGGTCATTCGTTTGCGGCACCATAGAAAGCAATTCAGGGATTGCAAGTTTCTTGAGCCTTCTTATCTATGTATATAAGAAAAGCTGACAGAAAAAGATCGGCGAACACGATAAACAATGAGGACAGAGGGATGATCGCGCTTTCGCTTAACCGCAGCTGGCAACAGCTGTTGCACCCCAAATTTCGCGGCGTGATGTTTACCGCTGTTGGTGCAGTGGCAGCGACGCTGGTTATTTTAACGCTAGCATTGAACACCTATTGGCCCGACAGCTATGCCGTTGGCTGGGACTGGCTGGATGAATTCGGCGACTGGATTGCCAGCGCTGGTTTCTGGGCTGTAGTTACCGTGGGGTCATATTTTTTGTTCCCAGGCATCGTCACCATGGTAATGAGCGTGCTGGCTGACCAGATCGCAGGCGCTGTTGAGGATGAGTACTACCCCAACCGACCCGGCACGCGCAAAGTGCCTGTCGGCGATGTTATCTGGAGCGCGACCAAACTGACCATTTTAATGATCGTGATCAACCTGTTGGCGGCTATTCCTTATTTGATTTTGTTTTTCTTCACTGCAAGCGCCGGTGCGCTGGCGCTGTTAATTGCCATCAACGGCTATCTGCTTGGCCGTGAATATTATGAAATGGTGGCCATCCGCCACCTTGGCCCGCGCGCGGTACACACTAGCCGGATCACCCACAGCGGCAAAATCTTCGTCCCCGGGCCCATCACTGCACGTACGTTTCTGGTGCCGTTCCTGATTATCC
>JAAHTG010001041.1_pt1 | contig 20664 bp, 37 predicted proteins | sample 6116081 | NCBI WGS metagenome assembly JAAHTG01 (sample SAMN13939989, study PRJNA603662) | sponge metagenome | isolation source: marine sponge | host: Mycale hentscheli | place: New Zealand | collected 2005 | reverse complement strand
GACTACGTTGGGAGTGGGAAGACGGCGCCTCCCACGGCAGTGAACGCTGAAGGGGTGGTAGAAGCTCCTCAGTATGGCAGCTATACGTCCATGGGCTTTGGTAACAAAGGTGAAGGAACGACAGGCAGTTCCGGTGAGCAGGGCATACCCAGTGGTGAGGGTCCAGATCCTAAAGAGCCAATTAAACTAGAGCCTACGGTCCCTGGGCCTGTCTGCCCTGATGGGTATGAGTATGATCAAGAAAAGAACATCTGTGTTATTGATCCGTCTTGGGAGCTTGTTCCGGAAACTCCGAGTGTTCCGGAAACTCCGAGTGTTCCGAGTGTTCCAACTGGGCCAACGTCACCCTATACAGCGGCACAGCCTGTTGGGTTAGGCGCGTTGCTGCCGACGACTCAACCGGGTTTCGTGGTGCCTGTACCCAACGTACAACCAATTACAGTAGGCCCACAACAGTCTGGAATAATGAATCCGTTGATACAACAAGTTCAGGCGCAGCCGATGCAGCAGTTTGCATTCAATCCCATGTTAACTTAATTGCTTAGATGAATCTTCAGGCGTTACCAGAGGAAGCGTTAAAAGAAATCTTGGCCCTTACTGAGGCCAAGAAAACCTTGGATTTACGCGAAGAAGCGTCTGAAAAGTTCATGCCGTTCGCGCACCACGTCTATGAAAACTTCATTGAGGGCCGTCACCACCGGATTATCGCTGAAAAACTTGAGCAGGTTGCACAAGGTAAACTCAAGCGATTGATTATTAACATGCCGCCGAGGCATTCTAAGTCTGAGTTTGCAAGTTACTTGATGCCTGCTTGGTTTCTAGGTAGAAACCCTAAATTAAAAATCATTCAAGCTACGCACAACACGGAGCTTGCTGTTCGTTTTGGTAGAAAAGTGAGGGATTTGATTGATGATCCAGCGTATAAGGAAGTTTTTCCAGAGACCAACCTCAAGGAAGACAATAAAGGAGCGGGTAAGTGGGGCACTGACAAGGGTGCTGAGTACTTTGCGGCGGGTGTTGGCGCCGCCATTACTGGTCGCGGCGCGGACTTGCTTATCATTGACGACCCTCATTCGGAACAAGACGCGTTAAGCGAGAGCGCGTTCGACAACGCGTATGAGTGGTACACTTCTGGTCCTCGGCAACGGCTTCAACCTGGCGGATCCATCATTGTTGTCATGACGCGTTGGGGAAAGAAGGATTTAACAGGCAGATTGATAGCTGCGCAAGGAAATGATGTGCTGTCGGATCAGTGGGAAGTTGTGGAATTTCCTGCGATTATGCCCTCAGACGAGCCATTATGGCCTGAATTTTGGGATAAAGCGGCTCTTTTGTCGATCAAGGCGGATCTGCCTGTTGGCAAGTGGAATGCGCAGTGGCAGCAACAGCCTACGTCTTCTGAGTCTGCAATCATCAAACGGGAATGGTGGCAGGATTGGGAGAAAGAAAAAATCCCTCCTTTGAGTTATATTGTGCAAGCGTATGACACGGCCTTCTCTAAGAAACAAAGCGCTGACTATTCTGCAATTACGACGTGGGGTATATTTAAACCTGAAGAGGGTGGCGCGGACAATATCGTATTACTGGATGCCCGACGAGGGCGATGGAACTTCCCTGAACTAAAGGAGATAGCCTATGAGGAGCACGAATATTGGGAGCCGGATATGGTGTTGGTCGAAGCGAAAGCGACGGGTACACCACTCATTGACGAGTTGCGGCTTCGTGGTATTCCAGCGTTAGGCTTCTCACCGGGCAAAGGAACTGATAAGGTAAGTCGTATGCACATGGTTGCTCCGTTGTTTGAGGCGGGAATGGTGTGGGCTCCGATGGAAGAAAAGTTTTCGGATGAGGTTATTGAAGAAGTAGTTTCATTTCCTAATGGCGAAAACGATGACTTCTGTGATAGTATGACTTTAGCACTCATGCGCTTTAGACAGGGAGGCTTTGTTTCTCTGGTGGGCGAAGAGGAAGATGAAATGGAATGGAGGCCCCGTAAAAGGGAGTATTATTGATGGCGATACCACCTAACATGGTTGCACCGGGGCTGGACCTCGACGACACAGAGGGTCTTCCTGACTTAGAGATAGAGGTCCCTTCTACAGAAATGTTTATGGGCGGAGCGGAAGTTCTTGACGATGGTCAAGGCGGAGCGATTGTTCAGGCAATAGACATGGCTGCGGATATTCCACAGGACCAACTTATACCGTTTGACGCCAATTTGTCGGAGTATTTGGACGATGCCACCTTGGGGGAGTTATCGAACGATCTTCGCGGTATGTACGAGGATGACCTAGAATCGCGGTCAGAGTGGGAAACTTCGTATGTAAACGGTTTGGATTTATTAGGCGTCAAGACTGAAGAGCGTTCTACTCCGTTTGAAGGGGCTTCGGGGATTACTCATCCGTTGGTCGCGGAAAGTGTTACTCAGTTCCAGGCTCAAGCTTATAAAGAGTTGCTTCCGTCTGGTGGCCCTGTTCGTACCAGCGTTATTGGGTTGAAGGACGCTGTTCGAGAGGCTCAAGCTGCACGGGTTAAAGACTTCATGAACTATCAGATTACTGAGGTGATGGAGGAATATGATCCGGATATGGATCAGATGCTGTATTATTTACCGCTGTCGGGTTCTACTTTTAAGAAAGTTTACTTTGATCCTACTAAACAACGTGCGGTGTCTAAATTTATTCCTGCACAGGATTTGGTTGTACCATACTCAGCGTCAGATTTAGCGACAGCATCTCGCGTAACCCACGTTTTACGCATGGACGTAAACGATGTTGCTAAGATGCAATATGCGGGTGTGTATCGTGATGTGGACCTGAGTTCATCAGACGATCAAGAGGAAGATCCTGTTCGTCAAAAGGTAAACGAGTTAGAGGGGTTATCAAAGAACTATAGCGACGATGTTCTGACAATCTTAGAAATACATGCTGCGCTAGATATTGAAGGGTTCGAGGACATTGATCCTAGGACAGGCGAACCTACGGACATACGCCTGCCTTATATTGTGACACTGGATCATTCTTCTGGTCAGGTTTTATCTATTCGTCGTAACTACGACGAGTCGGATATCTTAAAACGTAAACGGCAGTACTTTGTACACTACAAGTTCACACCGGGTCTTGGGTTCTATGGTTTCGGTTTGATCCACATGATCGGTGGTTTAGGCCGTGCGGCGACAAGCTTACTGCGTCAGTTGATTGATGCGGGCACCCTGTCAAACTTACCTGCTGGATTTAAAGCCCGTGGGGTACGTGTACGCAACGACGATGAGCCTCTTCAACCTGGTGAGTGGAGAGATATAGACGCTCCAGGGGGCAGCATCAGGGACGCTATTGTACCATTGCCGTATAAAGAGCCTTCGAATGCATTGGCTACCATGCTGGGTAGTTTGGTCAACGACGGGCGTAGGTTCATTGCTTTAGCAGACCAACAGATGTCGGAAATGAACCAGGAGACTCCTGTCGGCACCACAGTTGCTATGTTGGAGCGGGGCATGAAGGTCATGTCTGCGATTCATAAACGGATGCACTACGCACAAAGAACGGAGTTCCGTCTCCTTGCGCGTATCTTTGCTGAAAACTTGCCTCCTATGTACCCGTATGAGGTTGCTGGGGCTCCGGCGCAGGTTAAAGGTGAAGACTTTGATGCGCGGGTAGATGTCCTCCCAGTCTCAGACCCGAACATCTTTTCGATGTCTCAGCGAGTTACGTTGGCGCAAACGCAACTACAGTTGGCGCAGTCTAATCCTCAGATGCACAACTTACACGCTGCGTATCGTCGGATGTATCAAGCGTTAGAGGTGCAAAATATTGACGAGATTCTGCCTCCGGAGCCACAACCACAACCTAAAGATCCTGCATCGGAGAACGCGGGTATGATTAGTGGCGCCCCTGCACAGGCATTCCCGCAGCAAGACCATGATGCGCACATTCAGGCGCACGTATCTTTGCTTGAGTTAGACATACTACAGCAAACACCTCCCGTCTTGGCGTCTTTGTTTAGCCACGTACTAGAGCATGTTAACATGAAAGCGCGGGCCATGGTTCAGCAGGAGATTGATCAGGTCAACGCTCAACAAATGCAGGGCGTACAAAATGGTGTGGCGCAAATACAAGGGTTGGCTCGGACAGGGGCGATTCGTCCGGAGATTGCGCAACAACAGATACAACAATTACAAATGCAGGGTCAGGCGCAGCAAATGCCCCCTGATCAAGTTGAGGCTCGAGTAGCGCAACTTGAGACAGAGCTCTTGACTCAGATTATGCCGATGTTGTCATACAAAGGTAAAGCGGATACAGACGAAGATCCACTCGTCACAATTCGGATGCAAGAGCTTGCTATTAAGCAGATGGAGGCGCAGAAGAAAACGCAACTGGATCAAGCAAAGATTCAACTTGAGAAAATGAAGATGGAGCAGCAAGCGACCACTGATTCGGCTCGACTAGAGTTACAAGAACAGATTGCCGATGAGCGTAGTGACGTGAACCGCGAACGAATTGACGTTCAACGACAAGCGATGGAGCAACGGAATGCCCCTCAAAACAGGTAAATCAAAGAGTGTTATCAGCCAAAACATAAAGACAGAAATGGCTGCTGGGAAACCGCAAGATCAAGCGGTAGCTATTGCGTTGAGCAAAGCGGGAAAAACTAAATATTCCTCTGGCGGCACAGTTAACTCTAGGTTCAGTCCTATAGCTCGTCCGCAGAGGTTTATGGGAGAGTTCTAATGGATCCCGTAACAGTAATGGCTGCAATTAGTGCCAGCTATCAGGGGATCAAGAAGGCTATAGATGTGGGGAGGGATATTTCGGGCATGGCGGGCACTGTGGGTCAATGGTCAAAGGCCATGTCTGACCTTGATTACCTTGAGCAACGTGCGCTTAAACCTCCGGCCTATAAGATGTTTTCGAACACCGAAACTGACGCGATTGAGCTTTGGGCGCATAAACAAAAAGCCAAGGAAATGCGTAAGGAATTAAAGGATCATATCTCTTGGACGTATGGGCCATCAGCTTGGGAGGAAATTCTACGTATGGAAGCCGAGCAGAGAAAAATACAAAGAGACCTAGTGTATAAAAAACAAGAGTTTATCGATAATTGCCTCAACACGATTATCATTGGGTTGCTACTTGTTGGAGGCATAGCTTCTTTGGTTTTCGTGTTGTATCTCTACAACGAACGTAACGGGAATTACTAATGTGGATTTTAGTTTGGTTTATGTTTACCAATGGAACACTCGAACATTATGAGCTAGGTCAGTTTCGAACAAGTGAGGCATGTCAGACGGCTCTGGATGATGCCAAAGTGTTAGTTACGAGTAGCACAATAGCGGTTTATTGTTTTGAGGTTACACCAGAATAAAAGTGGAAAATATGTTGTATATGACAAATCAGGAAAAGTTGTTATAATCACCAGAGACAAACGCGCAGCGGAGTATTTCTTGAATGGAAAAAGAACAGTACGACCTCAACTCGAACGGCAAAATTGACCCCAGTGAGCGAGAGCTCATGCTGGAAGATCGTCGTCTACGCATGGAAGATGCTGACGCTAAAAGAGACGCACAGAGGCGCATGACGTGGTTTGCGCTGTCGGGCATGATAATGTACCCTGCGGTCATTCTACTAGCCTCTGTAACGGGCTTTGACACCGCTGCGAAGCTTATAGCCGACATTGCTGCCGTATACGTTATCGGAGCCAGCGGAATTGCTGCGGCCTACTTTGGCTTCAACGCGATGGAGGCTAAGAAATGATACAAGCACTGATTGGTCCGGTAGCAAATCTCGCAGGCTCTTGGTTACAAGGCAAAGCGGATAAGAACGCCGCGAATGCAGAGTTAAAGCTGACTGAAGCGAAAGCAAAAGCCGCTATACTGATGTCAAAGGAGACAAGCGTTGCTGACTGGGAGCGCATTATGGCAGAAGGCGCTAAGTCTAGTTGGAAAGACGAATGGTTTGTAATAATTCTGTCCATTCCATTAGTTCTTTGCTGGGTTCCGGGGGCGGAAGGCTGGGTTGATCGTGGGTTTGAACAGCTTAACAAAGCACCCGACTGGTATTTTTACAGTTTAGGTTTGGCAATTTCTGCAAGTTTCGGTGTCAAAGGTGCAACCGCACTGTTTAAGAGGAAGCGATGACCAAGCTTTCGGAGACATCAGAGTTTACGATACCTCTAAAAAACCTATTGGCGTTGATTGCTGCGACAGCTATTTCCGTCTGGGCCTACTTTGGTATCATTGAGCGTCTGGCGTTTCTGGAGCACGAACAGGCGATGCACTGGGAAGAGATCACAGAAAACGATGATTGGATTGACGACTTCCAACCGCCGCCCGAAGTGGCTGACGCTATTGCTAGGGTTAGGGCAATGGAAATTAGGCTGAAAGAGATTGAAGTTAAACTCTATATGGCTGGTATAAAGTAAGGAGAGTACAATGGGTTATAAGTTAGGCAACAGAAGCATTTCAAAACTTGAGGGTGTGGATGAACGACTGCAAGCTGTAGTCAAAAGCGCAATAGGTCAATCATCCCAAGACTTCAGCGTGATTTGCGGAATGAGAACTATTGAAGAGCAACGCAAGCTGGTCGCTAAAGGTGCTTCACAGACAATGAAGTCGAAGCATATTGAAGGTTTGGCTGTGGATCTTATGGCTTATGATGCCGACGCGTCACCGTCTGGTCGCTGGGAGTTAAACCTCTATGACGAGATTGCAGATGCCATGAAGAAGGGCGCACAAGATTGCGGTGTTGCTGTAAAGTGGGGCGCTGCTTGGAGCGCGGGTGACATCAGAGACTGGAAAGGCTCGATGGAAGATGCTATGAATGCTTACATTGACCTTCGAAGGTCTCAAGGAAGACGCCCGTTTATTGATGGGCCCCATTTTGAACTTATACTGTAGGAGGTCAATATGACTGACGAATTACCCGTAAACCTAGAACAAACTACTCGACACCCAAGCGGAAAAAATATTTACGAGCAACTGAGTAGTGCACCTAAGACATCACCTCGCCCGAGATTAAGACCGAAAGTTAAAAAGTTTGGTCACGGAGGCATGACAGCTTCAGATAAACCACGCGGCTGCGGAGCGGCTCAAACGTCTGGATTCCGTGGGGGCGAAACTTACTAATGCCGACAATTATGATCAGCATTATGCCTGACGGAATCCCTGTTGATAAAATGGAAAAGGGTGACGATGGGTCAAGCTGTCCTGTAGCTACGCAAGATGTTGAAGTTAATGAAATTAACAAAATGCAGGCTATTGACGAAGCCAACTACCGAGATCCAGCGGACGACGGTGGTTTTAAATTAACAGATATCTGCGGTAATTGTGGCGCATACAACCAAACAGAGGACATGCTGAAGTGTATTGGCGATGATTCTGGAGACTTGGGTTACTGTCAGATATACAAATTCATGTGTAAAGCAGCGCATACCTGTGACGATTGGGTCACAGGTGGGCCAATAACGGCTGACGCGGAAGGTTCAGAAAGAGATATTCTTTAATGGACGGTGTTGATCTCGCGAAATATATGTATAAGCTACTAAGAGAGCGCGAACAAGAGATTGCAAGTGCTTTGGGAATGGATGCTGCCAAAGACTGGGAGCATTATAAACTCATGGTGGGTGAGATACGGGGCATCACCTACGCTCGTGAGGAACTTAAAGCCCTGCTGGAGAACCACGCTGACGATGTCGAAGACCTTATATCTTCCTGAACATGTCGCGCAGAAAATAAACAAAGAGAAGAAACCCGCAGAAGCGGACTCTTCTTCAGTTGATAGCGCGTATGTTGACGCGCAGGATCGAGTGCTTGATCCTGCTCTTTTAGACAAACCTTTACTTGATCGTCTCCCGCAGCCCACAGGCTGGCGGGTTTTGGTTATGCCTTATCAAGGCGCGACTAAAACTCAGGGAGGTATCTACATCCCCGATGAGATAAGGGCCCGAGAAGCTGTAGCCACGGTTGTGGCTTATGTTTTAAAGATCGGACCCCTAGCCTACCAAGACCCTGATAAGTTTGGAAAAAACACCAAACCATGGTGCGAAGAAGGCCAGTGGGTGTGTATTGGTCGATACTCTGGTTCGAGGTTCAAGATCGATGGTGGGGAAGTTCGTATCATTAATGATGACGAAGTCATTGCCACGATACTAGAACCCGACGACATCAAACAGGTTTAGGAGAGCGGTATGTCAAAAGAAAATGAGAATGAAGAGGCTGTTGCAGAAGAGGATACAGGCGTTGAGGTTGAAATTGAGCCTGTAGAGGATGAAGGATCCTCAGAAGAAAAAGTTTCGGTTGCGTCTGACGACGACGAACTCAACAACTACAGCAAAAAGGTTCAAGGGAGAATCAAGAAACTTACGGAAAAATACCGTAAGGAAGAGCGAGACCGTGAAGAAGCGGTTACCATGGCTCAACGTCTTTTGGATGAGAATAATAAGTTAAAAACGCACGTTAAAAACCTAGATAGAGGATATGTTCAATCAGAAGAATCCCGTATTGAAGGGCAAATAGCTAACGTTAAGCAACAACACAGGGCGGCATACGAATCTGGAGACAGTGACGCGATGTTCTCCGCTCAAGAGCAGTTGTCCAAGATGGCTTTAATGCAGGAGCGGGTTCACGCTGCAAAGCAAAGATTGTCTGTGGAAGAGCAGGAACCAGCGCCTCAACAGTTTGTACAAAACGTTGCTCCTACTCAAAACAAAGAGGTCTCCCCTGACCCCAGGGCACAGGAGTGGGCAAATAAAAACGAGTGGTTTGGGTCAGATGACATGATGACTTACGCTGCGTTCGGACTTCATAAGAAGTTGGTTGACGAGGAAGGATTTGACCCGAACTCAGAAGACTACTATACTGAGGTTGATAAACGTATGAGGTCGGAGTTTCCACACAAATTCCAACCCACGAAAAGATCGGGTGGAGCACAGGTCGCACCTGCTGGCGCTTCAGCTACCCGCAGTACAGCAAAATCAGGGCGCAGGTCGGTGAAGTTATCACCATCACAAATTGCGATGGCAAAACGTTTAAACGTACCGCTTGAAGAATATGCAAAATATGTGAAGGATTAAGGTAATGGCTGATAGAAAACCTCGCGCAAGCGAAACACGCGAAACAGAAACGCGCAGAAAACCGTGGGCACCGCCCAGTCACCTTGCAGCACCCGAAGCCCCTCCAGGCTTTGTGCATCGTTGGATACGAGTTGCAATGCGTGGTGAGGAAGACAAGATGAACGTCAATGCCAAACTACGTGAAGGATGGGAACCCGTCCGGAAAGACGAATATCCAAACTATGAAGCCCCTGTTATCGATGATGGTCGATATGAGGGTGTAATAGGTCAAGGCGGACTGATGTTGTGCCGCATACCTGTTGAAACAGTAGCAGAAAGAACTGCATATTACGGGGGCAGAACCCGCGAACAGATGACTGCTGTAGATCAGGACCTTATGAAGGATCAACATCCTTCAATGCCGATAACTAATAATCGGCAAAGTCGTGTATCATTCGGAGGATCTCGTAGAGACTCCGATTAACTTAGAAAAAGGATTGCTACGATGGCAAACACTAACGGTGCATTCGGGCTTCGCCCGATTGGCGTAGTCGGACAGGCTGCGAACACCACTGGTGCGACCGAGTATCGTATTGCTTCCGGAAACACTAACGTGATATACCAAGGTTCACCCGTTAAACCGCTGTCAACAGGCTTTATTGATATTGTTGGCGCGGCTGCTGGTGGAACTGTAGGTCTATTAGGTGTTTTCTGGGGGTGTGAATACGTTTCGTCCACCACTGGAGAGACTATATTCTCTAACTCATGGCCTGGTTCTGGCGCTGATTCTGATCACCCAGTCAAAGCCTTTGTGTATGATAACCCCATGCAGACATTTGTAATTTGTTCAGACGCCTCGCTCACAAGCGAAGCTACTGCTCAAGGTCATGTGTTCGCAAACGCAAACTTCGCGGCGGGAACCTCTGGATCTTCTTCCACAGGCATCTCTTCTGCTAAGTTGGGTGTCAGCACTATCGCTGCCACTGCTGCATTGCATCTTCGTATTATGGGCATTCAGAATGACCCAGAAAACGCGGACTTCACTGCTGCTGGTATCCCACTAATCGTTCGATTGAATAACAGCTTCAACTCCGCCAACGGCGCGATTGTTGCTGGTACTCCATCGACCACTGGCGTATAAGGAGGTCTAAAGAATGGCTATTTCTCGCGCACAATTAGCGAAAGAACTAGAACCAGGTCTCAACGCTTTGTTTGGTATGGAGTACTCTCGGTACGAAAACCAACACGCAGAGATCTACACAACAGAGTCTTCTGATCGAGCATTCGAAGAGGAAGTTATGTTGAGTGGTTTTGGCGCAGCACCGACTAAATCGGAAGGTTCTGCAATCAACTTTGACGACGCTAACGAAGCATACACTGCTCGTTACAACCACGAAACAGTGGCGCTGGCATTCTCAATAACTGAGGAAGCTATCGAAGACAATCTTTATGATCGTCTTGGTTCGCGTTACACTCGTGCGTTGGCTCGTTCGATGGCACACTCAAAGCAAGTTAAGGCCGCTGCGGTTCTTAACAACGCATTTACTGCTGGCGCATCTGCTGGCGGCGACGGCGTTGCTCTTTGTGCAACTGATCACCCGCTTACTAACGGCGGTACGTTTGCCAACGAACCAGCAGTAGCTGCTGATTTGAACGAAACATCTCTTGAAGATGCTTTGATCAACATCGCAGGTTTTGTTGATGAGCGTGGTCTTAAAGTTGCTCTTCGCGGCAATAAGCTGGTCATCCCTCGTCAACTGCAATTCATTGCAGAGCGTTTGATGGTTTCCAACCTACGTGTTGGCACTGCTGACAATGATACGAACGCAATCCGTTCCATGGGGATGTTGCCTGATGGTTATGCCGTCAACGACTTCCTTACGGATCCAGATGCGTTCTTCATTAAAACAGACGCGCCTCGCGGCTTTGTTCATTTTGAGCGGACTCCAATGTCCACCAACATGGAAGCAGACTTCGACACAGGCAACATGCGCTTTAAGGCGCGTGAGCGTTATAGCTTCGGCTTTAGCGATCCTCGTGCGGTATTTGGTTCCCCAGGGGCCTAAATTACCACTGCGATATAATTAGAGGGGGCTGCTTCGGTAGCCCCTTTCTTTTTGCATATATCTCATGTATTGTTTTTATATCCCTGACAGCCACATGGTGTGGTTGACACTAGCCCAGACAGGAGATTCACATGGCTAATACTACTTTTAATGGACCAGTTCGATCAGAGAACGGCTTTAAAGATGTAACTAAAAGCGCAACAACTGGCGTAGTTACAGAAAATATTTCTATTTCACATGACGGCACAAACAGCGTTGTAATTATCAAAGACCTTCCCACGGCTGATCCATCTGTAGCAGGTCAACTGTACAGCAACTCAGGCGTTGTAACTGTCTCCGCAGGATAAGGAGATAAATTATGGCTGGTCCAGTAACAGCATATAATTGGGTTCAAGGAACAACGGCAGCTATTGTTGGCCCGACGCGTTCTCGTCTTCGGCAGATAGTTATTTACGCTGCCGCGGCGGGCGCGTTCACGATCAAGAACGGGGATGCTAGTGGTGATGTTTTGCTTACTCAAACATTTCCCGCGGGTCATCATGTTATGAACATCCCAGATGATGGCATTATAGCCAGCGCTGGAGTTTATATCTCTGCGTTCACGGGTTCAGCGAACCAACTTACGATTATCTTATCGTAGGGGAGGCAAGATGGTTGGTAGTGAGGTAACCTCAGTTCACTCTCACACCTCGGCAGCGTTGGTTCAAAGACGCTGCCGATTACAAGCTGTTGTCGTAACGTATGAGAGCGGGGCTTCGGGAGATGTTGTTTTGTACGACAACGCCTCGGCAGGATCCGGCAAGGTTCTCATGGAGGTTGATCAAACCCAGCAAGGAACGAACGAGGTCTATATCCCTGGAGATGGCATTCTGGCTAAGAAGGGCGTTTACGCGACTCTTCCATCTAATACGAAAATAACAGTGTTTGTGGAGTAGTTATGGCTAAGATCGACAAATCTAAGATGAAGTGCAACAAGCCAAAGCGTCAGATATCTGGGGGCAAGAAGTCTGTTGTGAAAGCCTGTGCTAACGGAAAAGAAAAGATTATTAGATTTGGCGATGCTAATATGACGATCAAAAAATCTAATCCTAAACGACGCAAGTCCTTCCGCGCACGTCATGGGTGTGACACTAAAAAGTTAGATAAGCTATCGGCCCGTTACTGGTCGTGCAAGATGTGGTGAGAGTAGTGGATAAGAACACGCAACTTTTAGTCTTAGGTACAGTTTTAACTCTCTGCTCTGCGGGGCTTATTTGGATGGTTAGTACTCTTGTGACTGTAGATAAGCGCACCGAAGTCATGGATGTAAAAATGGATCATTTAGTTCAAGCAATAGATAGATTAACTGAAAGGCAGGTTGCGCTTGATAAGTCGTGGACAGATACCGTTTCAAATCTCCAAACCTCCGGAAGAGTTGACTAATGGCAAAAAAAGCAAAAAAGGACGCGTGTGACCGAGCGGTACGGGGTCGGTACAAGGTCTTGCCCAGCGCTTACGCATCGGGAGCCCTGTCCAAGTGCCGAAAGGTCGGGGCCGCAAACTGGGGAAACTCTACTAAGAAAAAGGCTGACGGCGGTTTAATCGCATCGGTTGACAACCCCAAACGCACAGCCAAGAACAGGTATCGTGAGGGCGGCATAATTGCTTCTGGGTGTGGATGTGTTGAGGAAAACAGACGTAAAACTACGGTGACGTACTGATGGCTAAGAAGAACTCTTTGCGCGAATGGTTTTCCCAAAACGATGGGAAGGGCTGGGTTGACTGTAAAACAGGGAAGCCATGTGGTCGCAAGAAGGGCGAAAAACGCAAGAGCTATCCAGCTTGCAGGCCGACGATGGCTCAGTGTACATCTGCTTCTAAGAAGAAGAAATCATCTAAGCGTATAAGTTGGAAAAACAAGAAAGCTAACGGCGGGTTAGTGAGGGTGTTTTGATAAAAGAGTGGGCAGAGGAATTATCTCAACCTACTGAGTACAACAACGGTGTTCCCGCCTGTCCATTTGCACTTCCCGCTGTTAAAAACGGTGAAGTTAAGACGCTTGTTTCAGATAACTTATGGCTAGACGTGTTGAATGAATCATCTAAGTTTCTTCAAACTGGCTATAAAGTTACGATGGTCTTTGATTTTAACTACGGAAAAGGTTATAACCAACTAGAAGACGAATGCATGGCGATGAATAACTTCTACGCGACGGCGGGAATAGACCTTTGGTTACTGTCGTACTTGAAAGAAAAAGCTATTGTGTTCATACAGCGTTGGACTGAGTTAGAAGACGCTGCTGTAAAGTTAGAAAAACTAGGTTACTATACGAACTATAGTACAGAAGATTACCAGCGCCACATCATGACGCGTAGAAATAGGAGTGCTTAAAATGCCAGGTAAACTTAATATGGTAAAAAACAAACAGGGTAAAATGGTCCCTGATTACGCCGCTGATGGGGTTGGAAAGATGATGCGCGGCGGACAAGCTAAGATGATGCGCGGCGGACAGGCTAAGATGATGCGCGGCGGACAGGCTAAACTCGGATACATGGATGGCGGTTGTGTAATGCCTGGTCGTGGTGTTCGTAATACAAACATGAGTTGATAATATGACAACTTCAGGTTCAAGAGATTTTAACCTCGATGTAGCGGAGGTTATCGAAGAAGCGTATGAGCGGTGCGGGTTAGAAGTTCGCACTGGTTATGACGCCAAGACTGCACGTCGTTCTTTGAATCTGATGTTTGCAGAATGGGCTAACCGTGGGTTAAATCTATGGACAGTGAAACAAAACACCATAACTCTTACGAAAGGCCAAGCGCAGGAAACTTTAACGGATGATGTTGTTGATCTGTTGGACGTAGTTCTTCGTCGCGACGGTACAGACTACGAGGTTCAGCGGATTAGCCGTGGTGATTACGCCACACTCCCAAATAAAACAACGCAAGGTCGGACAAGCCAGTACTGGCTCAACCGACAAGTTGACCCTGTTATTAATTTGTGGGCTGTGCCGGAAAACTCTACCGATCAACTGGTTTATTATTACGTGCGTAGGATTGAAGACGCGGACACTTTGGTTAACACAACGGATATGCCCTTCCGATTCTTCCCTTGTATGGTAGCGGGTTTGGCATATTACATAGCCATGAAGCGGTCTCCAGAACGCATTCAGCTTCTGAAAACAGTTTATGAAGAAGAGTTTCAACGTGCGGCTGATGAGGATCAAGGCCGGACTCCTCTTAAACTACAACCTAGTTTAAGTTATTTGAGGGTGTAATGGCTTACGCTAACGGAAAAAAGGCTTGGGGCATTTCAGATCGGTCAGGTCGCCGTTACCGCTTGCACCAGATGAAGGTTGAATGGACGGGCGCAAAGGTTGGTCCAGATGAGTTTGAACCAAAACATCCTCAGTTATATCCCCCTAAAGTGGGCCCAGACCCTCAAGCTCTACGAAACCCTCGTCCAGAACCAAACCTTTCTGAGCAGCGGGAAATTCAATGGGGCTGGAATCCTGTGGGTTTCAACGCACAACCTGGGCTTTCTCCTCCAAATAACTTAGTCGCAGTGGGATCTGTAGGAACAGTAGTGGTAATTACAACATGAGTTTTACATACGATCAACTAAAGCAGGCTATTCAAGATTATACCGAGAACACAGAAACTTCTTTTGTGAGCAATCTTTCATTGTTTATTCGTGCTTCTGAAGAACGGATACTAAAGAATGTCCAACTAGATCTTTTCCGTAGGAATCAAACAGCTACGCTGACTGCGGCTAATCCGTACTTGAATTGCCCTAGCGACTTCCTTGCACCGTTTTCTTTAAGTTATACTCTTAATGGGGCTAGAGAGTTTATTGAATTTAAAGATGTGTCTTTTGTTCAAACATACACTCCTGACACTGCTACCCAAGGTGTTCCAAAGTATTATGCTCAGTTCGATGTGGAAAACTTTTTAGTGGGGCCTACTCCTAATGTTAACTATGCTGTGGAGTTGCACTACTTATATAGACCAACCAGCATTACGGCTGGGGCAGGGGGCGCTACTACTTGGCTTAGTACAAATGGAGACTTGGCTCTTCTTTATGGGGCTTTAGTTGAAGCGTATATCTTTATGAAAGGTGAACCCGATGTAATGCAACAATATACTCAGAGGTTTAATGAGTCTATGATAGCATTGAAGATGTTGGGCGAAGCAAAAGAAACCACCCAAGAATACAGGGTTGGTAAAGTTATAAGGCCGAAACAATAATGTTTAAATTAGATGTGAGTGTCCCAGAGGATCCTTTCTTGGTAGTAAAGACCACCGAGAATAGAGGGTTTACTCCTGACGAAGTTGCTGAACGCTGCGTTGAAAAACTTATTAGTGTGTCAGATGGGGCTCACCCTGCGATACGTGATCAAGCAAAGGCGTTCCAAAGACACATGGAGAAAGTCGTTGCGTTTTATATGAGAGAAGCTATTCGCAGTGACCGAACAACTGTGTATAATGCCCTGATAGATGCGGGGCACCCTGAACTAGCTGACGCGATAAGGAGACTTTAAAATGGCGATTACGCAAGCAATGTGTACGTCTTTCAAGACAGAGTTACTTGAAGGCAAGCACGACTTTACCAACGGAGCCGACGCAATGAAGCTGGCTCTCTTCACAAGCAGCGCCTCGTTAGACGCGGCAACAACAGATTATTCTACCACTAACGAGGTTTCTGGCACGGGGTATTCTGCTGGAGGAGGAGCGTTGGTTAATGTGACGCCTACATCTTCCGGTACGACGGCGTTTACTGACTTTAACGACCTGACTTTTTCGTCGTCTACGATCACCGCGAATGGTGCTATGATCTATAACACTCAAACGGGCGGCGGTAGTGGCACAACAGATGCTGTGGTTATTTTGGCCTTTGGGTCGGATAAGACTTCAACCAATGGGGACTTTACCATTCAGTTTCCGACCGCTGATGCGAGTAACGCTATCATCCGTATTGCATAAGGTGTAAATCCTTATGGCGGCAATTACTGGTTGGGGCAGAGGAACATGGTCTCAAGGGCCGTGGGACGGACCTATTCCTGTTATTATTACAGGGGAGGCCGCTACTGGCGGCGTGGGCTCAGTTGTTGTCTCAGCGGAAGCTAGTGTCCCTGTAACAGGTATTGCTGCTACTGGCGGCGTAGGGTCAGTCGTTGTCGCGGCAAACGCAAACGTGGGGGTAACGGGCCTTTCTGCTACTGGCGAGGTCGATTCTGTCACGGTCACCGCAGGAGCAGTTGTTGCGCCTACGGGTATTGCTGCTACTGGCGGCGTTGGTTCTGTCACGGTTGCTGCGGATGCACTTGTTTTACCTACGGGCGTTGCTGCTACGGCGCAGGTCGGCACGGTTGTTGTAACCTCCGACGCAGTAGTTTTACCTACCGGAATTGCTGCGACAAGCGAACTTGGAGATGTCGAAGTAGGCATTCGAGTTATTGTTCCAGTAACAGGGTTGGAAAGTACTGGAAATGTTGGTAGTGTAGTTGTAGTAGCTGAATCAAATGTTTCAGTTACGGGACTAAACGCCACTGGAAAGGTCGGCGCAGTATTTGTTTGGAGTGAAATAGATCCGAATCAAAACCCAAATTGGTCAGATGTTTCGCCGTCGCAGTCGCCTAGCTGGTCGGAAGAAAATCCGAGTCAAACACCTGGTTGGACTGACATAGCGGCATAGGAGAAAGAAATGCCTAGTACATATACTACTGCTAACGGTATTGAGCTTATCGCAACAGGCGAGCAGTCGGGTGCTTGGGGCGATACTACTAACGTTAACCTACAAATTGTTGACAGGGTACTTACTGGCGTAGGGACAATCACTCTTTCTGGTACGACGCACACGTTAACGACCACTGACGGCACTTTGTCGGATGGTATGTATAAAGTTTTGGTTTTAGCGGGTTCTCCCTCTGGAACAAACACCATAACGATTGCTCCTAACGATGCTCAGAAAACGTACATGGTGTACAACAACTCAGGGCAATCAGCGGTATTTAGCCAAGGTTCAGGGGCCAATGTCACTGTAGCAAACGGCGATACAAAGTTAATTTACACAGATGGTGCGGGCGCGGGGGCCGCGGTTTTTGATTTTACCGCGAATTTGGCGATGTCCTCTGTTAATATTACAGGTGGGTCAGTCACAGGAATTACTGATCTAGCGGTTGCGGATGGGGGCACTGGTGCCTCTACGGTATCTGCCGCTCAAACAAATCTACAAGTAGACCCGGCGGGCACCGCCGTGGCTTTAGCAATCGCCTTGGGTTAGGATAGATAATGGCAAACACATTTAAACGAAAACTTTCAAGAGCTATAGGCACTTCGTCTACGGCGGTTGGAAGCTACACAGTTCCGAGTTCTACGGCTACGACGGTCATTGGCTTGGCTGTTTCAAACATAACTGCAACGCAGGTTTTAATATCTGCAACGGTTAACGACGGATCAAATGACACGCACCTTATTAAAGATGCCCCTGTCCCGAGTGGCAGTAGTATCGTTATTGTAGGTGGGGACCAGAAAGTTGTTCTTGAGACCGCAGATAGCGTCAAAGTTGTTTCTAGTGCAGCGTCTTCGGTTGATGTAGTTATGAGTATCTTGGAGATTACCTAATGGCATATCTTGGAAACGGACCCGGTGAGGCGTACACTAACACGGTTAAGGACTCTTTTAACGGAGACGGTTCCACCACGGCGTTTACTATGTCTGTGCCAAGTACGACAAACGATGTTCGCGTTGTTGTAGAGAACGTAATTCAAGACCCTACGGTTGCGTATAGTTGTTCCGGCACGACACTAACCTTTACGTCGGCACCTCCTTCGGGGACTGCAAACATCTACGTCATTCACTTGGGGCTTGCAGTGATGACCACTATTCCACCATCTGAGATTGCTGATGCCACTACTTTTTCATCTAGCGTCACAGTCCAAGGTGCTTTCAGTGCTGACGGTGGCACAATTAAACTAGACGGCAATTACCCTACTGGTAGCCATAACGTGGCTTTGGGTAATACTGCGTTATCTAGTGGTTCATTGTCTGGCTCAAACAATGTTGCTCTTGGGTCTAATTCATTAGCTTCAAACACCAGTGGTGGACAAAATATTGGCATTGGTCGAAATGCTTTAGATGCAAATACAACTGCGGAAAACAACATTGGCATAGGTCACTCTGTTTTAACATTAAACTCAACAGGGGGCAATAATGTAGCTATTGGGCGTGAGGCCTTACAAGCTAACACCACCGCAAGCAACAACATAGCCGTTGGGTATCAGTCGATGTTCAGCAACACCACAGCAACAGAAGGAACCGCTGTTGGGGTTCAGGCTTTATATAGTAATACTACAGGAGTCACTAACACAGCAGTTGGTAGACGTGCGCTTTACTCCAACACCACTGGTTTTCAGAATGTGGGCTTGGGTGCTAGAGCTTTAAACAGCAACACAGATGGAGATCGTAATGTTGCTGTTGGAATGGACGCTGGATATAGTAATTCTGTAGGTATTAATAACACTTTTGTGGGTTCAGGAACTGGTTATTCCACTACTGGGGGTGGTAACACTTTCATAGGCAGCTACGGCAGTTCAGGTGGCTATGGCTGTGGCTATTATATGACTACTGGTAATAACAACACAATTATTGGCGCATACACTGGCAACTCTGGCGGCTTGGACCTTCGCACCTCAAGCAGCAACATCGTGATTTCTGATGGGTCTGGTAATCCTAGAATTTATGTTGCCAGTAGTGGATGTGTGTCTATAGGTACAGTTTCAACAACTACGGATACTGTTTCTAGGTTTGGCGGGTCTTCAAGTAAATATTCTCAAAAAATGGTCAACAGTTATGGTGGTGGTACAGCAGTTTATGCTGACAACAACGACAACCAAAGTTGGATTTTTGCAAGATTTAACACAAATAATAGTCTGGTTGGATACATTTCTGTTGGAACATCTTCAACAAACTACGTTACTTCATCAGACTACCGCTTAAAAGAAAACGTAGTTGATCTAACATCTGCAACAGATCGTTTGAAACAACTAGAGCCAAAGCGGTTTAACTTCATCGCAGACGCAGACACAACCGTTGATGGTTTCTTAGCACACGAAGTTCAATCAGTAGTGCCAGAGGCAATCACAGGCGAAAAAGATGCAGTCGATGCAGACGGTAATCCTGATTATCAAGGCATTGACCAGAGCAAGCTAGTGCCGCTCTTGGTTGCTACAATCAAAGAACTAGAGGCACGTATCGCAACACTAGAAGGATAAGACTATGGAACTAACAGCAGAAGATATTGCACAGCACTACACAGCACTGGGTCACTCCGTTGATCTGTTGAATGCTGGGCAACCCGACGACATGGAAGATGCTGATTGGGCTGACACAGTCTCACGCAACGTCGAGCATCTGCAACTGATGGTGGCGAAGGACTACTGGACAACAGAGGACATGACCGCCGCTAACGCTGCAATCGCAGCTAACTCTTAACCAAAAGGAGACTTGTTGTGGGTAAAAACGAAAAAAACCTCATTACGGTCAATGAAAAAGAATACAATGTTAACGACTTTACGGATGACCAGAAGACTATGCTGAACCACGTCAACGATCTAGGCCGGAAATTAGACAATGCTCGATTTAATGTCGATCAGCTTGCGGTGGGTCGTGAGAAGTTTATCGAAATGTTAGCTTCTTCTTTAGAGACACCAGAGATAAGCTAGTAGGAGTTTTATAATGCCATATCAAGGACGACAGCCGGGGGTGGGTGTAAGAAACCGCTTTATTTATACGGCGACGGGCGGGCAGAGTTCCTTTAGCGGAGCGGACAGCAACGGCTTGACTCTAGCTTATGACGACGCGGCTTACGTTGATGTGTATTTAAACGGGGCTCTACTTATTCCGGTTACGGACTACGCGGCAACTACGAAAACTTCGGTGGTTTTATCCAGTGGTGCGGCTGCTTCGGACACACTAGAGATAATAGCGTATGAAATTTCGTCTATAGCTAATACGGTCCCTGCAACGGGCGGCACGTTCTCTGGAAATGTGACGATAGCTGGCAACCTGTCAGTCGATGGCGGCACAATTAAACTAGACGGCAACTACCCCACTGGCACAGGCAACGTGGCTCTGGGTGATACTGCGTTGGATAGTGTGGCAAGCGGTGGTGCAAATAATACTGCTATAGGTGCAAACGCTGGCACTGCAATTAGCACTGGAGATAGAAACACGCTGATTGGTAGTTCGGCAGGAGATGCTTTAACTGAGGCTGTCTATAATGTGGCAGTTGGGTCGCACTCTTTAACCTCAGACACGTTAGGGAGCAAATCAACTGCCGTTGGTTACACTGCCCTTTTCTCACAAAACTTCACATCAGCTACAGATACTTATAACACGGCAGTTGGTTATGAAGCAGGAGTATTAGTCACAACAGGTATAAACAACACCCTAATCGGTGGACTTGCTGGTGATGCAAATACTACAGGTGCTAGTAATGTAGCTATAGGAGCTAGTGCGCTAAGCTCTAACACTACCGCATCCAACACCACTGCCGTTGGTTATCAGGCGGCGT
>JAAHTG010001039.1_pt1 | contig 20704 bp, 11 predicted proteins | sample 6116081 | NCBI WGS metagenome assembly JAAHTG01 (sample SAMN13939989, study PRJNA603662) | sponge metagenome | isolation source: marine sponge | host: Mycale hentscheli | place: New Zealand | collected 2005 | reverse complement strand
ACTTTCCTACTTTTTCGTTCAATTCCTTGATAGCTTCAATTAACAAACCAATTACGTTACCATGCCTAACCGCATATATCGGTTCGCCAGTATCTGGGTCTGTTGTTTCGTAAACAGCTTCAGGTAAAACTTCCATAAGTTCTTGTGCCATTACACCAGTCATTGGTTCTTCTGGCTTTGATTTATAGTTAAATGTATAACCGCCAAGTTGTGAAACTTTATCTAATGCGTTATCAATTGGTTTAATATTTTCTTTTTGTCTTATATCAGAAACGGTACCAAAACCGGTAACCTCGCCTGTTGAAAAGACTGATCCAAATGTTACGTTTGAAGTTGTGCCAACAATTTGGCCAATGCTTATTGCACCTTGATCAGAAATTGATACGCCAGTACTAGCAGAAAATTCTCCTAATACTCTTGCCGAAGTATAATATAAATTATTACTACCTTCAGTCAAAGCATTAGTATTATGATTTGATAAATCAGATACCGTACCTAATACGTTACCTGTAAACTGAGCAGGGATACCAGATTGACCGCTTTCGAGTACTTTGTTTGCTATACCATCGTTTACTTTATATACATCACCGATAAGTTTACCTTCGAAGTTTCCACCAACGAATACGTTAGCAGTAACAGTGTTGGCAGTCATGTCAATACCAGTAACATCATTAACAGTTAAATCACCAACGATTGTCATGTTTTCTTCTACGCTAAAATTGAGTACACTTAACGTACCTGCTGGTGATAAAGATAATTTTGGAGTACCTGTACCTGTATCAATAATGAAGTTGGCGTTGGTTGAATTATCAATACCTATATCCCAGGATATTACATTATCAGTATATCTAGTTCTACCACCTGATGCGCCGTATGCAAATGTAGCCACCACTTGATCGTTTGCACCAGTAACATTTATTGGTGATGTAAATGATACCGGAGAACTCGCGGTAAAAGCTGTAATTGCATCTGTTCTAAGTAACGTGTCAGCCAACACAGTATTGGCTTGAAGTTCGCCGGCTATATTTACGTTTCCAGTGGTTGTATCACCAAGAACACTTGCCGTGACTGTTTGTTCACGCATAATATCAACCATTTCATTGGTCTTATCAAACCAGTTCTGAAATGTTTGAGTCGTTGTAATGTTTTGAATATTTGGTTTTGCCATTTAACTCTACTTCTCTATCTGATCTAATCTATCGCATACGGTCGATAATAATTCTTTAATTTCCTGAACTTCATTACCTAATCTGGTAAGCTTACGGTGTAAAGCTCTTTCTTGTTTATATTTATTTAAAGCAGATGCGTCTGTACTCAATACTGCTTTTGAAGATGGGTGACGGATTACATTTGTCATTACGTTAAGGCTATCGCTCTCATATCTCGGACTGATGAAGTCTTGGAAATACTATTTGAAATCATTTCAATCTTAATTGAGTATTTTCTGTAACCAACATGAGTTCCGCCAGTACTTGTATAAACAAGAGAACCAGCAGAGTCTTTATTAGCCTCAGGTAATTTCCAATAATATTCTCTGTAATCAGTTTGGTTTGCGGCAGTAAACATGTTAATGCCTTTATATAATTCTAATTCAATCCAAGGAATGGTATCAAACGCTGCGGCGTCATATACATTTTGTGGACGAATATAAACTTTAATATCAGTACCAGTAGGACGATTAGCAGTTAAGATAACATTAATATCTTCAGCATCTAAGTCTTCAGCAAGTTCTACTGTTTTAGATATATACCTTGATGATGTATCAGAATTATTTGTTACTAACCATTGGTATGCCATTATGTTAGCTGTTTCTAAATCAATGATTGGTGATGTAGTATCGCTAGAACCGTTTGTCATATTTAATTTAAACTCAAAAGGTTTTACATCAGATGGATCGTTTGATTTAGAATAAACCACAACTCCGTCTTCAGCAAAATAATTTGAGGAACCAAATTTCATAGGTTTGTCATATGTATTTAATACGTTGGCCGTTGGAACAAATGTACCTTTTAATGAAACGGTTGTTCCACTATCACTTGATTTGTTAATCAGCGGTTGTATATAACTTAAGTTAATATTGTCAACTGATCCGATAGTACCTATAATACCACTTCTTTTACCAGTAATAGTACCGCCTGCACTAAACTGTTTTGCTGATGTAGCCGAACTATCTTGTAAGTGCATTACCGATCTATTAAATCCATTATAATAAGAGATTTGACCTGAAACAATTGGCAGACAAGTACCAGCGCCCACTTCAAATGATACTGGTTTAGTCGTAGTCATAAGAGTTGCGCTATCAACACTTGCAATTGTAAATATTTCTGATGTTGATCCACCTGAGTTAGTAATTAAGATTTTATCTCCGGCGGCAAACGTATCACTTAATGAAGTACCATTGATTTCTGCTGTGCCATTAACCATTGTTATATTATTTGCAGTTGATCCTGAGAATGCTAAGCTTTGATAAACTTCTTCGCCTTGAATAAATCGGCCATTCCAATCTGAAAGAGTAAGGAACTCGTGATTATTATTTGTTAGAGTAACCTCACCTGAAGATGCGCTAAACTGGTGACGATATAAAGTAAATTTTAAATCTTCATCTTGTACTGATTTCCAAGCTCTGTTATTTGTTGATGTAAAGAGAACACCATCACCCCAGTCTTGTACAACCGCTTGGCCATTTGTTTGACCTGGGGTTAAATCAGTTCCACCAACTTTAGATGTAAACGCTAAATAGTTAGGATCGTTTGCATCAGGTTGAATAACGATTGCATATTCTTTTTCAACATCTAAACGTATTGGAACTGCAAAGTTAATTTGTGTTACCAATGATGCGTCATCTGAAACATTAACATCAGATGAGTCTAAATGAGTTTTAGTAAATGGTATAATAACTGGTGAAGGATACCCATTGATAACCTCACGTAGCATGACAGTTACACCATTGTAATCACTCTTACGTTTGAAGAATAAGTCAACTTTTGATGCAAATATTGATGTTGCTCCTTTACCCATTCCTTCTTTAATAAAGAATGTTTGAGCGAGAGGGTCAATTGCAAAAGGTCTACCAACAACTGTTCGAGTTGTTGACGATCTTATAATTGAAGTTTCAGGCATTCTTACTGATGATGTTAAACTAACTTTATCAATGTTGATGTTATATGCATTATATGATAAATCTCCACGTGATGTTTTAGCAGAGTCGATGTTACTATATGTATCAACATCAACTACTGTTAATTGTCTTTCACCTACGAAGAATGTACCTGATGGTAATTCAAATACCGCTCTTAATACTCCGTTTACATCAGTAGTAACTGGAGCTGCTAGTTCGCCAAATTTTTCAACATCTCTTGCTCTTGTTGCCTCGGTAGTTCCAGGACGTACTTTATCATTTACATTAACTTTATCAAAGAAGAAGTAATGTCGAGTGTTAGGACGTAAACCTGACATATAAACTTTAAGGTCTCTTGCTCTCATGTATGGTTCAAATTGAATATCAGATACAAAATCACCGACCGCAGTATTTTGTTGAGATGATCCAGTATTAAGAGACGTATTCTGTGTTGTAGTTGATGTAATATCTTGCCAAATATTATTTCTAATATTCCTACGTATTCTATTTGTACCTGTGACTACATCACGAGTCATTGGAATAAATGCTTGTAAATCATCAACAAAGTTATTAAATGGTGTAGCTATATCAATGTCTAATCTCATTGGATTAGTTTCTACATCGTGAGCCATATCGTGGTCTGGTGATAATTGACCAACGCCGTCATATGACCAATAGTTTGATACACAATTTCTAAAGTTGGTGGCATATGTTTGTGACAACACAGTCTTATTATCGTTTCTTACAATAGAAGCTACATCTGCATCATTCGTTGTTGGGAATATTGACGCCGATGAAGTTGATTTATATTTTAAGTCTAATGGGAATGTTCTTAACGCAGGAGTAAGAGTTTTTGTATCACCTCGAATTGCCGCATTAAAGTTAGGGTTTTCCAAATTAGAAATATTAGTATCATTAAATGGATCTACTAGGATACCATTTTTAAACCTCGTTAAACCATTTTCGTCAACGATATTCATATTTTGAGTTTCTTGTTCAAGCTGACTTAAGCTAACATAATACTCTAAATTTTCTACTCGTTTTTCAACATCTGAAATATCATTCATAGTGTATGTTTTTGTACCAGCTGGTTTAGATGTTACCGCATAATATGATTTACTTTGGTTAAGCGCTTCTGCTGGTGATAATGCCGGATATCCTGGGATTGTAATATGAGCAACTAGGAATTGGTCTGAACCAACCTTTGGAGGTGAAGGGAATGTTTCTTCCTTACCTTGCACGGTGGTAACTTTACCATATGAGTCAATAATAACTGCATCAATACGAGAGTTCCAAGTTTCAACATCAGATGATACATCACCATTAATTTGTGGTATAACATAATCATTAGAACTAAAGGTTGGTTGTGAAGCTCCAACATTACCAGAAATAACTGAGGCAGCACCTGGTGTCAACGCTGTGTAACTTGCGCCTGCTCCAAGGTCAGCATATGGTCTAAAGTCAATACACTCTCTGAGCCTATATGTTGTACCTGTGGTTGATTTAAATATACCCATGTCTGATGTTCGTATTTTTTCAGAAGGTAAAATTGCTGTTGCGTCATCAACTGGATAACTTGCAACAGTAAAGAAATTTGAACCAGTTTGAGAACCACTAATTTTAAATACCTTGAGTCGTACAGTACATGTACCTGCTGCTGGTACTGGTCGACCTGGGATAAGTTCTATAAATGATATGTCATAAAAATTATCTTTTTGGTTTGTATTTAATCTAAAGCTATCAGTATAGTCATCGCCATTAACGTCTTCAATACTTGTAATACTATATACATCAGGGAAACCTAAACTATATTGAGATTTATTAGTAGCATATGTAAATTTAATATATGGATTAACTAATGATTTATTATATGCTGTTACATCTGTATTATTAAATATTCTTTTATTATAGTAAACGTCTGCTACAGGATCTGAATTATCTGCAGGGTCTAAACTAATTGTAAGAACTGAATTATTTAATGATGTTACTGAATTTAAAACATTGATACGAGTATTAGATGCGTCTACAACAACTATATCACTTTGGTCAACCGCAAAGTCTTCGTTTCCGTTTGCCGCGTTAATAACTATTTCATTACTTGAAACTGATACGCTAGTTGCAAGGGTACGAATAGGAATAACCAAATCAGTTAATGCTTTAATGCTTCTTGAGCCTGTATCAAATATCATTGGTGCATCATTTGTACCTTTGATTTGTGAACCTGCTGGTATCGTAATTTCACCTGCAGTTCCAACTATTTTTTCAACATTGGCGAATGAGTATGATGGATATAATAGTTTAACACCAAACAAATATAATCTTGTAGGTGTAATGTTTTTAGCAAATGCCTCACCAATTTTTGTACCGTTTGCTCGTTGTAATTCTAATGTTTCGTAATTTAATCCGATAGTACCAGCAATAGTTGTAACGTCAACATATGATCCATAATTAAGAGATGTTGACTCATTAGTTTGTAAGGTAGAAGTTGATACGTCAGAAATTATAGTATCTTGGAAACCTTTGTTTTCAACTTTATAACCTTTGATATAAGCTGAACCTTTTCCAACTAATGCCGTCAGATCTGATCCTCTTCGCTCTACCAATACTTTAAAATCATCAACGATATAATCGCCATTTGTTTCATATGTACGTTTGGCTAATTCTTCATTAATAGAATTAAATTGTGCAACGTCTCTAAGCGTAACAGCTGAGCCATTTTGATATCTAATTAATGTAAAGAACCCTGCGTCAATATCAGCAGTAGCCGTTGCCTTAACAGTTAATGTTGGAACCATTTTAAATCTATCGGCACCCGGAGCGTTTTCGTTTTCTGAACCGTTTGCGTTATCAAATAGGCTGCTATCTTGTAGTGAACTGATAATTGATTCAGCAACTTCATAACCAACTGATAAGTCGTCAGGTTGGTCAGTGTATGGAGAAACAATAAGTGTTTGGTCAGCAGCGAATAAGAAGTGACCTTTTTGGAATATGACGCCGGCTGCAGCTTGAATACCAAATGATTTGCCGGTTGGTGATGGAAGCTGTGTTACCTGTGTAGTTTGAACATTAAGTGCCGTTTCAATAATGGTTGAACCATCATAGCGATACTTGTTAATAGTAAGTTCTTCACCAGCAATAAACGATTTATAACCACTTACTTCGTTTGTGTTTAAGTAGTTAATAAAGAATGTATTAAGGTTTGGTGGACGTGTTTCAAAACCACGCGCAGCGGATACGATTGATGCCTTCAAACCAGAAATCGCGCCTACAACCTCATACTTAGTTTCAATAGAAGTCGTGGTACCAAGAATTACTTCGTCTGCAATAGTAGGGATAAATGTTTCTGGGTCAAAACCAGTTTTGTCTGTTAGCTTAACGAATTGTAAACTATTTAGATTTGTAAAGTTACAACCTTTAACAATGCTACCTTCTTGGTAAATATTATCACCAAATTGTTCAACTTGATTTTGAAGAATAGTTTGTAGCTGTGTAAGCTCACGGGCTTGAATAGCGTAAGCAGGCTTAAACAGAATTTTATAGAACTGCTTTTCTATATTGAAATCATCAAAATATGGAGCAATATTTAAATTTTTGTTAATAGGCATCTATCATGTTTCCTTAAAATTCTAATACTAATTTGTATTCTTCCCGTGAGGTTCTTGTACGAACGAGAGGAACAAAATCTTCCATGAAGTATACTTGCCCACTTCTTTGGATGTAATCTGATTCTATCGTATTATTGGCTTGTGGACTATTTATTATAATTCTTTGACCTGTAGAATTGACAATTGCGGCAGTTGGGTCAAATGATATATCATTATTTGCTTGATTGGCAAATGGACCCATATAATTTGAAATATACACTGTGTTAGAAGAGTCAACCACTTCGTGTACTTTACCAGTAAATGTAATTTTATTTGAAGAATCTAATTGATTAATTATACCTCCTTCAACTGCGTAAGAAATATCATCTGTTACGATTTTAATTCTATTATCAAATACATCTGGTGTATTGGCTGTATTAGCCGAAGCACTTACGAATTCTGGATTTTTAACAATACCAATGTTAGAATAACTAGTTTCTGAACCAATTTGATTGTTATCCGTTTCAGTAATATATCCGTATAAAAGAATATGACTGCAATATAATTCGTCAATTAAGTTATATCCATGTCCACCAAACGGTGAAAGTATTGGTCTTAATTCTGCTCTAACATCAACAGAGTTAGGATCTTCTGGAGCAAAATCAAACTCAGGATCTTTGACTGAAGCTATTAAATTAGTATAACCGGATCCTGGGTCAAGAATAATAATATTTGTGATTTGGCCGTTGACTACTTCTGACTTGGCAACACACCCAGAACCATCTCCCTGTAATTCAATAGTTGGGATAATTGAAAACGTGGCAATGTTTGAAACGCCGTCAGCACGTGGTGTACCTTCAACTCTAACTTTACCATATCCAGTATTTGAGTCAAATGTGTATGTATCAATTTTATATATGTGTGAAACACCGTCTGGGTTTGTTGTATATATTGACATACCTGAATAATAGTTTTGAATTTGGTTAATATTATCAGCACGTACCGTTATAATACCAGAGTTTGACGGCGAAGCAACTAAAAATCCTTCTAAAGAAGGGTAACCAGCGTTATCAACTGGATTTTCAATAAAGATATCTGATAATTCTGAACCATATATAATTGCGTTAGTGTTTGCGTTTGGATCCGGATTAATAACTAAATCTACAGGTAACGGAATATAACCAACGGCATTATATGCCTCAAACTCTGCCGCTTCAATTGCGTACATAAACTTCCATACGTATTTGTCGGCTGTTCTATATATTTGGTTTGTCGTAAATGAATTCCAGTTTGGAGGCGCAGAAGATGGACCATTATTATTGTTATACAGACATTTAAATACTCGATAGTCTCCAGTATCGTTGTCATTTGGTCCAACAACAGCGTAAAACTTATCGCCTTCTAAATTAACTTTATCATCATATTGAACATATGTTGCATCTTTTTGCCAAGGATGGAACTTAATCATAAACTTAGTATCAGATCCAAGAACCTTTTTACCAAATACAGTGTTTTCTAAAAATTCATTTTTACTATATTGTGAATTAGAGGCGGTAGACCGTGAGTCCGTCGCAATAGAAGAAACGAATACATAGAAGTCATTATCCTGAATGTCTTCCATAAACATTCTAGTAGTATCGTTTTTTAATTTTGTAGTAAGTACTTCTGCCATGTCACCTAGCCTGCCTCTTTGTAATATTTATAAACAATTTACTAACCTCTTCTACGTATATTAGGTCTTGGGTAAACTTTCCCAGATGCAGGTCTTGTTTTAAAATTTTGTTTTGGAAGTGTATTTCCATCTATTGGTCGCTGATTATACCATCTTAAATATTTATTTGCCGCGCCTTGTAAACTAGTTGCATCATACGCGTCGTCTGCGCCAGAGTCGTACATAGCATTCATAGTTGCGTTATCAAGTAACCAATCTTCTGCCTCTGCCTGAGTTAGGTTAGGCCAAGACTCTGCAAGCAATGCAACAACGCCTGCCACCTGAGGGCCTGACATACTTGTTCCTTGATATTTACCTAATTGGTATGAACTATTTCTAGCATCGTTTGTACCACCTGAGTGCAAACTACTTTGAATTGCTTCGCCGGCTGCGTAAATATCAACTTGGTTACCACAGTTACTAAATGTTGCTTTAACTTCATTAACATTGTTTGATGTAGCACCAACGTTAATATTTGCGTTAAATCCTGCAGCCGAACCTGTGCCACGGTTTAACCAATAAGTTTGGTCAAATCCATAATACTGAACATCGTATGTATTATTCCAATCTTGGTCAGACTCGTTAACAGTTTTCCAACTATCATTACCTGCTGAGCATACGATAATAATACCGTCGTCAATAGCATCTTGTTGGTCAGCTTGGCGTGAAGTAAACCAATATGGAATATCCATTTCTAAAGATGAAGCATAACAACCTCGTGCTCTTAATTCAGCAGTTGTTAAATCGCGTCCTGGGCTAAACTCTGTACCTCTATATGTAATACTTCTAATGTTACCAAAATTATCTGCAGCTGAACCAACCGGTAGAGAACTACCATAACTATTATTTGTAATAGTAGGATTACGTCGGCCTGTTGAAGGGTTAATAGCTTTTGTATTATGCCATTCCCTAACATAATCCCATAACCTTGCGCTTGATAGGTTACTTGGATTTGAACCATATGGACTAATGTTATAGATAGTTGCTTGGCGTGCCCAACCTTGAGTATTACCTGCTACGGTTCCACCACAATGACAGCCATGGTTATTATCATCTTCATCAGCAACATTTGTATATGAACCACTACGATCATATGTATAAGTTCCATTTGATCCATATCCTAATGCGCTTGATAAACTATACCAATTGAATTGAACAACACGAGTTCCACCAGTTCCATCACTATTGACTGCAAACTCTGGGTGGGCTGGATCCATATGACCATCTACAATAACAACATCAACATTTTTACCTGATGCAGTTACAGTTAAATCTGAGTTTACATTTGCGACTCCATTGTCACCCCAGTTACTTCTGTTTGCGGCTTCAGTATGTCTAAGCAAACCCCAGTTAAAATCTGTTGTGTCTGTAAACCAATCTTTTGAAAACTTTTGATTAACGACTGACCATCCTTGAGGTTTAGTAGTCAAATCAATTAATTCTACTAAATCACAATCCCAAACTCTAGGATCGTTTTTTAATTGCTGTGCTTCTTCATTGGTTAACATATAATGAGTATTACGGCTTATGTTTCTTCTATGAACAACAGGAACTTCTCGTCCCGGAATGTATAATGCTCCACCTTCAGTTTCCATGTCTTCGTAAAAAGAATCTAAATCCTCTTTATTATGAAGTGTAACAATCCATTCTTTTTGCATATTATGCCTCTAGTTTTAAAACATTAAGTGTTATTGTATGTGCAACAGATGAGCCATGTTTGCTTCTTACCTTGACTGGTATATTAGTTGATGGTGTACTTTCTAAATTGTAACCGATAGTAGCAGGACCAATGATAACAGTTTCGGCACCTGCAGTAATTACCTCAGCAATAATACCAGCATCTGGTGATGGATCTTCTGTTTCAAGTCTAGAATTATCTGCCGTTCTTGCTGAGTTACTTGTATAAAGTGTCACCCAAGCAGCATGGCTTGTTGTAATTGTCATTAATGCATACGCCTTATGTCCAACAATATCAATATCCGTTGAAACTCCATTTGCGATAGAAGCGGTTGTACCAGATTTATCTGCGCGTGATTCTAAACCACCGCCTCCTCCACCGCCACCAATTTCAGAATAATCTGCTAAACGAACCCAGGCACCTGCATGAGCGTAATATGCTTTACCAGTTCCATGTACGTGAGCAAACATACCATGATAACTTCCTGCTGCAGGTAAGTCACCTTCTGCTTGGTATACATTACTAAATAATATTTTATTAGTGCCCATATTTAAATCTGAGCTAGTTACAACATTTATAATTTCTGTGTTAGATAAACCACCGCCACCTGATCCAGATGCTTGAGGAACCCATTCGTAATCAGTTCCTGACCAAGCCAATACTTGATCTGCGGCTGCACTGCCTATATTTAAATGACTATCAACATCAGCGTTTCCATACCCGCTTTGAAACGTTATTGTTCCATTACCGTCAGTTGTAAGAACTTGATTATTTGCGCCATCGTTTACATAGAATAATAAACTTGTTGGTCTACCGGTTAATGAAGTAAATGCTCCATCAAACGCGTCATCGTATAATTCTGTAAAGTTATCGTTAACCTTAACAAATGCATTTCGTAATGGATCACCGAGACCATCGTTACCAACCAATCCAACGCCAATCGTTTGCTTTACCATTATTTTGCTCCTAAGTCTTTTCTATCTATTTATTAAACTGTGTCAACCTTTAAGTTAACTGAGTCTACTGTAATTGTTGTTCTGTCTGAACTGTATCGTGGAATAGATGGTAACTGATCTGGTCCAACAATTGGATCTCCGCCAATTAATGGATCATTCTTAATCGTTCTACCAAACTTGGCAGTAACTCCAACTACTTGTTTCTTTTTATATGCGAATGCACCAAATATTCTAGTACCTGCTAGGTGAACATTCTGTTTAAGTGTTTCTTTATATGAATCAAAATCAACGGTTGATTTAATTTGATACGAGTATTCCTGATAAAAATCAGAATCATGTATTCTGTTTGAACTATCATAATACGTTCCGTCAGATTTATAACCATTTACGTGTGATGTTTCACTTCCCCAAAACCCTGCGGTAATACCTTGAGAGTCTGCAAATAACTGACCCTTAGCTAATATTGTACCAGCTTCGTTTGTAAGGAATACTATTTCTTCGTTTAAATAACCAAAGCCAGAGTTTGTAACTTTTACTTCAGATATTCTACCCGTGGCAAATTGGGTACGTGATTGTACATCGGCATTTGCGCCAAGTAATTCAGATGAATAATCTCTTTCAGTTGCTATAACTGTATAAGATGTACCTTCATGCATAATGTCAGCAGTTACAAATCCATAGTATGCATATGGTCGAACTTGAATAAACCCTCTGTCAACATTAATAGCAGTTATAATACCAGCTACACCTGTTGATGGTTGAGTAATACTATCTCCTACTGAAAATGCAGCGCTGAATGGATCTATAATTAATCGTTGTTCGTATCTGTCAAACGAAACCATTACTTCGTCTCTGACTAATGTAAACACATCGTTTAAGTAATCTATGCCTGGGTCAATATTTTCAAAATCGTTAATTGTTCCAATTTCTAATGGTGTCAAGGCAAATGCATCTTCGATAACAGTACTGAGTATTACGGGGTCTGCAGAACCTGACATAGGCTGGGTCGCAGGGGCAGCATTATAGTTTGCCGCGTTTAAAGTAACAGCAAGGAATGGTGCAATAGGGTCAGTAATTAAAGAAATATTTTCAATATTAGAAAGAGACTCAACCTTAACATCTGTTATATCATTTGTATCCGGATATAACGCACCAGGTGAACTATCATTCTTATCAGATATAGTAAATATTCCAGTGATCGTAATGTTTGTTGTTCTGTCTAGTGTTGAAATATCTCGTACTATATTTAAAGTATTGCCAACATCCATCTTAATACCAACGGCTGAAGAATTTTGACCAATGACTGTTCCAGTATTACCACCACTATCAGTTATTCTTTCTAATGGAACAAATGATAAGTCTGAGTTATTTAAAATAATAACTTGGTTTGAAACTTCGAGTCTTGTATTAGCTATCGTATATCCAAATCCGCCATCGGTTAATGTATAATCAACAATACCTGTAAACTGGTCTTCTGTGTCAGTAACGAGGGCTACACCCCCAACACCATAATCACTTTTAATATAAACTTCATCGCCAACTTCATTACCTATGGTACCGCCAAAGTCAAGGTCAACAATAACATCAGAAGCTGATCCATTTAATACGCCGAAGGATATATCTTTACCATCTACACGAGCTACAATATCGTCGTACCTTTTAAACGTACCTTTTACATCAGACAAATATAAGATTGGTGTAAGAGTATTATTTAAAAGAATAAAGTTAATTTTATCAACTGCGGCCGTTGCCTTTGATGTAGATCCAATAATTGTTTTGCTCAATAAGTCAAAATATTCGTAATATTTTTCACCGGTTGAATCGTAAAACAATCCATTGTTTGGTATCATCTGTAAATAATTACCAGTCTGCCATTTAGATGTAGATGGTTTTAAAATGTATTTAGAAGGATTAAATATTTCAACATCTTCTTGGTAAAACATTCTAAAGAATAAGATAACACTAGACGCTGAACCTTTACGTCTATATAAATCCAATATGTTTTTAACAACTAACCGTACACTAGTATCTTCTAATAAAGGTAAGTCTGCTAAAAACTTTTTCTGAAAGAATAAAATCATACTCGATAATGTTGTAGTAATATCGCGGTATTCAAACATCCTTCTTGCATTATATATTGATTGGTTAGGAGTTGTTTCTAAAAATTTATAATAATCAGTAACAAGCGAAACCAGCTCATCATTATTTTCTCTATAAATCGCAGGAAATTGCTGAGCGATTTTAAAGGATATTTGTTTTTCTACTTCTTTGGCATTGCTAACGGGCATTTGTTTGTGAACCTGTAAGTTTAATTGTTACATCAGAATTTTTAATTCCAAATATTCTTCCTGCTGGCGCTTTAATATCATTTGATATTGTATTGGCCTGTATTTTAATACCTGATCCAATAAAGCTATTAGCAATAAACCCTACCAAGTTAACTTCACCTGTTTTATAATCAACACTACCAACGATAGGCTTGAGAACTTTAGGGTTTGCGATATCGTTAGCAATAACTTGAATATTACCTCGGCCATCGTCTTGTAAATATACGTCAGTACCATCGAGTGTATATACACCACTCTTAATTGCTGGTTTATAATTATCAAATCCATCTAATTTATCAAAAGGATACGGCTTAACAAGCGCAGCTTCGAATTTAAATGATGGGTTAAGAGCAATACCTAAGGCTGGTGAATACTCAATATAAGGCATAATACTAATTGATGTACCAATGATTGCGTTTTCTAAAGCATCAATAGATGTAGTTATTTTAGAAATTCTTGCAAAGGTATTAAAGTCATCTAAATAAGTATCACTATATAATTTAATGGCATCTCTTATTAATATATCCAAATCACCTTCAGATTTACTTGTAAGTTTTGGGTTATACGTAACATTAACTGTTGTACAACCATATAGGAACTTTGATGGAACAAATACAGGTTCAATAGCCAATGGACTTCTATCTTTTAAATATTCAATATAAGTATTTGATAACGTCGTAGATAAACTCGTTTGGTTTTGACCAAGATATATTGAAATTGCAACCTTACCAAACTGTGGAGGTTCTAAATCTTCACCACCGTATGCAGCAACTGATTGGATCTCAGGGAAGTTTGATTTTAATAAAATTTCATAATCAGATGTTGTTACTGCACGTTCTTGTATCTGTAATGATTTTGGAGCAAAGTATCTAATACTTTCCATTGACTCACGTTCAGCACCATTGCTTGCACTCTGTATCGTTTCAACTACCGCCGAACCTGTAGAAGTTACTAGTGAGAAAGAAAACGCTCCATTACCTTCAACGCCTGATGTAATTCTATAACGTACTCTAATATCCTCAAACTCTTCAGGTTGAAAACCAAATACATTATTACCAAAGTAAATCGTATATCGACCATCAATGTATGGTTCAATATAAAATACTTTATCTGTCGGTCCTACACCAAAAATATCATTTTTACGTAGGAATACATTTTCGTTTTCAGTAGCTTCAGCGTCAACGAATACTGAAATAGACTCAGTGTCTGCGTTTTCGTTTGATAGTGTTACCCTTAAAATGCCATCGTCATCAACAAAGAAACCTTCACGCTCAAAGCTGGCTAACATTTGACCTTCAAAAATTTCAACGTTTTCAGCAACGAATGTTTGAGGCGCGGTTTTCTTGGCAACATACATTTCATTAGTTACAAATTCAAAGTTTTCGCCATTATAAACTGATGTGAAAGGTGAGTATTGAGGAATTGTAATTGACTGACCTTCAGCATTCGCATCTGTAATCGTAACCTTAACGATAGCCTTTGCCGATCGCCTAGATCTTGGCAAATAGTTTAATTCTTTTGCGTGTGAAACAATAGAGTTTCGTAACACGGCAGAGTCAAGGAACATTTCATTAACTGCCATATTTGTATAGAAGTTATTTTGATAAGTATTATATGCTAACACATCAAGCAATACTGACATGTTTGAACCTTCAAAGTTATAATCCTTGAATTGAGTCTGTGATTGCAAATATTGTTTAAATTGAGTTTTGACCGCGTCAAAATCTAATTCTGAAATGTTTAACTTGGCCATTTACCGAGTCCTCTCTAAAAATACATCAACGGATATGGGTTGTTGATTATTTGATATGTAAAATTCAATTTGTATCTTAACAACGTTATCGTCGATATTTGAAGTTACATTAACGTCAATAACCTCTGCTCTTGGTTCATACAAGTCGAGTGTTGTTCTTACTTGATCCTCAATCATTACCATTACGCCAGGTGTTATGTTTTCAAATAACATTGCTCTTAAATTACCACCGAGTGCTGGCTGCATTAGCCTTTCGCCACGGTCAGTTAATAATAAGTTTATAATTGATTCTTTTACTGCATCTTCGTCTTTATTAAGAGTTAAATCTAACGATAATGGACTGACCTCAAGGTTCTTCTTGAAGTCAGAATATATAGAGATTTTCTTTTGTCTCTGTGTTAATAGATTTACAACCATTGCTTGGTATCCGATGCTTTATAGTTATTTATAATCATTCGTTTAAAATAGCTTCAATTCTATCTAATAAATCGTCTGACGGCAGTTCGCCGCGAGGTGCTGGAATTGGCGCAAGAGCTCTCACCTCTTCAGACTGTAGTTCTGGTAGTTCTGATTTTATAATAGTACGGAAATCTAAATTAATTTCGTACGATCTACGATCTATATGTAAAAAGCTGTTATAACGAATGATGCCATTAAACCCTAATGTTCTAGCAACAGCAATAAAATCATCTGTTTCTTTTGAATAAGGATCAAACCTTGACCACGATAAGTCTACCGCAATACCAGATGTATGCATAGAAGTTTTTGCAACTGTACCATCATCTTTGCCTTCTTTTTCAAGCATTTCTTTATATAATCTATCCTGAAGAGCTTGCGATCTAAAAAAACTACGGCAAGAAAACGGTCTTTTAAGTCCTGCCTTATCCCATAACAATATAAGAGAAGCTTTTGTTTCTGGTGTTAAACCTTCCCAACCTTCTCTTGTAAGATTTGAAGTTGGGTGAAGTCGAATTTTAGGATGTCTTTGTGTAACTATTTGATCCCACGTAGGTATGTTGTTATAAGTTTCGTCAGGAATAGGCTCGTCATTACCTGCTTCAACTAATTTTTGTTTTGCTTGTCTAATCATTTCTGCTCTATAAACATCGTCCATTCGTATTCCACCAGCAGCAACTACGTCTCCTGTAATTATACCTGAGTTTGATTTCATCATAGTAATGCCATTAATAAATTGGTTTGCAGTTGTATCTAATGGATCTTTAAGTCCACTAATAAGTGTTTCCATGCCTGCAGCAAAGCCACATATTCTGCTGATTAAAAACATTATTTCTTCTACTGATGGGTTATCAAATAAGCCTACTGCGTAATCAATCATTCCATTAAGTTTACGCATAATGGCTTGTTTATTTTCTTCACTAAAAAATCTCATAATGCTTTCTTGTAATTTAAATAAGGTTGCACCTACCGTATTAGCAACTAAGCTTTCAACTTGACTAATAACATTAGCAACACTAAAATTTTCAACCGCGCTTTGAATTTTATTAATAACACCCATAATCGTTTTAGTTATTTTATCTTTTATTTTATTAATAAGTGCCTGAACTTTTACAAGGTCAAAGGCAGCCAATAATGGATTTAAAGCATTTCTTATTTTATTAAGAGAGCTGAGTGCGTCAGCAATTACATTGTCTATCGACCCAATAATACCAAAGAAAGCGCCAATAGCTCCAAATACATTTGGCATTAATCCACAGAAACCACCCATAACAGAATTAGCAAATCCATCTCTTAAATAATCATCAATGCTTTGTAGAAATTTAGGAGGGTTTTGATTTGCGATAAAGTTAGCAGTTATAGGAGTTAAATTATTATCTTTAATATATTCAGCAAACTCAATTGGTGAAAGAGATACTTTACCAAGTTTTGTTTGTTTAATTGTAAGGATTTCGTATTTAGGAATTCTTTCTTTAATATAATCAGACTCTAAAATAAGATTAATTTTATTAAGGTTTTCGTAAAAATCTGGATACTTATTTACCGCTCGAGTTAATGGATTACCAAACTCTGTGTTACTAATATTTTTTCTAAAATCTTTTTCAAATACTGAAATTTGCGATAAGGTATATTCGCCATTACCGTTTGTTGTACTTGTAATGGAAGAGGTTTCTACTCTATTTACGTCAGGTGTTAAACAGTTGTCTATCATTTTTTGTAATACTCCTCCCATTTAGGATTAAGCGCTTTTAATGTATCTAAAACTATTTTAACATAATTGTCAGCTGATTTATTATTTCCTGTACCAGCATGATAACTTTTACCTGCGTTTGGACCAGACACGAGTGGTAATGCTGCCCACTCTTGAGATAAATTATTTGCCATCCTAGTTATACTTATTTCATTATCTAAGAATTTGTTCATGCCACGGAACTTAAACCGTGCTATAGCTATTTTATCTTGGTTTTGTGGACTAAACAAATCAGCTTTGGTTAAACCAGCCTTTTCGTATATAGGCTGTTCTTTACCTGCGCTAATATCTTGGTTATTAAACCCTCTTAATGTATCCTCAACAAATTGATAACGACCCATGGCTTCAGAGTCACTAAACTCATCAATTCTTTCTTGGTAATCTAATAATTCTCCAATAGTCATTTGAGTGATAGGCTTACTTGGAATATATGCGTCTGGTATTTCACCCGATACACTATCATATCCTCTGTAAACTTTTTTGTTAGATTTTTCTTGTTCAACTTCTGCGATAATATCAAGCAGAGGTGTAAATTTATTTTGAGTTACTGCTGTCGATGGCAAATCATCTGTAGGCGTGATAATTGGATATTCCTGATCGTCGCCGGCTGTTACACCATTACCACCTCCAGTTGATTCTGGGTCTCCAAAGGAAAGTATAATTTTCTCAGCATTTGGTGGTGGCATTTCGATATCTGTAGCATCTTGTCCTTCATCGGCGGGTAAACAAACACTTGGCGTTTCAGCGGCATCATTAGCCATATTAACATTTGTATCAATATGAACAGTGGTTGGAGTATTAATACTGATATCGCTTTCTGAACCAATTATTACACCTTGGTCACCTGAAATATCAATTCTATCAGTACCAGTAATTTCAATAGCTTCGCCATACATTTCAATACTGTCAGTACCTTCTATTTTATTAAGCGCTGCCTTCATATTAAGTTCTGTTAATGCTTGCATATAAACATAATCAGATTTAATTGCAGTAGCTTGACCGGATTGTATTTGAATTTCTTTTTCAGCTTTAATAGACAAGTTACTAACATTAGCCTCGATTTTTACATCGGCTGCCCTTGCTTGAAATTGTACCCCAGCATTAATTGAACCTTGCTTTGCTATATCAAGGTAATAATTACCACCAACCTCAACTTTATAATCACCTTGGATTTGTTCTGTTTTATGGCCATTCACTTTAACGTATGAATTACCATTAATCGTTACTGTACTAAACCCACTGCCACCACTTTTACCAACAACCTTATGTTCATTTCTATCCAATATAGTGTATTGGTCGTCAACTGATTTATTAATAGTAACACCACGGTGGTCTATTTGCATATAAGAACCTGATTTATGGTATATGGAAATACGTTCTGCACCTTTAGTATCATCTAATTCAATAACGTGGGAACCTGATTCAATAACTTTATTAAATGGATATTGAGGATTATATGACGATGATGGCTCTGACCAAGTTGATTCTGATCCAGCAATACCAACATTTTCAGTTCTGTTTGCGTTTTGGTCTGTTACCTGAGTTTCGTGTGAATATTCACCACGCGATCTTCTGGAGTTTTGAGGTTGACCAAAATCTTCTGGTGCTGAACCTCGCATAAGTAATTCTGCATTCTTTCTTGGTATTGCGCCATAGCCATTTTTTACAGGATCAACTGGTTCAGTATATTGAGTTGGGATTAAACCAAGTACCATTGGCTGTTGAGCGCCAATTCCATCTAAAAACATTCCAAATACAAAACTATTTAAAGCAGGTATACCACTACCAATTGTACCGTTAGGATCGTAATCGCCTTTGACACATATAGCCCAAGGTAAATCTTCTTTGCGAATATCTGTATTTAATCCATGTGTACCAAATGCTCGTACTTTAACACGGCCTTCTCTTCTAGGATCTACGACTTCCTCGACAACACCTACGAAAAATAATGGATTTCGTATTCCTTTACCATAATCAAACATCGATGTCACCTCTGCTCCAACCAAATTTCTGCAATACTAGACCACAATGAAGTGTACCTTTATCATCGCGGTTATGATTAACCGTATTAATTAAATAACGACCTGATAATGTACTATTTCTTTTTGCATCATCAACACCATCTAAATTTTTAATACTTAAATTAACTAACATTCCAGGACGAAGATCCAATCGACCTTTCATTTTTGCGCCAAGCATGGTTTTATTTAAGTGGTGTTTATATGAAATTCTATTTCCAACAATTTCTGAAATAAATCTATCGGTATGTAGTGTACTAGGTATATCACCGTTCTGCTGATAATCTTTAAACACTAAAAAGTCTTTAGCGTTTTCTTCTGTAAACGTATCTTTTCTAAAACTAGAAGTATGCGTGTCATCATCAGTATCTCTTGGATTACCACTCATATCAATATACTTAGCATTCTTATCATAACCCCATTGGCGTACATTAATTTTACGCCTAATCAAATCAATTTCAGTAGTCTTATTTCTATATGCGCCAGAAAACATGTCTGCTGCGGTATTTAAACCTTTATTCATTATTGTTAAGTCGTCAATTCTTTCAATTAAATCTGTAGGATTTCTTTGGTCGTTAGATGCAGCCGGTGAATAAAACAAATGCCTTAAGTCTCTAGTCTCTGCGGTTTTAATAAAGAATTCGTCGGTAGCAAAATAATAATTATCAAGTGTTTCAAAAAATCTAAAAGAACATGATGGTGTTTCCGGTTGATAGCTTTGTTTTGATATAAAGTCCATAGCTTCAGTAGGTATCATATTAGGAATAATACAATCAGTCATGTTTGCAGTTGGTTGTACTATGAAGCTACGTTCTGGTTCTTCAATGATAGGTAACCTATAACCATTAAATACTAACTTTCTTTCTGTTTGTGGATCTATCCTATCTTTTGCGCCAACCTTGGCAAAATAATTATGAAACATAAACTGGGAAATTGTATCCATAGTTTTATTTGTATATGCTTTAATAATTCTACGCCTTGAAGCATTATATGATATATTAGAAACGAAATTCATATTAAATAATACTGATGATGTAGATTCACTTGGCTGAATATTATCAATACTATATACATGCACTTTAAGATTAACTTCTGTATTATAATCATGGCCTATTATTTTTATCTGTATTGTTTCTTCGCCGCGTATTGGAAACCCTTCAAGTAAACTAATACTATCAAGTAGAGTAAGTGTTCCACTATAACTCGTGTCCATTGACTGGCTTAAGCTAAATGCAACAATTTGCGCAGTAATGTTTTGAGACTTGCCATCGTGTGAAGTCATTATAGCTTCAGTAACGTCTGCCGAGCCCGGATTGAATTGTGTATCTGGCATTATTTGCTACGCATTTTCTT
>JAAHTG010001035.1_pt1 | contig 20748 bp, 12 predicted proteins | sample 6116081 | NCBI WGS metagenome assembly JAAHTG01 (sample SAMN13939989, study PRJNA603662) | sponge metagenome | isolation source: marine sponge | host: Mycale hentscheli | place: New Zealand | collected 2005 | reverse complement strand
GCAGAACAAATCATTGATCAAAAAGAAAAAGAATCGAGACTGAGCACGAGCAGCAAGGCTCCCAAACCAGAGGGGAAAAGAGTATGGGCTTCAGTGGAGAAAGAAGCGAAAACAGTAATCACAGAAATATTTGAAGAAGCATTTTCTCGTGACCCTGAAAAAGAGAAAAACTGGGTGGCATTAGTTGATGGAAATAAGACACAATTGCAACTGATTGAAAACTTAGCTCAAAAACACCAGCAAACTGTCACCATTGTCCTCGATCTGGTTCATGTGATTGAGTATGTTTGGAAAGCCGCTTTTGTGTTTCATTCTCCGGGAACTCAAGAAGCTCAAGACTGGGTCGGTAAACATTTGTTAGCGATACTCAAAGGTAAATCTAGTTCGGTGGCATCTAGTATGAGTGATGATGCGACCTTACTTCAACTCAAACCAGAGCAACGTTCTGGAGTCGATAAATGTGTCAATTATTTACTCAACAACCAGCCTTATCTGAAATATGATCATTATTTAGCAGAGGGTTTTCCCATTGCCACTGGTGTGATTGAAGGTGCTTGTCGTCACTTAATTAAAGACCGAATGGATATTACCGGTGCCAGATGGAGCTTGAAAGGAGCACAAGCAGTGTTACGTCTTCGTTCTCTTTGTGTGAGCGGGGATTGGGCTGACTATTGGCAATTCCATCTTAAGCAAGAACATCAACGAAATCATCGCCGTTGGTATCAAAATGGTATTCCTTTGCTCAAAAGCATTTCACAAGCTCATTGTTCTATCACTTTTGCTCCAAAACAGATGACTATTTGACTGTTCTGTGTCTTTCAGAAAGAGCCTCACCCATTTTATTTTCAAAAACTAAAACCCCCCACCAAAAAAGGTAGAGGGTTTTAGTTTCAATTACTAACGTAAGCTAGTTAATCATAAGTTAATGAATCATCAACCAAATTTACCAGCCGTCGAGGCAATTAGGAATGCTGCATACGTCAGGATATAGCCAACAGTGAAGTGAGCTAAACCAACAACACGAGCTTGAACGATCGAAAGAGCAACAGGCTTATCTTTCCAGCGAACTAAGTTCGCTAAAGGAGTACGCTCATGTGCCCAAACAATAGTTTCAATTAATTCTTGCCAATAACCACGCCAAGAGATTAAGAACATGAAACCAGTCGCCCAGACTAGGTGTCCAAATAAGAACATCCATGACCAAACAGAAAGATTACTTACACCATAAGGATTGTAACCATTAATCAATTGAGCTGAGTTAGCCCAAAGGTAATCACGGAACCAACCCATTAAATAAGTTGAATTCTCGTTGAACTGAGCGACATTACCTTGCCACACACCGAGGTGTTTCCAATGCCAGTAGAAAGTTAACCAACCTAAGGTGTTTAACATCCAGAACATCGCCAGGTAAAAAGAATCCCATGCAGAGATATCACAAGTACCACCACGTCCAGGACCATCACAAGGGAAAGAGTAACCAAAGTCTTTTTTGTCAGGCATTATTTTAGAGCCACGAGCATCTAAAGCACCTTTGACTAAGATTAAGACAGTGGTGTGTAAACCTAATGCGATCGCATGGTGAACTAAGAAGTCACCAGGACCAATATTAAGGAATAAAGAGTTGGTACCACTATTAATAGCATCAAACCAACCAGGAAGATAAGCTGCACTAGCACCAGAGGCAATACTATCAGGATTTGCTAATAAGACATCAAAACCATATAGTGCTTTACCAGAAGCCGCTTGTACAAACTGAGCAAATACAGGCTCAATTAAGATTTGTTTCTCAGGAGTACCAAAGGCAACCACCACATCATTGTGAACATAGAGTCCTAAGGTGTGGAAACCTAAGAAAAGAGTTACCCAACTTAAGTGAGAAATAATCGCTTCTTTATGCTCTAACATACGAGCTAAAACATTATCTTTGTTAGCTTCTGGATCGTAGTCACGAACAAAGAAGATTGCACCGTGAGCAAAAGCACCAACCATCAAGAAACCAGCAATGTACTGGTGATGAGTATAAAGTGCCGCTTGAGTAGTGTAGTCTTTCGCAATAAAAGCATATGAAGGTAGAGAATACATATGCTGAGCTACTAAAGAAGTAACCACACCTAAACAAGCTAATGCTAAACCTAACTGGAAGTGTAAAGAATTATTTACAGTATCATAAAGTCCTCTATGTCCTGCACCCAATTTTCCAGAAGGAGGCTGGTGAGCAGAAAGAATGTCTTTAATACTGTGACCGATACCCCAGTTGGTACGGTACATATGACCAGCTACTATAAATAGAACAGCGATCGCTAAATGGTGATGAGCAATGTCAGTTAACCATAAAGATTCGGTTTGAGGATGAAAGCCACCTAAGAAAGTTAAGATAGCCGTTCCTGCACCGTCAGCAGTTCCAAAAACATGACTAGCTGTATCAGGATTTTGAGCATAAACTCCCCAATTACCAGTAAAGAAAGGAGCTAATCCTGCGGGGTGAGGTTTAACACTTAAGAAGTTATCCCAACCTACGTGAACACCACGAGATTCAGGAATAGCTACGTGTACTAAGTGACCAGTCCATGCCAAAGAACTTGCACCGAATAAACCAGCTAAATGGTGATTTAAACGAGACTCAGCATTTTTGAACCAAGAAAGACTAGGACGGAACTTAGGTTGTAAGTGTAACCAACCAGCAAACAAGAATAAAGAAGCCAAAATCAATAAGAAAACAGCACCTTGATATAAATCTTGGTTATTGGTCATCCCGATGGTATAAAACCAATGGTAAACACCGGAATAAGCTACGTTGACTGGACTAGAAGCACCTGCTTGAGTAAAAGCATCAATTGCTCCTTGTCCGAAATGAGGATCCCAAATCGCATGGGCGATGGGACGAACGTTTAGAGGATCTTTGATCCACTGCTCAAAATTGCCTTGCCATGCTACATGGAATACGGTTCCGGAAGTCCATAAGAAGATTATTGCTAAATGACCGAAGTGAGAAGCAAATATCTTCTGATATAGATTCTCCTCAGTCATACCATCATGAGTTTCAAAATCATGAGCGGTTGCAATCCCGTACCATATCCTGCGCGTAGTTGGATCTTGGGCTAAATCTTGGCTAAATTTGGGGAATTTAGTTGCCATAGCTTTTTTTAGGAATTCTCCTGTTACACAATGAGGGTCAACGTTATCAACACGTTGCTCAATTTAGTTTTTTTGATACCCGCCTAGAGATAAAAGACTAACTCAATTCCCCAGGCAAGGTTTTTAAAATTGTTTTATTAACCAGTCAATAGTTATATTTGAATATTCCTACTAACTGTTTATTGTTAGAAAACGGCTTTACTCATTATTTTATAATTGATATTACCGTTTTAACTCTTGCTGTAAGCGAAAGTTAACATTCTTAACCGACTGACAGTATTCGACAGAGGAAGAATGCCCAAGTAGTTACAATACCTCCTAAAAGATAATGAGCTACTCCGACCGCACGACCTTGAGTAATACTTAAGGCGCGAGGTTGAATTGCAGGAGCTAATTTTAATTTATTATGAGCCCAAACAATAGATTCAATTAATTCTTGCCAATAACCACGTCCACTAAAGAGGAACATTAAACTAAAGGCAAAGATAAAGTGACCAGCCAAGAACATGATTCCATAAGCTGATAAAGCAGAACCGTAAGAATTAATTACGTTAGCGGCTTGAGCCCAAAGGAAATCACGTAACCAGCCATTAATGGTAATCGCACTATTTGCAAAGTTTCCACCAGCAATATGAGACACAGTACCATCGGGCGATACGCTACCCCAAACATCAGATTGCATTTTCCAACTAAAGTGGAATATTACAACAGAGATGGAGTTATACATCCAGAATAAACCCAAGAATACATGATCCCATCCAGAGACTTGACAAGTACCACCACGACCAGGTCCATCACAAGGGAAGCGGAAACCTAGTTCGGACTTATCAGGAACCAAGCGAGAACTGCGAGCGTAAAGAGCACCTTTAAGAAGGATTAATACGGTCACGTGAATGGTGAAAGCATGAATATGGTGAACCATAAAATCAGCTGTTCCAAGGGTAATAGGCATCATTGCCACCTTACCACCTACTGCAACAACGTCTCCACCAAAAGCAACACTAGTAGCGGCATTAGTTAAAGGAGCTGTTGCACTTGATGCAGCTGCATGAATTCCTTGCAACCATTGTGCAAAAATAGGTTGAAGTTGTATTGCACTATCTGAGAACATATCTTGAGGACGACCCAAGGCTCTCATAGTATCGTTATGAATGTATAGGCCAAAACTATGGAAGCCTAACCAAATACATACCCAGTTTAGGTGAGAAATAATTGCATCACGAGAGCGAATCATTCTGTCCAAAACATTATTAACATTCTTCGCAGGATCATAATCTCTAACCATAAAGATTGCTGCGTGAGCAGCGGCACCTACAATTAAGAAACCACCGATCCACATATGGTGAGTAAACAATGATAATTGTGTACCATAATCAGTTGCAATATAAGGATAAGGAGGCATAGCATACATGTGCTGAGCAGTGATGATACTAATAGAACCTGTCATCGCTAAGTTAATTGCTAACTGTGCATGCCAAGAAGTTGTTAAGACTTCATAAAGACCAGTATGACCTTCTCCACCAAATAGAACAGGATCACCTTTATGTCCATCAAGAATTTCTTTTATGCTGTGACCAATACCCCAGTTAGTGCGGTACATATGACCAGCAACAAGGAACATGACGGCAATAGCGACATGGTGATGAGCGATGTCTGTCATCCAAAGACCACCAGTCTGAGGATTTAAACCACCATTAAAGGTTAAGAAGTCAGAATATACACCCCAATTCAAGGTTAAAAAGGGTTTAATACCTTGTGCAAAACTTGGATAAAGTTCTGCCATCTTCGCTGCATCAAAAAATTCATGAGGCAATGGTATATCTTGAGGAGCCACACCTGCATCTAATAACTTATTTATAGGTAAAGATACGTGTATTAAGTGACCTGCCCAAGCTAAAGAACCAAGACCAATGAGTCCAGCTAAATGGTGATTGAGCATAGATTCCACATTTTGGAACCACTCTAATTTAGGAGCGGCTTTATGATAATGAAACCAACCTGCGAAGAGCATTAAACCAGCCATTACTAAACCACCAATGGCAGTACAGTAAAGCTGATACTCATTGGTGATACCAGAGGCTCTCCATAATTGGAAGAAACCAGAGGTTATTTGAATACCGTGGAAGCCACCGCCTACATCAGCATTTAAAATATCTTGACCAACAACTGACCAAACAACTTGAGCACTAGGTTTGATACCAATGGGATCGGTTAGCCACGCTTCATAATTAGAGAAACGAGCTCCGTGGAAATACATTCCACTTAACCAAACAAAGACTACTGCTAAATGACCAAAGTGTGCACTGAAGATTTTACGAGAAATATCTTCAAGATCACTGGTCTGACTATCGAAATCGTGTGCATCGGCGTGAAGGTTCCAAATCCACGTAGTGGTTTTGGGACCTCTAGCTAGAGTACGATCAAAGTGACCTGGTTTACCCCATTTCTCGAAAGAAGCGGGAACTGGATCCTTATCAACAACTACTTTAGCTTTCGCCTCTTTTTGAGGGCTTACTGTCATGAGGGATTCCTCTCTCGACAAATACTTATACTACTACATTGATAAAGATGATATAGGTTCTTTGTCACGATTGTGGAGATTGCTTAACAATATTTAAAATTTCTGTAACATTCTCTCAGATAGGGGTTTTCTTAGTATCACAAATTCGATTTCTGTCATAATTTTGTTACTTTTCTTGATATCTAAAATAATTCACAAAAAATAATTTTTAACATAGATAAAAATGAATACTTTAGATAATTCATAGAAAATAATTTTATCTAATATTTAATAATTATTATTTTATTAAATTGATGTTTAGTTAGTTGCCTAGTTTAATAAATTTAGATGTACCATTGAGAAAAATCTATTCCCATATTGATTTGCTATTGTATCTTTCGATATATCAGTGCAAAATTGAAAATTGGTAAATATGTTCAAAGAATTAATCAATATTAATCAATTAAAAATATTTTTAAGTTAAGATTTGATATTGAGTTTAGAGAAAAATAGATCATTCAAAATAATATATATCCATGAGCTTTATACAATTTTTATTTATAACTGCTTCTCAAGAAATAAAAAAGACGATCGCTTTTATTAAAAAACGATCGTCAATAATTTAATTTTGATAGTCAAGGGATATTGATTAAGCAATAGTAGCCATTTTCACATCACTACTATTAAGTAAATCTTGTAACTCATCTGAATCAACAGTTTCTTTTTCGACCAACATATCAGCTAATTTATCTAAAACTGAACGATTTTCAGTTAAGACTTGTTTGGCACGATCATAAGCACGACTAACTAATTGCGTTACTTCTTCGTCAATATTGGCTGCTGTCGTATCAGAAAAATCACGATCAGATGCTATATCACGACCCATGAAAACATTTCCATTTTGACGACCTAAAGCCACAGGGCCTAAACGTTCACTCATACCAAAACGAGTAATCATTTGACGAGCCACTCTTGCTACTTGTTGTAAATCGTTAGATGCCCCAGTAGTTACTTCTTCTTCTCCAAAGATTAACTCTTCAGCAATACGACCCCCAAGAGCAACAGCCATCTGATTTTGTAAATAAGTACGAGAATATAAACCAGATTCCATACGATCTTCACTAGGAGTAAACCATGTTAAACCACCAGCACGGCCACGAGGAATAATACTGATTTTTTGAATTGGATCATAATCAGGCATTAAAGCACCAACTAGGGCATGTCCTGCTTCGTGATAAGCAACTAATTCTTTACGTTTTTGGCTTATTACACGATTTTTCTTCTCAGGACCAGCTAAAACACGATCGATCGCATCGTTAACTTCATCCATAGAAATTTCGGTTAAATTACGACGTGCGGCTAAAATTGCTGCTTCATTGAGAAGATTAGAAAGATCTGCACCAGTAAATCCAGGGGTACGACGAGCAATTTTGTCTAACTCTACATCTGCCGCTAATGTTTTACCACGAGCGTGGACATTGAGAATTTCTGCACGACCTGCATAGTCAGGACGATCAACGACAACTTGACGATCAAAACGACCAGGACGTAAAAGAGCTGAATCTAAGACATCAGGACGATTGGTCGCAGCAACGATAATAATACCTGTATTACCTTCAAAACCATCCATTTCTGTCAGTAATTGGTTAAGAGTTTGTTCTCTTTCATCATTACCACCACCTAAACCAGCACCACGTTGACGACCTACGGCATCAATTTCATCGATAAAAACAATACAAGGGGCATTTTGTTTAGCTTGTTCAAATAAATCTCGAACACGAGATGCACCAACACCAACAAACATTTCTACAAATTCAGAACCAGAGATACTGAAGAAAGGAACGCCAGCCTCACCCGCAACGGCTTTAGCTAATAAAGTTTTACCTGTTCCTGGAGGGCCAACTAATAAAACACCTTTAGGAATTTTGGCACCGATGGCAGTGAAGCGTTCACCATTTTTAAGGAAGTCCACAACTTCAGTTAGTTCAAGTTTAGCTTGTTCAATACCTGCAACATCGCTAAAGGTCACTTGAGTTTGAGGTTCCATCTGTACTCTGGCTTTAGATTTACCAAAGTTCATCGCTTGAGAACCAGGACCACTGGAAGCACGACGTAGTAAGAAAAATAATCCTACTAATAATAGTACAGGGAAGAACAAACTACTTAATGCTCTTAACCAGAAATTATCATCACTTTGAGGTAAAACGGAAATATCAACTTTATTCTCAGATAAAATATCGATTAATTCAGGATCATTTGGTAAATTAATTAAGTAAATTTGTCCGTCTCTCGCTACGGCTCTAGCTTGAGAACGATCAGCACTCAATTGTACTCTTTTAACTTTGCTAGTTTCAACTTCATCTATAAACTGACTATATTTCCAGTTCAGTTGATTAGGTTGAGGACGATCGAATAGAGCTGTTGCTAAAGCGACTACTACTACTGCTAAAATTGCGTAGAGTCCAATATTACGCCACTTCTTATTATTCTTGCTCACTACTTAATAGCCTCCTATTTATATATATTTATTTTATCAATCAATTTTTATTAATATGACGGTTGAGCTTTTTTCTATACTTAAACCTATGTTAACTTATGTTAACTTTTTTGAGCTTGTTTTCTGATCCTAATTTCTCAAATAAATTGATAAATGATCATTTAATTAACTCCTATTGTAGTATCTGCCGTAACTTTGATCGGGATATCACGACCAATAGAGAATCATAAAAAAATAGTCCTTACCAAAAAGGCAAAGACTATTTTCATCAATTGAAATTTAGAATTAGAACTAATTAACAAGTTTTAGTCTAAATCTGGCATGGTGAGTACTGGTTCAGTCTCACGTTCAATACCTTTTTCAAAACCACCTGCTGCGGCACGTGCTCTTCCTGCATGCCATAAATGACCTACTAAAAAGAAGAAACCTAAGACGAAGTGGGAAGTAGCTAACCATGCACGAGGAGATACATAGTTAAAAGCATTTACGTCGGTAATAACTCCACCTACAGAGTTCAAAGAACCTAAAGGAGCATGAGTCATATATTCAGCGGCACGACGTACTTGCCAAGGCTGAATATCATTTCTAACTTTGTCTAAATCTAAACCATTAGGACCACGTAAAGGTTCTAACCAAGGACCACGGAAATCCCAAAAACGCATGGTTTCTCCACCAAAGATGATTTCACCTGTAGGAGAACGCATCAAGTATTTACCTAGACCAGTAGGACCTTGTGCAGAACCAACGTTAGCACCTAAGCGCTGGTCACGAATTAAGTAAGTTAAAGCTTGAGATTGAGATGCTTCAGCACCAGTAGGACCAAAGAATTCACTGGGATAAGCGGTGTTGTTGTACCAAACCATTACACAGGCGATGACTCCCATTAAGGATAAAGCACCAAGACTGTAGGAAAGGTAAGCTTCACCAGACCAAATAAATGCTCTACGAGCCCAACCAAAAGGTTTAGTGAGAATATGCCATACACCACCGAAGATACAAATTAAGCCAACCCAAATGTGACCGCCAATGATATCTTCCATATTATTCACACCGATAATCCAACCTTCTCCACCGAAAGGAGCTTTGGTTAAATAACGAAATATCACCGCAGGATTTAAAGTTGGATTGGTAATAAGGCGAACATCCCCTCCACCAGGAGCCCAAGTATCATATACACCACCGAAGAACATGGCTTTGAATACTAATAACAAGGCACCGCAACCGAGAAGAATCAAGTGATAACCAATAATATTGGTCATTTGATTTTTATCTTTCCAGTCATAACCAAAGAAATCAGAATATTCTTCTAGGGTATCAGGACCACGTAAAGCGTGATATAGTCCACCTAGTCCTAAAACAGCAGATGAGATTAAGTGAAGTACACCAGCTACAAAGAACGGAAATGTATCAACAATTTCACCACCTGGACCTACACCCCACCCTAAAGTTGCGATATGAGGTAATAGGATTAAACCCTGTTCATACATGGGTTTTTCAGGAATAAAGTGGGCTGTTACAAATAGGGTCATTGCTCCTGCCCAGAAGACAATTAACCCTGCGTGGGCGACATGAGCACCTAGCAATTTACCGGATAAGTTGATTAATCTGGCATTACCAGACCACCAAGCAAAACCAGTAGATGGTAGGTCGCGTCCACCTGCTGAATTAGAGAGCGTTACCACGTGGAAGTACCTCCTCAGGGAATACAAATTTTTTGTGGGGTTGATCTTGTGGTGCCATCCATGCACGCAACCCTTCGTTTAATAGGATGTTTTTGGTATAAAAGGTTTCAAATTCTGGATCTTCGGCTGCTCTTAACTCTTGAGATACAAAGTCATAAGCACGTAAGTTAAATGCTAAACCAACAATACCGATTGAACTCATCCATAAACCTGTTACAGGTACAAATAACATGAAAAAGTGCAACCAACGTTTGTTGGAGAAGGCAATACCGAAAATTTGAGACCAGAAACGATTAGCAGTTACCATGGAATAGGTTTCTTCTGCTTGAGTTGGTTCAAAAGCACGGAAGGTGTTTGCCTGTTCACTATCTTGGAACAAAGTATTTTCTACTGTCGCACCGTGAATCGCACATAATAATGCTCCACCTAAAATACCAGCTACACCCATCATATGGAAAGGATTGAGTGTCCAGTTGTGGAATCCTTGTAAGAATAAGATGAAACGGAAGATACCCGCTACACCAAAGCTAGGTGCAAAGAACCAGCTTGATTGTCCTAAAGGATACATTAAAAATACACTAACAAATACGGCGATAGGACCAGAGAATGCGATCGCATTGTAAGGACGAATCCCAACTAAACGAGAAATCTCAAATTGACGTAACATGAAGCCAATCAAAGCAAAGGCACCATGTAAAGCAACAAATGGCCATAAACCACCGATTTGACACCAGCGAGTAAAGTCACCTTGAGCCTCAGGTCCCCATAAAAATAGTAGGGAATGACCGAAGGCATCAGCAGGAGAAGAAACTGCAACAGTCAAAAAGTTAGCTCCTTCTAAATAGGAACTAGCCAAACCGTGGGTGTACCAAGACGTAACAAAGGTGGTACCAGTTAACCAACCGCCCAATGCTAAATATGCACAAGGAAACAGAAGAATACCAGACCAACCTACGAATACAAAGCGGTCTCTTTTGAGCCAGTCATCGAGGACATCAAATATGCCTCTTTGTGACGGCGCACGTCCGACTGCAATGGTCATAATCTTTCTTTTTTTAACGTGTCAAGTTTTACTTTTTTTAGTCTCTTTAATATTATTATTGGAGACTTAATCGCCATTAAGCAATAATAACTTATGAGCAATTAACTTTTCTTAATATAGCATGAGTTAGGAGTTAATCTAACCCTGAATCAAGCAAGGATTCAACGTAAAAAAACTTACCCTTTCTATTTTTAGCAGATTTTTTAACAAATTGTTATATCTTTCTCAGTTTTTTTTCTTTTTAGGAGTTAAATTACTGATGACATAAGTTTTAAATTAATGATTTAAACCTTGAAAATCCTTGAATAAATCACAGTCCTATCATCAACTATTTATTCCTGTGATTCGAGAATTTATCGCTGGGCATAATTAAATTCCTATTTTAGCCTGAATGCATATTCTGTTCTTTCTGACAATGCGTAACTCCTAATTATATTCATCTATGAAAAATATCTTTAATATTTATGTTAAATAATCTCTCTAAATTTTTTCTTAAATATTCTTCATTCTAGAACGACTACGAGAACGAGTGGAAGGAGGAGTTTTTAAAGGTTGATTACCACCACCCGATTGCTCTTGTCTTTGCTTCGCTTTAGCGGCACTACGACGCAAAGCTTGTAAACGTTCTTCGTATTTTTTGCGTTGACTACGGTTAGGAGTTTGTTCAATCAAAGTTTTGAAAGCACTACCTAAACTTTGATAAGCATTTTTCATTGTATAACCGAAACGAGTGGCGATTTGAATTGCTTTTTCATCAGCTTCCATTGCTTCTTTTAAAGTTTTCTCACCGTTATTTTTTTGCCATAAACGATAACCAGAAATACCACACAAGGATAAAGCTAAAAGTAATAACAAACCATCTTGTACCCACAACTCTCCCACTGCACCGCCTAAACCAATAGCTAAAGCCGCCATTTCCCATCCTTCTCGGGTGATGGTATCGGTTTGAACTCTCGCCACTTCATGCCAAAATAGTAAGTTACGTTGATCGATCGCTAAATTTTCCCATTTTGCTAAATCAATTTGAATTTCTACTTCATCTTTGCCTAATTCTTCAGTTAGAATGATCGGTGGGTTGACTTCTGTTGATGCTTCAATCATCACCCAACTTTGTAACTCTGGGGGTAACAAAGTTTTGAGTCTTCTCAATTCGTTCATTTCTGCCCTAGCGGAGGAAGTTGTATAAGAAGTCATATATCTATTTCAGCTTACTAAATCTATAATTTTTTGATCTACTACTTCTATTCTATGGTAGTTTCATTTTAGTTTAGTGGTTAATTTTAACATGGAACGTGGTTTATTATGGCTACCCCTACTTATCCTCTTTATTGGCTTAGTTTGGAGTGGTAATCGAGAATACTTAAAAGTTAAATATTATCAATCTTGGTCTGAACAATTTGATCAAGCTAAATATGATATTTATTCGGTTTTGGCTAAAAAAGGAAACTTAATTACTTGGGGTAAACCCACATCTGAAGGCATTATCAATGAAAACTCTTTTTCTTTACAAGAAATAAAAAAAATTAACTTAATAATTAAGGATAAAGTTATCCAAATTGAACAAGCACCAGAAAAAGGAGAAGCTAGTCTACAATTTTTACTACACGATAATAAAGTAATTAATGTACCATTTACGGATGTTGATTTGACGGTTAAATGGTTGAATTATTTACAAAAATTTATTTAATTTAGATCTTTTATTAATGTATGAAATATGAAAAAAATCTACTAATTTATATAAGTTAAATGTTGATAACCAATAGAAAATATAGACAACAAAAACAAGAAGATTGTACGAAAATTAATTACTCGGTTGTCAATTTATAAAATTACAAGCTATCATAGTATTGTTACTACCAATTAAGGGGCTGTAACGGTTTCGACGGGCTTGTGAAAGCTGACCCGTGATACAGGTCAAGAGTGAATCTCCTCTTGTAAATCAAAGATTCAAAAAAAATAGTAACTGCGAACAACATCGTTCCTTTTGCTCGTAAAGCCGCTCCTGTAGCTGCCTAAGACCTAAAAACTGGTTCGAGCGCTTATAATGTGACTCCGTTAAGTATTATAGGCAAAAATCAACGGATGCTATTGATTAACTGCTTCTGGTCAGTTGTTAAGCTAAGATAATACTAGAAAATCCCACCATCGGGGATAAGTGATGGTTCCCGCCTCAGGATTAGAAGGGCTAAACCTCTGAATGAGCGATAAGTGAATAAATGGTTTGGACAGCCGTTCAACTCCGCTCAGCTCCATTCTAAAAAGACATCAATGGTAAATTCGTTGGGTGTGTTTTTTCGTAAATATTAAGTACTGAAGCAGAATCAATTTGATCTTTTTAATGTCATTATAATTCTCATATCTTCTGATTTTAAATCTCATAAATTTCAGTCAGGTGGAGATAAATTGAGCTAAAATTTAAGATATATAACAAAAATGTATATTTTAGACGGCATTATTTTAATAAAAAGTCATATGAATCTTCCTATATCTTCTCATCATAACTACGATTTGACGATCGTCGGTGGTGGTATCGTTGGTACAACTTTGGCAGTAGCTTTAAAAAATGTTGGTTTAAAAATTGCCATCATTGAAGCACAAAGTCTAATAACTGTCACTAATCGTAAACGTGCCTATGCACTGTCTATTTTGAGCGGAAAAATATTACAGGAGATGGGAGTATGGCAGGATATATTTCCCCATATTGGTACGTTTAAACATATTCGTTTGAGCGATGATCTTTTTCCTTGGATAGTCAAATTTAAAACAGATGATTTGGATACAGACTATTTAGGTTATGTCGGTGAGCATCCTTACATTTTGTCTGCTTTACAAAAAGCGAGTTTAGAATCACCTCATATTACCTATTTTGAAAATGCTTCTATCAAAAACTTTAATGCAGATGCTTCTGCTACCAATTTAATCATTGAATCTGACAATCAAACTATTTCTGTGCAAACTAAATTGCTCATTGGTGCAGATGGAGCAAAATCTTCGGTAAGGGAATTTGCACAGATAAAAACTCGTGGTTGGAAATATTGGCAATCTTGTGTTGCTTTTACCATTAAACATACTGCTCCTGATAACGATATTGCCTTTGAGCGTTTTTGGCAAACAGGGCCGATGGGTATTTTACCTTTACCAGATCATCGTTGTCAGATTGTTTGGAGTGCTCCTCATGATCTGGCTCAAGAGTTGAAATCAATGTCAGATAGTGATTTTATTGATCGCTTACAATATCATTTAGAAGGATTATTAGGAGAGATAGAATTAATTAGCGATCGCATTGTTTTTCCTGTACAATTAATGCAGAGTAAGACATATATTAAGCCTCGACTCGCCTTAATTGGTGATGCGGCTCATTGTTGTCATCCCGTTGGTGGACAAGGTTTAAATTTGGGTATTAGAGATGCTGCTGCTTTAGCCCAAGTTTTAACAGTTGCTTATCGGGCAGGAGAAGATATTGGTTCAGTATCCGTCTTAAATAGATATAATAAATGGCGTAAGCAAGAGAATCTGATGATTTTAGCTTTTACTGATTTTCTCGATCGCTTTTTCTCAACTAGTTTTATACCCATTGTCGCTATACGTCGTTTAGGGTTATTAACTATGAAATATGTTAAACCTCTCAAACTTTTTGCTTTACAGTTAATGACTGGATTCAAAGGAAGAATACCTAATCTTAATTCCAACAATTAACAAGTAATATTTTGGGATTGACTGAAAAAGTGGAATAGTGAATGTAGAAGTCAGAATTGAGAAGTCAGGATAAGTATTGAAAAATAGTTAGTAATTATGCAATACCTTCGCCATTAAACTGGGATCTTCTCATAGTACATGTACCAAACCATAAAGATTTTCTCTATTTACTGATTAATATTAATTGCTTGTGGGTTTTGATGAGATAATTTTAATTATGTTTGTACCTATGATCCTGATGAGGACTGATTTTAACAAAAGAGTAGTTTATTCAATAGATATAGCTAACATTGATGATGTTATCTCTCGAATATTAGTACTATTTATTTTGGCGAAGGTATTGAATTATGGAGTCATAATTTTATTTATTGTAAGTTCCTCAAACTGCATCTCATAACTGCGAGAAATGCTATATGGTTTATCAATAAAAAAAATTCCCTATCTTAAAATTGTAGAAAAACAGGGAATTTTCTTATCTTTTTATCTGAGATACTCAAATTAAAATATCTCTGCTTAAAATTCATTTTGATTTATTATTATTGATTCTAAGTCCCAAATTATAAAGGTGCTACTTCAATAATAATTTCTGCACTAACTTCTGAATGAAGTTTGATTTCAATGGGATATTTACCAACTTTTTTAATTTCAGGTAGGGAAACATCTTGACGCTCAATTTCTAAATTAGCACTTTCTTTAATTACATCGACAACATCTTGGGTTGTTACTGTACCAAAAATAGCTTCATCTTCACCTAATTGTTTACGAACAACAAAATTGTTGATAATTTGTAAAGCAGTTTTACGAGATTTCGCTTCTTCTAAAATAGTTAATAAACGTTCTCTTTCTTTTTCTCTTCTTTGGTCTACTTGACGTAAAATACCTTCAGTTACAACCACAGCAAAACCTTGAGGTACAAGGTAGTTACGTGCATATCCAGGTGCTACATCTACTAAATCACCTCTTTTTCCTAATTTAGTAACGTCTTTATTTAATAATAGTTGTACTTTCTTTGCCATGATTACCTCTATATCTTATTTTTATTTCTTATAACGAGTACATTTAATGGGTACATTTAGTCACAATCTACTATTATATCTGATTCTGAAAATAATTAGTAAATTTTAAAAAGAATGCGATCGATTCTAGTTGACATCTAAACTCTAAAATTATTGTTCTGTATGCACTATAAAGATTGAGCTATTTGTATTTTTTGATAAGATGATAATTTATTTTTTATCTGCATGAATATAATCGACGAAATAAAATTTAGGTTCAAGCCAGATTTTTAACCATCCATAAAGGCCTAATCCTAATAAGCTAGTTATCATCATGGGGATACCAATTGTTACTAGATAAGCATCAGGTAAAATGGCTGTTATGGTCAAAATGCTAACGAAGTATCCCAATAAAATATTTTGTATTCTATGGGTAAATTTTAAGGCAGTACGACAACTTTTACAGTGTTGAGTATGTTGTTCATAGCGATCGAGCATTTGCTTATGGCTATGATTAAATTGTATCTGTTGCTGGTCAGAAATACCGATTTTTTCCCAAGGTAATTTACCATGGCAATAAGTATCAAACCATTTTCGAAATTCTATCACTAAGCGATCGGCAGTGGTTGGTAACTTATAAGCTTTTTTCCAGCTTTGTTCATTTTGTTGTAAGAACATTTCCTGTTGATGAAGTAAAACCATATCTCCATCTAAGACTAAATTTCTGGTTTTAATATGTTCCCACCATCGAGGAACTACTTTATTCGTCGCAAAATTGCGAGAAAATTGAGCAACCATTCTACATTTACCAGGCATTATGGGAATACAATAAGTAATTAAACCAAGTTGATTTCCCTGATCACCAAAAGTCATCGCATACTCTAATCGAGTAGGAGGTTCAAAGGTTATGGTTGTATTTAATCCACTAGTAGTTTTTGCTTCAATTAATTTCGCCGAAGATTTAACTATTTCTATAGGAATTGGTTTAGCACTTTTGCGATTTCCCTGTACACCATGATGAGAAAAATTTACATGACTGGGATCAACTACATTTTCAATAAAAGTTTGCCAATCATATTCTAAATCTCTCACCATAGAAGACCAAATAAATCCTTTTTTAGCATTAATTTGATCAGAAAGAGGTAGAGGTGTTTTATTTGCTAAATCTGGTGTTGTTGCGTCTGCCCAAACCCATAATAAATCATTGGCTTCACAGGTAGGAAAAATTGTGACGGCGAAGTTCTGTTTATTTTTTTTGATTAAATCGGGATTTTCTGCCTGAGGAATGCAAGTACAAATACCTTGTTGATCAAATTGCCAGCCATGGTAACTGCACATTAAGTTACCTGTTTGTTCATCAATACGACCTTCACTTAGTGGTGCGAGACGATGAGGACATTTATCTAAAAAAACTTGGTAAGTTGAAGCGATGTTTTTTTTCCATATTACTATAGGCTGTCCCAATAAAGTAAAAGATGTCGGGCGATCGAATTCTAAATCTTCAACAGGAGAAATGGGATACCAATTTTGAAAAAAATTAAACTCTGAAGACATTCTTAAATTATGGAACTAATCTGCTTATTTGTCATCTTATCTTAAATGTCTGCTAAATGCTCCCGTTAAAAACTAAGACACCTATTAGTTTTTTATTCAAAAACCTGTTTTATGAAATAAGATGTCTTTGTATGCAAGTACTTAGATAAGATAAATTTATAATCACTAATCATATCGACTTACAAGGGAAAAAAGTAAACTATGATTCATTTTTGGTATCAAGTATATAATTTTTGCTGTAAAACTACTCAACGAGTAGCAACAAGATTATTGGTTGATTTTGGACAATTAGAAGCAATTCAAAAAGCAGATGGTAGTCTTGTTACCGAAGCTGATAAATGGGCAGATTCACAAATTAGACAGGCAATTAAACAATGTTTTCCCACTCATGGTGTTTTAACCGAAGAGACAGAACATATCTTACCTGATAATGATTGGTGTTGGGTCATTGATCCTATCGATGGTACGACTAATTTTACCAGAGGTCTTTCCATTTGGGGAATTTCGATCGGCTTACTTTATCAAGGTATTCCTGTTTTTGGCTTTGTTTACTTTCCTCAAATTCAACAGACTTATCACGGATACTATTATGGTAATACTGGTTTAACGGGCCCTCAAGGTTCTTTTCTCAATGGTAATCTCATTTATACTAGTCAAGCACAAGCAAATCTCAATCAGGTATTTACTCTTTGTACTAGAAGTATCCAAGTATTAAATGGTGATTTTCCTTCTAAGGTAAGAATAACAGGAGTAACTAGTTATGATTTAGCTTTAGTCGCTTGCGGTGCAACATTAGGAACATTAGAAAGAAGCCCCAAAATTTGGGATATAGCTGGAGGGTATCCTATTTTATATGGTGCTGGAGGTAAATTTATTAATCTCGATACGAGTAGTAAGGAGATTGTTTTTCCTCTTACAAAAGGTGTGAACTATGGTGCAATTCCTTTTCCTTGTTTAGCAATTGCTAATGAAGATTTAATTTCTGTGTTTAAACCTTACGCTGACAAAATTAATCCTCAAATAAATTTTGTTTAACTACTTTAATCAAATGTTTATTATTAACCACAGAGAACACGGAAGACAGAGAGATTAACGTTTTTGATGTGGGTTTGTTAACCATGAGAGAGAGTACTCAAAAAATAGTTTCTAACCAAAGTTTGATTGACATGAAATTTTATTTTCTTTGTTTATTTTGGCGAAGGTGTTGTTCATAGTAAGATATAATATTCGAGCAAATTTGATCCGTAAGATAGGTAATGTCTGACAAATTTTCCCACCGTACTAAAATTGTAGCTACCGTCGGTCCTGGTTGTGCAACTCCCCAAATGTTACGTAAAATGATATTGGCAGGTGCTAATACTTTTCGTCTTAATTTCTCTCATGGTACTCATGAAGTACATCAAACGAGTATTCGCATGATTAGACAAGTAGAGAATGAATTAAATACACCTGTTGGTATTTTGCAAGATTTACAAGGACCCAAAATTAGAGTTGGAAAATTTGAATGTAATGCTCCAAAAGGGAAAGAAGGTGAAGGTGCAGGATATATTGAGTTGAAAGAGGGGGGTTTTTATACCTTAACCAGTAGAAATGTGGAATGTAACGAAAAAATTAGTTTTGTTAGTTGTGAAGGTGTTGATTTATCGAAAGAAGTTCCCTTAGAATCGACTATTCTTCTGGATGATGGCAGACTGGAAATGCGAGTGAAAGAAGTCGATCAAGAACAAAAAGATCTTCATTGTCAAGTTATTGTTGGTGGTAGACTTTCTAGTAATAAAGGTGTTAATTTCCCCAATGTAGGTCTTTCGGTAAAAGCCTTGACAAATAAGGATAAGAAAGATTTAATGTTTGGGTTAGATCAAAGGGTTGATTGGGTTGCTCTTAGTTTTGTTTGTAAACCTCAAGATATTTTAGAAATCAAAGATTTAATTAGTAGTGCTGGTAAATCCACTCCTGTTATTGCTAAAATCGAAAAACATGAAGCGATCGAACAAATGGAAGAAATTTTGGCTTTGTGTGATGGAGTTATGGTAGCTCGAGGTGATTTAGGAGTTGAATTACCTCCAGAAGATGTACCAATTTTACAAAAATGTCTCATTCGTACTGCTAATCGTTTAGGTATTCCTATTATTACGGCAACTCAAATGCTCGATAGCATGGTTAGTAGTCCTAGTCCGACTCGTGCAGAAGTTTCTGATGTAGCTAATGCCATCATTGATGGTACAGATGCTGTTATGCTTTCCAATGAAACAGCAGTAGGTAAATATCCCGTTCAAGCAGTCGCCACTATGGCAAAAATTGCCGCTCGTATTGAAAGAGAAAAAATATCCCCTAGTTATGATTATGAACGTAGTACTTCTTCTGTGAGTGAAAATCAAAGAGATTCTTTTAATAATGAAAACATTCCCACAGCTATTGCCGCAGCGGTTAGTCAAATAGCAGAACAATTAAATGCTACTGCCATTATGACCTTGACAAAATCAGGTGCCACGGCTCGTAATGTCTCTAAATTTCGTCCTCAAACTCCTATTTTTGCCATTACACCCCATGTAAATGTTTCCCGTCAATTACAGTTAGTTTGGGGTGTTAAACCATTATTACTCTTGGATTTACCGGGTTTAAATAAAGTATTTAAAGCTGCAATTAATGTTGGTAGGGAAAAAAGATTATTAAAAGATGGTGATTTGGTCGTGATGACCGCTGGTACATTGCAAGGTGTATCGGGTTCAACTGATTTGGTCAAAGTAGAAATTGTCAAGGGTTTATTGAGTCCCGGTGTTGGGATTGGACAAGGTGTTATCACAGGTAGAGCAAAGGTCATTAATGATCTTACCAATCTGAATAATTTTAAGATCGGTGATATTTTGGTGACTAAATCTACAGATAATCAATATGTTGATTTAATGCGTACCGCTTCTGCTATTATTACCGAAGAAACAGGAGTTCGTTCTCATGGAGCTCAAATTGGCCTACGTTTAGGCATTCCTGTAATTGTGGGGGTAAAAGATGCCACTACCATGATTAGAGATGCTAGTTTTATTACCCTTAATATTGAACAAGGGTTGGTTTATTTGGGAGCAAGTGGGAATCAGGATGGAGTCGATGGTTAAGGCTTTTTTTTAAGAGATTTAGAACCATCGAACCCTATAATTACCTATTTAAATTTTAATTTTTCTTCTGTTTTTCTTTAAATAAAAGGTTTGTGTCCCAATTTTGTCGGTCAGAAGAATTAACACCCTAGAGAATAGTCAGCACATAATACGATCACTCATTTCCAAAACATATAATTACATCAATTGATTACAATTCAGTCTTCATAAGTTTTTTGATGATCTAGGTAAAAAATAGTAGCAAGGATAAACGAATTTATCAGGATTTTATGTCATTGGTAGATGATCGCACTAATTGATAAATTATCGTCTTTTGAACGGCGGAAAACTTTATAATGTAAGCTGTTTATCCTCAATTATCTTGTTCTCTTTTTCAAATTTAGTGAATGGTGAGTCACAACATAATGCGATCGCAACCAATTAAAACATATTCTTGTACTCTAGTTCTACAATAGTATTGTATCTATAGTACTATTAATCTTCTTGACATCCTCCCAGCGTCGGAGACGCGGGATTCCTAAGAAATCTAGAGGTTCT
>JAAHTG010001031.1_pt1 | contig 20797 bp, 16 predicted proteins | sample 6116081 | NCBI WGS metagenome assembly JAAHTG01 (sample SAMN13939989, study PRJNA603662) | sponge metagenome | isolation source: marine sponge | host: Mycale hentscheli | place: New Zealand | collected 2005 | reverse complement strand
CCCGCAAACTATCAGACGATGAAGTCAAAATGTACTTCATCGCAAACTTTGTTGCTACAGATAACCCCTCTGCCGTATGGGTCGGTGAGATCATGCAGAGTGGAGAAAGAAACTATAATGAGTTGAGTAAGAAGTATCAGAGCCTTACCTACACATTTACTGAAGAGTGTCGTACTATATTTGATGAAATGACTTTAGAGGCGGCATTCTCCTGTAAGAGGGGTCATCCACCTATAGTCAAGAGATATCTAGCCAGTGAGATGACTATTGAGACTCTAACTATGTTAGACATTGTCTTTAACTTCTCAGCTAAGCTGGATGGTAAACTAACAGACCCAGTATGGGAAACTATTTCAATGAAAGTAAAGAAATATCGTCCGTTCATAAATATTGATGTTGCTAAATGCAAGAAAATCCTTAGGGAGTGTATCAATGGATAACGAGCGTTTTTTCGACTCAGACATTGTAATGGCAGCTATCGAAGATATTTCCGATATGCAGAACCAAGTACTTCTATTCAGTCAGTACGCGGACTTTGCTTCAGTGCAAGACCAAAAAGAAAACCTAGTCCTATTAAAGGAACTACACGCAAAGCAGAAGAATATGTGCTTCCGCTGCATCTTATCTACTGATACAGATGCTAAGCTACTACTAGAAGACGTCATACAGCACTTTGAGGGCTATGGTCATAAAGTTGACCGTAATAACCCAATGGAGGTATTTGAAGAAGTATATCTAGACTTACTAGAAATTGAAAAGGGTATTATTTTTGCTGAAGAGCATGGCTATTATCCTGATGAAGAGTCCGGTGGTGAAACACCACGTGGTCTGTAACAGAACTGTCCACTAGGCTTGGCATCCTACCGGTTGTGCCCTATAATAAGTAGGTCGCACACACGACAAGTACCGCCGTTTATCCAACGAATCCAAACATCCATGTCATTTAAAGATCTTAAGAAGCAGTCCTCTCTTGGAGCCTTGACCCAAAAGCTCGTCAAGGAAGTAGAGAAGATGAATACTGCTAACTCCAGTGCTGATGAGCGCTACTGGAAGCTAGAATGTGATAAAGCCCAAAACGGTTACGCAGTTATTCGTTTCCTCCCCGCACCAAACGGCGAAGATATGCCGTTCGTAAAACTATATTCTCACGCCTTCCAAGGTAAAGGTGGATGGTATATTGAAAATAGTCTAACTACACTCAACCAGAAGGATCCAGTATCCGAGTACAATTCAGAACTATGGAACAATGGTACTGATGCTGGTAAGGAGCAAGCACGTAAGCAAAAGCGTAAGCTTACATATGTTGCTAACATTATGGTCATCAAAGACCCAGCAAACCCACAGAACGAAGGTGGAGTATTCCTCTACAAGTTCGGTAAGAAGATCTTCGACAAGGTCATGTCTGCTATGCAGCCTGAGTTTGAAGACGAAGAAGCCATCAACCCATTCGACTTCTGGGAAGGCGCTAGCTTCAAGCTCAAGGCTAAGAACGTTGCTGGTTACCGCAACTATGACTCCTCTGAGTTTGCGAAGGTAGAGCCCCTTCTAGGTGGAGATGACGATGCACTTGAAGCACTATGGAACAAAGAGAACTCACTGTCAGAGCTAGTAGCTGCTGACCAGTTCAAGGACTATGAAGTACTCAAGAAGCGCTTTAATCAAGTTCTGGGTTTGGGTGCTCCTAGCAGCCGCCCAGCCGCCCAGGAAGACTCTGGTGATGAGGACATTGAAGCACAGCTACGCTCTGCTCGTCCCGCCTTCAAGAAGGAAGAAACATCATACAGTGAGCCTGAGCTACCAGCAACATCAATTCCAGAGCCTGCCTCTAGTGATGATGACGATGCCCTCAGCTGGTTCCAAAGCCTAGCTGACGACTGATTATACGCCGAGATCTTTCTCGGTCATTATCTTAAACTCCCAACCTTGATCTAAACAGAATTCTTTAGCAGCATTCCATTTAGCCTGGTTCTGGGAATACATAGCCTCCGCAATGAGAACGTTCTTTGTACGACGTTTGTATTGCGGGGGCTTTGTTTCTTTTAGGGGTTTTACTTCAATTAGTATCTTTTTTAAGTTGCCTTGTCTGTCTATGGATTCAATGTAGAAGTCTGGGAAATACTTGGCGGGTCTCTTCTTTACTGGATTGTAATACGGTATATTGATCTCCTCGGATGCCCAACGCTTTATGGCATCCTTGGTGTCACAATATACGCAAAACTTTCTTTCCCACAATGATCTATAAACAATCATATTGGGATTACCAATATATTTCTTTGGATTCACTGGTTTATAGATTCCCTTATAGGACATAAATAGAACAGGTAGTTTGTTTGTATTTAGTGTGCCTAGACAGCTAAAGATAGAAGATGTCAAACCACTAATCGGTAATTTGTCAAGGTCAAATTACTATCAGGTAGAGTTTGGCGGTCTTTCCTCTGGATTGAGGGGTTTTTTGGGACAACGTGGTGTAGATAATTCTTTTATAACAGAAGATTCTGGTCTTCTTTGTTATGGCGCCCAACTTCCTGGGTCATCATTGGCGGGTATTGAATCCACTAACTTTGCTGGTATTACAGAAACAATGGCTCATAGGAGGATCTATACCTCATTGAGTTTGGAGTTTTATTGTGATACTAGGTATAGATCACTTAAGTTTTTTGAGCACTGGATGGAATATGCTGCTAGTGGCAATGGTTTTGGTGGTTACGCAGATAGTAATTACACATATAGGATGAATTATCCTAATGACTCATCAACTGGATATAAGTGTAACTCTACAAAAATATATAAGTTTGAATCTGATGTTGAGAGGATGATGGAATATTCATTCCTAGGGCTATTTCCAATCAATCTATCATCAACACCAGTCAGATATGGACCCAATAGTGAATTGACTAGGGTGAATTGTGAGTTTAGGTATGATAGATATATTGCGGGTTCTATCTTATCCTATGATGTTGTAAGGGGATTTGGCTATAATCTAGGCTCTGGACTGGTAAATGCTGCTCAAGATGGCTTAGAAAATGCTATTCCAGGATTTACTCGCAATTTGACTGGAATTACCGATACAATCAATAGGATATCTGGACCTGTTTCAGATGTTCTTAATCTTTTCACTAACTAAATACATAAAAGCTGAAGAATCATGGCATTAAGAAGACAACTTCAGTATCCCACCAATATTGCCAGTGGCAATAATGATTACTTTATGATAAATATTTTTAATTTTAAGCCACCTAATCCTTCAGGATTTAGTGGCGGGTCAGGTGGTATCTTTGATATTCGGGGTAGTCAAGCTACTAGAAGTTTGAGAGATAGTATAGGAAATATTATCTTACCAATGCCAGATAATATCACTGATTCAAATTCTGTTACTTGGGACCAAGATAGTATAAATTCTCTTCAATTGGCTGGTCTTAATGCTGCTGAAAATGCTATTGATAGTGTAAAAACAGAAAAGACACTAGGTGAGAATACCAAGGCTCTCGCAGAGTCAGTTAAAGGCAGCTTTGATGGAGCTCTAAATGCTCTAAAGGATCCAAAACTTGCTGATGCTGTTAAAAAGGCATTGGTTGGTGAGGCAATTAATGTTTTTGGTGGTAATTTGTCTGCCAATTCAATAATTGCTAGAACTTCTGGTCAAGTATTAAATCCAAACCTTGAGCTTCTATTTAAAGGTGTTATTTTGAGGGAGTTTAATTATAGCTTCAGCCTCACGCCAAGAGATGCTAATGAGTCTGCGCAAATTAAGGGAATTATTAATCTTTTAAAGAGAAGTATGGCTGCTAAAAGTACTGCTTCCAGTGGTGCTGGTGCTGGTGCTTTTATTCAATCTCCAGATGTTTTCCAGCCTAAATTCATGCAGGGTCCTGGTGCTCATCCATTTTTATATACTATAAGACAATCAGCTTTGGTTGGAATGAATGTCAATTATGTTGGTACTGGATCATATGCCACTTATAGTGATGGTACTCCAGTGAAAATGGAGATGCAACTTAGGTTTAGAGAACTGAGCCCAGTATATAATGAAGATTATGCTGATGTAACAGATGGAGTTGGATTCTGATGTCATATTTTAGACAGTTACCAAATATTCAATATCAAAACTTTTTGAATTCTAGTACAGGATCTCAAGATTATATCCTAATGAAGAATATTTTCCTTAGGGGAAAATTGAGAGATGATCTACAGAATAATGTAACAGTATTTCAGAAATATCAGATTCGTGGTGATGAAAGACCTGATCAGATAGCATACAATGTATATGGTGCGTCTGACCTTGATTGGGTTGTTCTTGTAACCGCCGACATTATAAACTTTCAAAATGATTATCCAATCACATCACAGCAATTATATGACTATGTTACAGAAAAGTATGGTCAGGCTGCCAATGATGTCAATCAATATGTAAGTACTGAGGTTAGAGATGATCAAGGTAGATTAATTTACCCAAGAGGAGTTGTAGTTGCCCCAGATTTTACTATCCCCGATCCTAATAATCCTTTGGCAACAATCTCCCCAGTAACCGCAATATCTAACTTTGAATATGAGACCAACAGAAACGATGCTAAAAGAAATATATTTATATTGAGACCTGCTTATCTGAATCAGTTCCTTAATGATATGCGAGACATTTCTAGGTATGGATTTAACTCCGAATATATTAATTCGGATACTATTAGAGCATCTAATACAAAAACTACTAGTCCATAATGGCTAAAAGAAAAGGCAAAACTAAATCTAATAATAGAATTCGCGGATTACTGGACGAGATTAATGGTGCAGAGTACGCCGAAGATATTATGGATGATCTCATACCACTATTGAGTGATACTCAAACACAAATGCCAATCCCAGGTAAGGTATATGTGTACGTATACTTTGCATCAACTCCAAATTTACTTAGTGACAGATACCCCATAGTTCAGGTCAAGGGAGTATATGACTGGGGGTGGACTGGTATGAATTTGCATATTGGTCAGCAAAGAAACTATAATTTTGGGGGAAATACAACCCCTCTGTTTATGCTAATGCCTAGTGAAGTTCAGTCTGCTCTGACGTTACCTTTAATGAGATTATATCAGAATTAGGTGTCTAAATAACTGTAGCATTCCCTTTATTATAATATGGCTCTTCCAAAGATCGCCAAAGTGACCCATGAGGCAGTTGTACCTTCTACGGGAAAAAAAGTTAAGTTTCGCCCCTTTCTAGTTAAAGAGGAGAAAGTTCTCATTTTAGCCCGTGAATCCAACGACCAAAATGAAATGGTCCGAGCGATTAAAGATGTTATTGAGGCATGTGTAATTACTAAAGGATTTTCTAGCGAAAATCTAGCAACATTTGATATTGAATACTTATTCTTATGTATCCGTGGCAAGTCCATTGGAGAAGATGTTGAAGTTATTATCACTTGCCCAGATGATGGGATAACAAAAGTAACCGAGACAATCTTTTTAGATGAAGTTAAAGTTATTTTTGACAGTGAACACACACCTAATGTCAAAATTGATGATACTTATTCTGTCCAGATGAAGTATCCTAGTATTGAAAATGTTATGAGTGCTGACAATGATGACGTAAGTATCGTTGAAAGTCTAGATTTAATCGCCTCCTGTATTGGTATGGTCTTCTCCGAAGAAGAGTCTTGGGCATCATCTGAATCTACTAGGGCTGAGTTAATTGAATGGATTGAAGACTTAGAACCAAAGCAGTTTGAAGGAATTGAAAAGTTCTTTACAACAATGCCTAAACTGAGTCACACTATTAAAGTTACTAATCCAGAAACTAAAGTAGTTAGTGATGTTGTACTTGAGGGGCTAGGATCTTTTTTCGCATAAGTATGGCTCATGAAGACCTTGAGTCATACTACAAAACAAACTTTGCGCTAATCCAACACCATAAATACAGTCTTAGAGACATTGAAGATCTAATCCCTTGGGAGAGAGATATATATGTCACTCTATTAAAAAACTGGATTGAGGAAGAAGAACAGCGTATGGCAAAACAGTAATACTACAAATGAGTTTATTTGGAGCTGCCACTTCAGGTATTGATCCCCAATCAGGGGCATACCTGTCAAAAGAACAGAGAGTCGCTATGTTCCGCGCTTCGCGTGGAATGCGTGGCGGGGGTGCTGGTGGTGCAAATTCAGGTGGTGCTAGAGCAACAGTGGAGCCGAAGGCTGCTATCGTTGTTGCTAATAAATTTTCAGAAATAACGCGAACTTTAAATACTAATTTTCAACGGTCAGCAACTAATATTTCCGACCAAGCTCGGTCTAATAAGCAGTCTATTGAAAATCTTTATAATATTATCTCTAACAAGAGAACACAAGAATTAAAAACAGAGAAAGAAGAAACTAGACAAACAGCATTAAGAGTTGAGAAGAATAAGAGAGCAACTAGAGAAAATTTTGTAGAGGGAATATCAAAGGCGGCTGCAGCTGCTATCGCCCCTTTACAAAAGGTTGCGAAAAAAACAAGTAGTATTCTTGGTGGATTCTGGGATAGATTAAAAAAAGCTCTACTATTATTGGGTGCTGCTTGGTTAATTGATAATTTACCACAAATACTTCAAAATATAGAGTCATTTAGCTTTGATGTTGAGTCTTGTAAGGAAGCTCTGATAGCTACTTTACCAAATATTCGTGGTGTTTTTGGGGTATTTGATAAAATCTTTAGGGCTGGAGTCAGGGGGGTACGTAGAATTGCTGGCGCAGCATTTAGATTGGCTAGGAATATCGCATCTTCTGCATTTAGAGTAGCTAGGAAAGTATTTAATGCTATAAAAAGAGTAACTTCAAAGGTAGTTGGTGCTATAGTTAATGGTATTAAAAAGGTAGTTGGTGGTTTAGCTAGATCTCTGAATTCGGCTAGAAGGGCTATTGCTGAAGTAGCAGGTAAAGCTGGGACGGCTCTTAACGGCGCACCAGCTAAAGCAGGTGAGCCAGCCAAGAAAGGTCTCTTTGGCAATATTCTTTCTAAAATGAAAGAGGGTGGGAGCAAAATTAAATCTTTTGCTGGCAGAGTTGGTGGTCGGCTTGGCATGGATAAGATGCGGGAGGGTGCTGGTAATTTTATGAGAGGATTTAAAGACCTAGCTGGTAAGGCAGCAGAAAAACTAAATCCTCTACAGTCATATGCTACATCGCAAGGTATTGCGAAAGGTAGTGGTACTAGTAGATTAACTGGAATAACTAGTCTGTTAGAGAAGGTTTTTAGTGCAGCTGGTATCGCTGGTAAGGCAGGTAAAAAGTTACTATCAGGTATTGCAAAAATAGCAAGACCTCTTCTGAGACTTCCTGGAATTGGTATTGCGGTTGATATAGCACTCAATAAAGCAGGCGGTCAAGGTAATGAAGAGGCTCTTATTAGAGGACTTGCTTCTGGTATTTCTGGTATGGTTGGAATGAAGGCTGGTGCCACTGTTGGTGCTGCTATAGGTACCGTAGCAATCCCAATTCCCGTTATTGGTACTGGTGTTGGTGGAATTTTAGGTGGTCTTATTGGTAGTATTCTTGCTGCAAATACAGCTGATGCTTTGGCTAAAGCGGGGCTACAAATGGCGGGAAGGGATACTACTTCTGACCGGACTATGAGTGCCAATTATGGCAGTATTGTTGAAAATATTACCAATAATAATAATAGTGCTACTGTTAGTCCTGCTGTTGACAAAACTCACCCAGAAAAATCCATTAAAATTGCTCCAGGCGATCGTGTCGGTGCTGATGGTACTAGCACACCAGATGGTATGCAATTATCTAGTGGGCAATTTGAGAGTTCATTCAACTTCGAGGAACTTCCTCCAATTATGTCCACTATGCCTGGTAGCAAAAAAGAGGCAACAGTCCTACCACAGCAAGATGTTCCTAACATTAGTACTAGGGATCCTCAGAGTGATATATACAGGCAAATGGCTGGGGAATTGTATGAACTATCAGGTGCTTTCTAATGGCTAATGCTGCCGTAACAAAAGCAATGGGAATTGCTAAAAATTTAGTATCATCTTCCAAGAAATTTCTTGTGGGGGTGAAAGCTTCTACTGAATCTAAATCTACAGTAGAAAATACTGGAACTAAGATAAGATCTACTAGTATTAAAATTAAGAATGAAAATGTACGCCAATCGAGGAATGAAAAAAATATTATTGAGAGTAAAGAAAGGAAGGAGCGTGAGAGTAAAGTTGAGACTGGTGTTAAGCCAATAGCAAAAAGGATAGTTGATCTGGTTATTAAAAAGCCATTCGCATCTTTCTGGAAACTTATTGGTGCTTGGATAGTTAAAAATTTACCTTGGGTAATAGATCAGGTTGAAATTTTTACCAAGAAAGTAAAGATATTTGTGGCATCCGTTAAGTCAGCAATGAACGCAACGGGTTCAGTATTTAAGTCCCTAGGTAAAGTTCTTTCAGCTTTTGCTAAAAATGTGAGAGATTTTGATTTCACTGATAAGTCTGGCAGAATTGCTGCTGCTAGAAATGAATTGGATGAGAATGTTGAGGAAGTCAAAGATTCTTTTGCCGAAATGGGTGCGGTGTGGAGTAGGGAAGAAGAGGAGTTGGATTATATATTGGAAAAATTTGAAAGTGACGCAACTATATCGCAAATACGTGCTGACATAGAATCGGGATTAAACTTAAAAGAAGAGTCAGCTGCTCAACCACAAGAGTCAGTTGCTCAACCACAAACACCTGTTGTTGGGAAAGGTAGCAAAGAGACAGGTTCCGCAAGGGGTGGCTATGATAAGCTATTGACGTTTATTTCTAAAGGTGAGGGTGGTTATAACGCAATGAACCAAGGAACTATTGGTAACAAGATTGTTGGTAGTACTAATGAGTCTAAAACTAAAATTGGTAAGGATCTAACCAGTATGACTATTGGTGAAATTATGAAGCGTCAAAAATATATTATGAATGGATCTAATCCTCAAATAGGTGACTATGGTATCTTTGCGGCTGGGGCATATCAAATAATTCCAGGTACAATGCCATCTGCGTTGAAATTTTCTGGTCTGAAAGAAAGTGATTTGTTTAGTAAAGAAAACCAAGATAAACTTGCGATTGGTCTAATCAATTCAATTCCTGCCGCAAAAAGTTATCTTGAAGGCAATAGTGATGATGAGATTGGGGCTGCTAAAGGTTTATCGAAGATGTGGGCGTCTATACCAAATCCTGATACAAATAAGTCTGCCTATGGTAGTGGCAATGCCGCTGGTCATACTACAGGTGAAACTTTTTCAGTACTTAGTGATACTAAAAAGGATATTAGTATGCCTAAATCTTCTTCCCGACCAGAGCAAAAGCCACCAAATGTTCAGGCTCCACAGCCAGCATCAGCTCCCACTGGAACATCTACAGTTAAAGATGAGTTTATGGGTGGAAAGTCTAGTAAAATTGTAACTACTAGTAAATTCGGTATGAGAGATCATCCTGTATCAGGTGGTTATAAAATGCATAATGGTATTGACCTAGCTCCACCTGGACCTGGTTATAGGGTAGCATTGAAAGTTACTGGTAAAGTTACTAGAGTAGATTTTCACCAGAGCGGATATGGTAATTTTGTAATTATCACTTCTAAAGAAACTGGGAAGAGTTATATGTTTGCTCATCTCAAATCTGTTTACGTAAAGAATGGTGATGCCTATACTGGGCAGGCTATTGGCGAGATTGGTGATACTGGAATTGGTACTGGTATTCACCTTCATTATGAGGTTTATATTGGTGGTAAGAATGGTAAGGCGATTAATCCACAACCATATCTTAATCTGATAAGTATCGGCAAGGAACTTTCAAAGAAAGCTGCAGGTGCTCCAGCCCAGAGTGGATTGTCTGGAGCAAAGACTATGCTCTTGGATGGATTGGCTTCGATTACAACTGGGGCGGCTAAAGTTATTAATAATACAACTGTGTTAAAGCAAAAAGAATATTTTGTGCCAGATAAATAGAGTTGGTGAACCTGTATTGTAATGTCAATTAGACCATCTCTATATAGAGTTTTAACAATTAACAAGGATGGCGAGTCTGCTGATTTTAGACTAGCTGCCACATCTATTGATTTTTATGAGGACATTTTTTGTCCCACAGTCTCCTGTACTATTCAGGTTGCCAACTCCGGTGGGGCTATTAAAAATAAACAAACTGGTAAATATGTTTCTCTTTATGAGGGGATGCAAATCAGAGGTGGAGAGGAAGTTGAGCTGTTAATTGCTTCTAATTCAGGTACTAATGAGGATCTGGACTACTTTACTAGTAGATCATTATATGTCAATGAGATAAGTAGTCTAATTAGAGATGATAGATCAGAGTTCTTTAAACTACATCTATTTTCTAGAGAGGCTTACGACAATGAGCTAGTATTTCTTGAAAAGAAATATAACGAATCTACTAGAATTAGTGATCACGTAGAAACAATTATAGAAGAATCCTTTAAAACTGCTGATGAATCTGATATTGATCCAACTTCAGCCAATTATGGTTTCTGGGGGAGTCAGATGAAGCCCTTTGAGGCTATAATGAAACTGGCGAGTAAATCTACTTCAGAAGATACATTAACATCAGCAGCAGGTTTCTTTTTCTATCAGACTAGGAGGGGTTTTTCTTTCAAGTCTATTGATAGTTTAGTATCACAATCAGTAGAAGTTCCCAAGTATGTTTATACTGAATATAACTCAAGCCCAGGGGAGTTTAAGCCAAGAGGAGATTTAACTTCTCTTGATTATAAAATTAATCACTTCACAATTAACAAAACCGAAAGTTTAGTTGGAGATTTGCGTAAGGGTGTTATATCTTCCGCTAGAAGAATTTTTGATCCAGTATCTTTTAATGTAACAGTTGACAATGATTTCACTCAAGATGATTATGGCTCAATTCCAACGTTGGGCGGTTCTTTCGAGGAAGAAGCCCCAAAATTAGGTAAAACAGATTTATCAACTATACCAACAAAAATTATTACAGCGACTTTAGATCAAGGAACTGCCAATCCAGAAGTCAGTACTGATACTAATCTTGATCCAAATATATTCGCATCTCAAAGAAAGATGAGATACAATAAACTATTCAGCCAATCTGTCAGTATCCAAGTTCCATTAAACACAAAACTTCACGCAGGGGATCTCGTAGATTGTGTATTTCCGAGTATTGGTGATAGTGAACTTCAGGAGCCAGATAGGACGCAAATTAGTGGTATATATATGATAAAGGAATTGTGTCATCACTATGACCCAAGAGCATCCTATACATCTATGATGTTAATTAGAGACACTTACGGTGAGAGGCAAAAGAAATGAGACTCTTTTTTGGTAGAATTGCTCCAACAGAACCTCAACAAGCACAGCTAGCTGGTGGTGGATGGTCCTGGAGATATAAGGTTCGTATATTCGATAAACATTCACCCGACAAAGATGTATTGCCTGATGATGATCTTCCTTGGGCTCAAGTTTTAATGCCCGTAACGGCTGGTTCTGGTGCGGCAAATTATGCTCAGACACCGGCATTGAATCAGGGTGATACTGTTAGTGTTGCTTATTATGATGAAGGTGAGGAGCAACCAATTATTACTGGAGTGCTACCAAGAACAGATATTGTATCAAGTGGTGAGCCACAGGATAAAGGTAGAACTGGGTTTATCCCGCATACTGGATTTTCAGAGACTAAAGGTAAAAATAGTAAAGTTCCTGATGACGAATCAAATCAAAATAATTCAAAGAGTCAGCCATCAAAAAGAACTGATAAGTTAGCTTCAGCTGTTGGTAGTAAGATTGCTCTTGCTGATACGTGTGATCCTAATGCATATAAAACTGCTGCCGTAACGACAGAACTTAATAATCTTCTTAATGAAATTAAGAAGTATTCTGACAATGCGGCTCGTGTTGAGTCTATGATTGCTGGTTCTATTGATAGAATCCACGCCCTAGTAAATCCTTATGTTGGTGAGATGATCTTCAATTTATTTGAAGGTTTAGTACCACTATTAAATGCTGGATTGAGTGCTTTATATAAGAAGATATTTGCTGCTGTACTTGCTTCCACTGGTTCCCCAATCAAAGCTAAACTTGCCGCTGAAGCTGCTTTGATAGCACTTCAACCTCCTGTTATGGCATTGCAGGCAGCCATTCAGTTGGTTGCCAATTCTGTGGTTTCTGGTATGTTGGAGAAAGTTGAGGACTTGGTGCGAGACACTATTGAAAACAATGACCAATTTTCATCCTGTGCAGGTGCTCAATTTAACTCCGCATTAGTGAATTCAATTATTAATGATATTGAAGAGGGTGTAGAACCTCTATTGAAGGCAGTATCTATTATCTTGAGTGGTGGATTTAGTGCTGAAAATGCTTTAAGATCTACGTTAGATATTGTTAAGGATTTTGCTGGTGGACTACTAGCCCAGAATCAAGGCGCTAACAAATGTGGTGGTCTTGTAAAAGAATATGTTGTTGGTCTAGGTGCTGCTGAAAGCTTTGGTGATATTCTTGGTGATGTTCTTAAGGCTGCCAACATTGCTAATGGTGCTATTGAAGAAATTACTGGTGAGGTTGATAGCCTTACGCAGCAGTTTGGTGATTTTCCATTCTTAAGTAACTATACTGGCAAGGAAAGTGCTATCTCCAATTGCACTACTGCTTTACCCGATACGTGTTTTGGTCCTCAAGTTAAGATTTTTGGTGGTAGAGGTAGAGGGGCAGCAGGTCAAGCTTTTGTTGGTAGATATGTTGATAGTGTAGATGAAAGAACCATTACAGATAAGCAGGGTGGTGTCGTATCTGTTGAGGTTACTGATGGTGGTGAAGATTATATCTATCCTCCATTTGTTGAAATTGAGGACAATTGTGGTCTTGGTCTAGGTGCAGTAGCGAGATCAGTTATTAACCGTGAGGGTAGAGTTATTAGGATCTATATTGTAACTCCAGGTGAAGGTTATCCATCTTCAGGTGAAGAGTTGTTTGTTGTTGATAGTATCCAAGTAATCACTGGTGGTTTTGGATATGTTCCCGGTATTGTTAGTGATCAGTATGGTGGTCAATATGAAATTATCACTAATGAAAGGGGAACCATAGTTAATATACTACCCATCAATATTATTCAAATTCCAGATAGTCCAGTTATCAATATTCCTACAGTCTCACCTCGAATTCCTCCTGGTGGGAGGGTAGTTAATGATAGTCCGATCCCTTCAGAGCCGATAAATAGTGGTAAGATTTTCAACTCATCTGGAAAATTTGTAGCTGACGCCAAAATTGGAAATGGATTAACCTTTAGTCCAGTTCTAGTTAGACTACCTACAGCAGATAGGATTGCTGCTGGTGTGATTTCTGATAATCTCGCAGCAAGACTCATAAGGGTACAGTCACAGTCCGAAATTGTCCAAGTTATTGATTGTGTGGAGCATTAATTATGACTGCTAATTGGGAAAAAAGATCATTACATAGTTTTGGTTCTAACTTCAGAATTGATGTTAGTAACCCACAAACAACTACCGCTGGTAGCCAAATCTATGAAATATATGGCGTCACTAACAAGGAAGAGGATGTAAATCTAGTTGGGTTGGGTGAGAATGGAAACTTTCACATCTATAACGACAGGACTATTGAGATTGTTGGTGGACAGAAAGCAACTTCTTCTGGAGTTGATATTTTAATCCAGGGCAAGAATGGTGATGTATGTATTAATGCTGATAGGAATGGTAGAGTTCGTATCCGTGGAAAAAACATCACTATACAGGCAGATGAGGATGTTGATATTGTTGCTGGTAGAAATGTAAACTTAAAGTCTGGTTCTGGTCGTACATTAATTTCTGGAAATACTTTAGAAAAAACTGGACTACAGGGAAATCTACTTGAAGCGGCAGAACAATGGGCTACTAGAGTATTTGAGAATACTGGTCTTCCTGCTGGCGCTTTTTCAGCTCTCCTCAGTCCATTTTCTGGGATTACTGACCTTGCAGGTAGCTTGATATCATCTCCCGATCTGTTTTCTGGATTAGTTGATGGTGCTATTGGTAGTGCTATTAGTGGAGTTACTGGTGGTCTTGGTGGTATTGCTGGTGATGCTTTGGGAGGTCTTACTGGTGGTTTGGGTGATCTAGCTGGTGGGGCTCTAGGTGGACTGACTGACGGCTTGACTGGTGGTTTAGGTGATCTAGCTGGCGGTGTTGTTGATGGAGCTTTAGGTGGAATATCTGGTGGGCTTGGCGGCATAGCTGACGGTGCATTGGGTGGATTAACTGGTGGATTAACCGATGTTGCAAATGATTTTACTGGTGGTCTTGTGGATGGTCTTACGGATGGCGTTAGCAATTTAACCGGGGGTCTCAGTGAGAGTGTTGGTGACTTTATGGGATTTGATCTAAATCAAACTGTTGGTGGAATTGCGGAGAATGCCACTAGCAATCTTTTGGGTGACCTTACATCTGGTCTCGATGATGCTATTGATTTTCAAGAAGAATAGACCTTCATCTAAACCCCCTAAATACAACAGCACCCGTTTTATTATTGTCTAGTAATGGCTATACAATTTCCAGCAAATCCAACACCAGGCGATCTGTTTACAGATATCGCAACAAATATCACCTACTTTTGGAGTGGTAGTTATTGGTCTGCCCAAGGTCCAGGAACTGGCATAGGAGCCACAGGCGCTTCTGGTTCCGTAGGATCTACTGGGTTAGGCGCAACTGGAGCCACAGGTATTCCTGGAGTAAGAGGAAAAACCGGCTCCACTGGACCTCAAGGAAATACAGGACCCAAAGGATTTATTGGATTGACAGGAGCTACTGGTCCTGATGGATCACCTGGTGGCGCTACTGGTCCCAAAGGTGAATTAGGATCTACAGGTTCTACTGGTATTGAAGGACCACTTGGTTCTACCGGTGCTACTGGTATTGTAGGACCACAGGGTGATCCTGGTGGGGCTACTGGAGCAACTGGTATCCAAGGTCTTCAAGGTTTTACTGGATCTACTGGAATTGGTGGACCACCTGGTCCTACTGGTGGTGCTACTGGGTCTACTGGCATTGAGGGTCCACAGGGAGCAACTGGTTCTGGTGCTACTGGTGTTCAAGGTGCTACGGGTGTCAATGGTCCTGTCGGTCCTCAAGGTTCTCCTGGTGGTGCTACAGGTCCTGTTGGTCCTCAAGGTTCCACTGGTATTGGTGCTACTGGAGCAACTGGTATCCAAGGTATCCAAGGTATTCAAGGAGCTACTGGTATTCAAGGCAATCAAGGAGATAGTATTACTGGAGCCACTGGTCCTTTCGGTCCTGGTGGATTACCTGGTCCTGTAGGAACTACTGGAGCTACTGGTCCTCAAGGTTCTACGGGTATTGGTGCTTCTGGTGCTACTGGAATCCAAGGCGATCCAGGTGGTGCTACAGGTGCTACTGGTGTAATTGGAACCACGGGAGCCACTGGAGTAACTGGTTCTACTGGTGTCGATGGCGCTACTGGTCCCCAGGGACAAGCTTCATTGGTTCCTGGTCCCCTCGGCTCTACTGGTGCTACAGGATCTACTGGTCCCCAAGGTTCCACTGGTATTGGTGCTACAGGTGCTACTGGTGTTAATGGTCCTGTTGGTCCTCAAGGTATTGCTGGTCCTATTGGTTCTACTGGACTAACGGGTCCTTCTGGTGGTATCACTAATCAGTGGGAAACTTCTGTATCCGTACTTAACGCCAATAACGGCGCTTTAATTGCTGATTCTACTGGAGCCAATTTAAAAATATTTAAAGTATCTAAATTTAATAAATCGTTTGGTAGTGAGGAAACCTTATTAAATGGTGTGGTACCGGGAGATACCATTACACTAGCTTCTGGTAGTGGTTCATATATCTTTGACGTAAAAGCAACTAGTGGTTTAGTTAATTCTGCTGGTGTTGAGTGTTACACAATTTTGGTTGAATCTACAGGTGGTTCTGGTGTACTTGATGGTATCGATATTACCTTAACCAAGACAGCAAGCACCGCAACATTCTCATATGCCACAGTATCTATTAATTATCCTAGTGCTGATGGTGATCTCACTATTGATTACAACTTTGAGTTTAACGGATATCCAAAGTATGTTGCCTTTGCCCCTAATGATATTCAGGGAAGAAGTGCAAATCAATTCTTCTTTGAACCATTAGCAAATAGTTCAAACTTCACCGAGTTTTACTTCCAAGCTCAAATTACAGGATCGGCGAACGACTTTAGATTTAATGTTGCTGGTGGTCACTACTACGCAGATATTAATTCTTGGCTGTATGTTGGTGAAGTAGAGACACTATTTGAAGTTCCAGTTGGTAGTGCTGATAATCTTTCCTCTATTTGGAATGTTCAAGTTGCCGCTGTAGCTACAGGTGCTACTGGTTCTCCTGGTTCTCCTGGTGGCGCAACAGGTCCCACTGGTGCTACTGGTCCTAGTGGTGGTCCTACTGGATCAACGGGTGCCTCTGGTCTCCCTGGTCTAGATGGAGCTACTGGTCCTCAAGGTGCTGCTGGTTTATCTGGTCCTACTGGTTCTCCTGGTGGTGCTACAGGTGCTACTGGATTTACCGGTGCTATTGGTTCTACCGGCATTGACGGCATACAAGGAACTACAGGACCTGTTGGTCCTCAAGGTGATCCAGGTGGAGCTACTGGTGCTACAGGTCTCCAAGGCTCTACTGGTCTCGGTGCTACTGGTGCTACTGGTCCACAGGGTGATCCTGGTGGGGCTACTGGTTCTCAAGGTCTACAAGGAAATCCTGGTACAAACGGTATTCCAGGTGATCCTGGTACAAATGGCTTGAATGGATCCACTGGTGCTACTGGTCCTCAAGGTACATTTGGATCCACTGGTGCTACTGGACTATCTGGTCCTCCTGGTCTTGGTTTAGTTGGTGGTACTGGTCCAGAGGGTGCTACAGGTCTTCCTGGTGCTGGTGGAACACCTGGTTCTAATGGTGAAATTGGTGCTACTGGTCTTCAAGGTGGGCAAGGTGTAGATGGTTTACAGGGTGTTGAAGGTGTGGTTGGTTCCACTGGTCCAATTGGTCCAGCTGGTCCTAGTACTGGAGCGCAAGGGGCTACTGGTCAACAAGGGGAGTTTGGTGCCACTGGTGTAGTAGGACCTCCTGGTCCTCCTGGTCCTTTCAGTCCCAATGGTCCTCCTGGTCCTCCTGGTGCTACTGGTCCTGGTGGTGGTCCTGATGGAGCCACTGGTGTTCCTGGTGCTACTGGATTTACTGGTCCCACTGGTGTTCCTGGTTCAATTGGCTCTACTGGTGCTACTGGTGTAGATGGTCCTTTTGGTCCTAGAGGCGCTACGGGTCCTCAAGGTGTTCAGGGCTTACAGGGAAATAATGGCGGTCAAGGTGCGACTGGTTCTACTGGACCTGATGTGAGGGCAATAGGTATTAACGCAATATTTACTACTGCTGATGGAAAAACAATAACGGTTACTGATGGAATTGTTACTAATGTAGTTGAAGCTTAATTTACTCTTTTTATTATGAATATCAAAATCCCAGCCAATGGTTCTCTACGTGTTCTTAATAATGGACAAGTTGAATATTCTGGTCTCCAATTAAATGATAAAAATCAAGTTGTTACCTTTGATGATGATAAATTAGAGTTACAATCTACTAACCTAAAAGACTTATTGGCTTCTAGTGGTGGTGGAACTGGGACTGCATTGACTGTGAGAGAATCGCAGGGATTTGGTGGTACTATTGGCGAAAGTCTTCCTAATATCAATACACTTACATTTGACCAAAATACTGGTTTTAATGTAGAAGATCTTGGTGATGGTGAAGCATTTATTAGATTGGGGTCATCCTTTGCGCCTTGGTTTGTTGCTGATTCAGAAACTCTTAAACCAGACGGTGAGGAATCTATTGAGTTTATTGCTGGTCCTGGTGTTGCTATTACAACGAAAACAAATCGTACTGGCGTAGGAACTGGTTTATCAAAAGCTATTATCTTTACAAATCTAGGAACACCTGGTCCTCCTGGTCCTGGTGGTGGTGCTACTGGTGCTCAGGGTGCTACTGGTATTGGCTCAATGGGTGCTACTGGTGCTACTGGTGTTCAAGGTTCTACTGGTCCTCAAGGATTGACCATTGAAGGTCCTATTGGTCCCATTGGTCCTGTTGGACCCACTGGTAATCAAGGAACTACTGGTGCTACAGGACCTACTGGTTCTACTGGTTCGGCAGGTGCTACTGGTCCTAGAGGCTTTATTGGTTCGTCTGGCGCCACTGGCGTACAAGGAACTACAGGACCTACTGGTGCTACAGGATCTACTGGTCCTCAAGGAACTACTGGCGCAACTGGTCCGATAGGTGCAACTGGTCTGTCCGTCACAGGATCCACAGGTGCTACTGGTCCTATCGGTGCTACTGGAGTCTTTGGTTCTACTGGTGCTACCGGAGTCTTTGGATCTACTGGTGCTACAGGAAGTGCTGGTCCTACAGGTGCTACTGGTTTTGGTGCCAGTGGTCCAACTGGATCCACTGGTATTCAAGGTGCTACTGGTCTTCAAGGCTCTACGGGTGCCACTGGTTTTGGTGCTACAGGTCCAACTGGATCAACTGGTATTCAAGGTGCTACTGGTCAATTGGGTACTACTGGCGCTACTGGTCTTCAAGGCTCTACGGGTCCAACTGGATCTACTGGCATTCAAGGTGCTACTGGTCAATTGGGTACTACTGGCGCTACTGGATCTGGTGCTACAGGTTCAACCGGACCAACTGGTATTCAAGGTGCTACTGGTCCCCAAGGAACTACGGGTGCCACTGGTCTTCAAGGTTCTACAGGTCCAACTGGATCCACTGGTATTCAAGGTGCTACTGGTCCCCAAGGAACTACGGGTGCCACTGGTTTTGGTGCTACAGGTCCAACTGGATCAACTGGTATTCAAGGTGCTACTGGTCAATTGGGTACTACTGGCGCTACTGGATTAACTGGAGCCACTGGTCTCGATGGATCCGGTGGTATTGAAGGTTCTACTGGTGCTACTGGATTAACAGGTTCTACTGGATTAACTGGAGCCACTGGTCTCGATGGATCTATTGGTATTGAAGGTTCTACTGGCGCTACTGGTCCTCAAGGTGCTACTGGACTTGGAGCCACTGGTGCTACTGGTTTTGGTGCTACAGGTCCCGATGGAGCTACTGGTCCCACTGGGTCCACTGGTCTTCAAGGTTCTACTGGCGCTACTGGACTTGGCGCTACTGGTACTCAAGGTTCTACTGGTCCTCAAGGATCTACTGGTATTGGTGCTACTGGAGCAACTGGTCAAGGTTCTACGGGTCCAATTGGATCTACTGGTATTCAAGGTTCTACAGGTTCTACTGGAGCTACTGGGTTCGGTGCTACTGGTCCTACTGGCGCCACTGGTCCTACTGGTGAATTGGGCACTACTGGTGCCACTGGTCCCCAAGGAACTAGTATTACTGTCAAAGGAACAGTCCCTACATTTGGCGATCTACCTACTGTTGGTAATCAAGTAAATGATCTATGGTTGGTTGCCGATGAAGATGGTGAAGGATATGTCTGGAATGGTTCTGGTTGGGACGCAGTAGGTAAAATCCAAGGTCCAGAAGGTCCTCTAGGTTCTACAGGAGCTACTGGACTCGGTGCTACTGGTGCTACTGGCGTTCAAGGTGCTACAGGTGCTACGGGTTCTACTGGTCCCGAAGGTGCTACTGGAGTTTTTGATAATACAAGTGATATTATTACTACTGGTAATATTGAGGCTTCTATTATTACTGCTACCGTCGCCTTCGAAGGTGACTTTGATGGAAACGCATCCACTGCTACTGAAGCAGCATTGTCAATTGAGTCTCAAGTATCAACAGCAACTGGCGATACTGATCATAGAGTTATTATTGTTGATGGTGTTAATGGACCTCTTGGGCTAGAGAGTGATGGTGGATTACTTTTCAGACCATTATCAAATACATTATTAGCTGGTAAGTTTATTGGTGGTGGTGTTATCTCTTCATTGGTCCAAGATACTACATCAACTCAAGTCATATCTAATAGCACAACCTGGGTTAATTCAACATTAAGTGTTACTATCAATAAGCAATTATCTGATAGTTCTATCTTGGTTCTAATAAGTCAGGCATATTTGAATAATGGTTCTTTGGGTGGAATAAGATTACAGAGGGGTTCTAGTACAATCTTTACTGCTGACTCCGATATTGGCTTATTAAATTCTTCCACCGGTACCCCATCATCTACATTAAGTCTTGTGAATAGATGGTCGTTAAGTTATCTGGATAATAATACTTCAACTGGTGCTATCACTTACAGCACACAAATAAGGAGGAGTTCCGGTGCTGGAATATTTGCTGCTCAAGGAACAAATAATATCAGTACGATCCAACTTATTGAAATCGGCTTATGATATGCTATAATAGACAGGATACAATACCTGTCTGTTATGCGATTTCATATTCTGGGTTTGCCCCACACAGTATCCAGTAAAGAATATGTTGCCTGTGCTTATACCCAAAAGGTAGTTAAGTTCGGCAAGATGATGAAAGAACGTGGTCACGAAATTATTCACTATGGTCACGAAGATAGTGATCTAGTATGTGATGAGCACGTCACTGTGACCACCAATGCCGACCTAGAGAAGGCATATGGTTCTTATGATTGGAGAAAGAACTTCTTCAAGTTTAATACTAGCGATCACGCATACCAAACATTTTATAAAAACGGGATTGAAGAAGTTGGAAAACGTAAGCAGAAGAATGACTTTATTCTCCCTTTTTGGGGATCAGGTACTCGCCCTATTTGTGATGCTCATCCTGACCTTATCACAGTAGAGCCTGGTATTG